>OMFC01001235.1_pt1 | contig 11185 bp, 10 predicted proteins | sample 1645531 | NCBI WGS metagenome assembly OMFC01 (sample SAMEA103958112, study PRJEB25191) | human gut metagenome | biome: human-associated habitat [ENVO:00009003]; feature: intestine environment [ENVO:2100002]; material: feces | place: Germany | collected 2013/2015 | reverse complement strand
AAAACATTCTTCACGCTGACGAATATCAGAAGGGGCACTGCCACTACACGCTCTTTGACGCCAATTGGCCCGAACAGACCAAGCAGTTCAAGATGCACGGGTGCTCGCGCGTGCACCCCTTTGAAAACGGCGCTGATCCCAACATCCCGTATCAGACGATCCGCGACAAGATGCTGCCGGATCTGATTGCCAAAAAGTTCGTGATCAAGGCCGATACGCTTGAAGAACTCGCCCGCGGGCTGGGATTACCGGAAAAAACGTTCAAGGAAACGGTCGCGCGCTACAACAAACTCGTCGCGGCGGGTGAGGACACCGACTACGGCAAGGAGAAATTCCGGCTGTCTCCGGTGAACCAGGGCCCCTATTACGGCGCCAAAACCACCGGTCAGATTCTCTGCACGATGGACGGCATTCAGATCGACACGCACATGAACGCCATTGACACGGAAGGCAATCCCATTGCGGGCCTGTACGTGGTCGGTAACGACAGCGGCAGCTACTTTGCCAACGAATACCCGAACCTTTCAACGGGTATGGCCTGCGGCCGCACCGTGACCTGCGGGCGTCTTGTCGGACAGTATCTCGCCAAGCTCTGACGCCGGCGGTTCTTCATTATCATGGGGATGCTGCGCAGTTCCATAAACCTCCGCCGTATCGAAAAACGTGTAGCCCATATCTACTGCCTTTGCCAGAAGTTCCGTCATCTCTTTTCGGTCTGCCGGTGTTTACGCACGGCAGACCGCTTTTTTCCCACGGCACCCGAGGCGCACCTCTTACCGCGTCGCGCATCGACTGCGGCAGTTCCCGTCCCGAAGACCCCATGCCCGCGGAAGGCATTGCACCCATACCGGTCATACCGCCCATGCCAGGCATCTGATCGCGGCTTCGGTCATCGTCATGGACTCGACCGTATCGTAGTTGCGCTTCTGGGGATTCAGTTTGGCAATCACCGTCACGCCATCCCTGGCAAGCACTTCGACGTCAGCATCAGCGGCCGTGTAGTTGGGGCCTCTCACCTCCTTCCAGTTCACATAGAGGATCACGACGTCCCCGAAGGCCGTCGTGTCGCCGGTGCGCATCGCGAGCGTTTTTTCAACGGAGGCCGTGGAAACTGCGACCGCAGCAAAGACTGTTACCACAGCGCCCAGGTGAATGAGTGTGACGCCCGCCGTACGCAACCCGAAGTGCCCGGCTTTTGCGGCAGCAACCGCCGACACAATGACGCCTGCCGCCGCCCAAACCGCAAGAAACACGCCTAACCTGAATTTTGCACCAGTCTGATTTTTCAGAAAGGCAGGCTAATTCGAGGCAAAAAATCGAGAAAAATCTGTCCGCTCCCTTAATTTTCTTCATGCAGGGTTTTGCGCAGAGCCCCTTATGAAACCGTTGTCTTGCCTGGTAGTGTTGGCAGGCACCGATGCCGATCACGGCACTGGGTACCCCATCAACCCAGGGAACTGTTTTCTTACTGACAAGATGCGCGTATTTCTGATCGGGAGCCGGTTTTTCAACAGGGCACCAGAACTTACAATCAAAGGTGTCGAAGTACTGTTGTTCAGCAACCTTGGCGTTGTAGGCCATCATCTGCCCGGCCGACCAGGTGTAATACGCATCCTTGGAGGCGTTATCAGCAAATTTGGCAGAAAACGAACGGCCTGTCTGCATGGTCAACAACAATCAAAACTACTCAGACGCAGAACATTACAGGAAAGCCCGCATTTCTCCCCGCCTTGACGGGGAATCCTGCGGGCATTTCTTTGACGCGGCACTGACGGAGCCGCTCAGACAGAAAGCGGCTCCTCTCAGGACTTACGCCCAGGCTTTGACCGCTGCCGCGGCGCGTCCGGCTTCGCGGCCGTTCACAAGGCAATCGAGCACGGCGCAGGCGCCGATTCTCACCGCACCGTGAATGCCGCCCACAAATTCCCCGGCCGCAAAAAGCCCGGGGATGGGCTTGTCGTTCGTCACATCAAGCACAGCCGTATGAATGTCGGTTGCAACGCCGCCCATGCAGTGGTGCACCTTGGGACTCATGCGGGAGACGTAATAGGGCCCCTCTCCGATCGGTTTGGCGGCCTTATCAAAGGGGCGGCCGAAGTCGGTATCCTGCTTTTTCGCGAGCAGCGCGTTATAACGGGCAATCGTAGCCCTGAGTTCCCGCTCATTCATTTTGTAGGCGCGGGCCAAAGCGCGGGCATCGGCAAACTTTTCCACGGTTCCTGCGGCGAGCATCCTTGCAAAAAGTCCGGGCCGGAGGACTTCCAGGTGCCGCACACCGTCGTCATCGGCAAAAGCCAAAGCTTCGCCTCCGGCATTGATGACGTTCAGAATCGCATCGGTGCAGAGCTTGCGGTCACCGAATTCGTTCACAAAACGCTTACCTGTGAGGCTTGAAACCCAAAAGCCGAAAAGCGTTGCGGAAATCGAGGCAAAGTGCGTGGCAATGCCCATCCCCTGCTCCTTGGGAGAACACGAGGGCAGACACTGAATCCAATCAGCCTGAATCACACGGGCGCCGATGCGGCTTACTTCACGCCAGGCTTCTGCGGTCGCACCGGGCTGGTTTGTGGTGAGAAACTTTTCCCCGAGCTTGGGATCAAGGAGCTTGCGGTATGTGACGTCCGCACCGAACCCGCCGCAGGCAAGAATCACGGCTTTGCGAGCGCCGATGCGCTTCACCCTGCCGCTTTTGGCGTCCCCGAACTCATAGTCCTCACGGACCTCAATGCCCGTGACGCGGCCGGCATCGGACCTGAGAATTTTCTCCATGAAAACACCGGTACGGATTTCGGTGCCAAGCTTTTCGAGTTTGGCAACAGCCGGAACGATGATCCCCTGGCCAGTCCCCTGCTTGGTGATCATGCAGCGCGAGGCCGAGTGGCCGCCCTTGCCGGTTAAGTGTTCGTTCCATTCAACGCCGATGTAGCGCCGCGTCCACTCAAAGGTGTCTGAAGCCTTTTCGCAGACAAAACGGATGTGGTCGGGATCACCTAAGCCCAGCCCGATGCGGGTCATGTCGGCCATGAGTTGTGCGGGCGAATCCTTGATGCCCTGCTCTTTCTGTACGCTTGAACCCGGCACGGCCATCATGCCGCCAGAAAGCGAGGAATTGCCGCCCACAAAGGCCATCTTATCGATGACAAGGACATCGGCGCCGGCCTCACGGGCCGCAAGTGCTGCGGCAAGCCCGGCAAACCCGGAACCCACGACAACGACATCGTGCATTTCGTCAAACTTGGGTTTACCGGCAGCGTTTGCTGCGGGGACGGCCGCAACAGCTGCCGTCAGGGCAGCTCCCTGAATCAGACGGCGGCGGGAGAGTTCTGTCATGGTTGACTCCTTTTGTATTGTCTTTGCGTGTCCACACGGGGTGCGGACGATGTAGCGCGGGTTTTACGCGCTTTCACGGTAAATGTCATCCGAAATCTTTGCCGTAAAGCTCACTTGACACAAGTGCGCCATGGTCGGCACGATGATGGGAAACGTACCCACAGGAGAAAAGACCCTGCAGTATCAGTGCAAAGTTACGGTCCTCGAGACGAAGTGTTTTCCGGATCTGCAGAAGAAGTTTCTCGCCGATCCCGAAAGCGGCCCCTGTCCCTGCTTTAAAGCCGGACAGGAGTTTCTGTTTGAACGTACGCCGGAAAACGACGGCTTCTATCATCTCGGTCAGGCTACGCGCGTGGGCGGCGGCAACTGGCCGTGCGCGGAAGCTTGGTACGCGGTGAGCCGCTACATCTACGCGGCGCTTCAGGGTGGGGCCATCATGCGCAAGTGGACCAACGACGACCGCATGATGATCGCCTGCTGCAACGACGGCACGCGTCCGGTGATTTTCAAAATTGAGAGCATTGATATTCCGGAAACGGAAGAAGAGCGTGAGTGGCTCGCAAAGCAAAACTTCCGCAACACAAAAGACAACGCCTACACGGGCTGATGCTCCGACGCACCCCGGGAAACAAAGCGTTCCGTCTCCTCGCACCAAATGAGAGGAAAGACCGGATCGCCTTTCTCCTCCGGCCGCTACGCAATCCGGCGTTCAAGGGCGGATAAAGCTGTCTCAACGTCTTCCTCCAAGACCACCCAGGCAAAAAGAAACACAGCAGGGCGCTTTTGGAAAGCAAGTCTCAGTTCCATGGGATCCGTGTCCGTCGAAACCTCAACGTCAAAACAGTGGTCGGCAAGCAGAATCTCAAGATACCGCAGACAGTGAAAAGCATCAGTCACCGGAAACCTCTGCCGGGAAATTCCGTTCATGAGCATTGAAAAGTAGTCGGCGGCAGCCAGGGGATCGGACGGTACGTCTTCAGCCCGAGCCCAGCCCGCAAACATGGTCCGGCCGAGCAACCGGTGGGCGCGGCTTGCCAGCATCGCCCTGCGCCCTTCGGCGTTGGGCCAGGTAAGCGTCACCATGCGGTCCCGGTCCACGCTTTTAATTGTGTAAAACCCGGCCTGCGCCATCAGAAGCTCGATGCGGAAGTCGCGGTCTGTCTTGTGCTCGGTGAGTTCCTTTTTCGTGAGCCTTATGGTATCCGTGAGCGTCAGGATATTGCGCTCAAGCCAGACATCCCGAAATTTCAGAACGACCGTGCGCTGCCGCCCGTAGCACTGCCAGTCCACATCCACCCGTTCATGCGGATCGCGAAGGTAAGACATCACCATCCAGGGACACAGCACCGGCGGCTTTTCCTCAAAAGAAAAGCGCCAGCCTCCGTACCAGGCTTCAAGGCGATCCATGACGTCTACCGGCGTTAAGCCTGTCGTTTGCGCCGCCCGTTGAACCCACGGCAAAAAAGTGGTTTCAAGATCTTTGCGCGTAAAGCCGACGATGTCACTTGTGTCCGCGTCAAACGTAATGTCGGTAAGCCACCGGAACACCCAGTCAAAACCCGTCGTAATGTACCTGGTGGTTCCGGTCATCAGCAAAAACCGCAGGCGGTCTTCGTGCTCTCGGAGGCATTCGAAAAACGCCGTGTATTCCGAGGCTATTTCGCTTCGAAACCCATGGCTGTCAGCCGTGTCAATAAACGGGAACTCGAAATCATCGATAAGAAGCACGATGCTTTGGGGCGCCTGTCTTTCAAGCCACCGCCCGAAGGCATACCAAAAGGAGCGGCTGCCGACGTCATCCTGCCGGTTAAAACCGTACGGCTCAAAGGTCCGAAGGATGTAGGACTGCAGTCTTTTCCGTCTTCGTCTGATGAGAAATGCGAGCACAGACTCATGTGCTGGATTTCCACGACTTCGCAGGGCTTCTCGTGCCAGAGGCCTTCGCCGGCAAGCCCTTCAAACACCGCGGCACCCTCCTTAAAAAGCGCCTTCAGTGTGGTCAAAAGAAACGTGCGGCCGAACATTCTCGGGCGGCCGAGATAAAAGAGTCCAGGTTTACGGGCAGCAAGCTCCGCAATTTGCACGGAGCGGTCGCAGTAGAGTTCACCGACCTTACGCAGGGCCGGAAAATCGGAAAACGTGGGAAGCAGCGGAAGATCAGTGTGATTAAACGGCATGCTTTTGAACCTTGATTATTTGTTCAGGAAACAAACAGGCTAAACGGCCGTTTACCGCCATGCATGCTTGAGCATTAAAAAAAGCTGAACCGTTCTTCAAATAAAGCACGGTCTGTTTGTAAGGTTAGTTCCTTATTAACTTCTGTTAAGCCTTTCGCACTATGTCCCCGTTTTTTCTCAGGGTTATCCCACCCTAATCCCTTTGCATGTGTACATTTTGTTGTCTCCTCATGTTCTGCTGTTAATAATGAGGGGCCTGATGAAAAAGGGCCCGCTGGCTTTTTCAGGAAAGGCTTTTGTGCTTATCCTGCACCGGCGGATAGCAAAGAATTCATATTTTGGAGATCTCCTCAAATGAAAAAGACTCTTGCTGCAGCTGCAGTTCTCGGCGCCTTCGCCGGTTCCGCTCTCGCTGCCGATGTCACGCTTTACGGCGTTGTTGACCTTGGTCTGCAGTACACCCACTCCGATCCGGACACGGCTGCCGGCGCTACCGACAAGCTGCAGATGGCTTCCGGTTCTGAAGCAGGTCCCCGTTTCGGCCTGAAGGGTGTTGAACAGCTCGGTAACGGCGTGGAAGTCGGTTTCGTTCTCGAAAACGGCTTCAGCGCTGATACCGGTGCTCTCGGCAACAACAACCGCCTCTTCGGCCGTCAGTCCACAGTTTTCATCCGCGGTTCCTTCGGTGAAATCGCCTTCGGCCGCATGGGCCAGCTCACGAGCGGCAACGGCTCCTACGGTCTCACCGGTAACCTCTCTCCGTTCGGCACCAGCTGGGGTGGTTCTGTTGAAGGCTCCACCTACATGGTCGGCTACAACCGCATGGACAACACCGTTGTCTATAAGACCCCGACTTTCGGCGGCTTCACCGTTTATGCTCAGTACTCCTCTGACATGAACACGAAGGTGGCTGGTACCGAAAACAAGGGGGATTCGAACCGTTACTACGCTTTGGGCGCTACGTTTAATGCCGGTGCTCTCAAGCTCGTCGGTACAGTGGATTCCTACAACTGGAATTCCAGCAACGGCAACATGAAAAACCTTGATGACGGCCTGACCGTCACCCTCGGCGGTTCCTATGACTTCGGTGTTGCCAAGGCCTACCTCGGTGCTCAGTACTTTGACAACATGTTCGCCGGCACCGGCAAAGCTGAGGATAAGACCCTTGACGGCTACGGCTTTGCCTCTGCCTGGAGCGCTCTCCAGCAGGCCAAGGGCTTTGGCGCAATGGCCGGTGTGGGTGCACCGGTTGCCGGCGGTACCGCCATGTTCGCTGTCGGCTACGCCAAAGCTGAAGAAGCAACCGACAATGCTTCAACCAAAGACTACGAAGTTACCCGTTTGGGCGTTTCTGCCGGCTATAACTACGCTCTGAGCAAGCGCACCGACGTCTACGCCGTTGCTGCCTACTACCAGGACGATCAGGACACCGGTACGACCTCCACGAAGCCGACGACCACCAATGTCTTCGTCGGTATGCGTCACACGTTCTAATTTAAGTCGAAATTAGCGACTTGAGTTGAACCAGAACTCCCCTTGAGGCTTTACGCTGTCAAGGGGAGTTTTTTTATAGCTGAAAACCGCGCCACGACGGGATTTTCAAGCGACTGTGCAATTTGTGTCTCAGGGTTAATACCGTAGGCGTTTTAACAAATCTGCGAATATTTATAGGCAGTAATGATTAAACATATAATGGTGATGCCTAGAAAGGCCCGCTGGCGGTCGCTTTTACTGCAAGGGTTTGAAGCGGCATGACTACACCGGCGGCTAGCTAAGAATTTTGGAGATCTCCTAAAATGAAAAAGACACTTGCTGCAGTTGCTGTTCTCGGCGCTTTTGCCGGTTCCGCTGTCGCTGCTGACGTGACCCTTTACGGTTTGGTTGATTACGGTGTTCGTTATCAGAACCTTGATGCTGATACGGCCGGCGTTGACAAAACCAACAAAGTCGACATGAAGTCCGGTGCCAACAGCGGCTCCCGCTTCGGCCTGAAGGGTACGGAAGACCTTGGCAACGGTGTTAAGGTTGGTTTCGTCCTTGAAAACGGTTTCGCCGCCGATACCGGTGCTCTCGGCAACAGTAAACGTCTCTTCGACCGTGAAGCTCAGCTCTTCGTCGACGGCAGCTTCGGCCGCGTTTCCTTCGGCCGCGTCGGCCAGCTTGCCAGCGCCAACGGCTCCTACGGCCTGCTCGGCGTGACGGGCCCGTTCTCCACGGGTTACGGTGATGCCACCAGCGGTCTTAAGTTCGTTGGTGCCAACGGCTTTGCCCGTTTTGACAACACGATTACCTACATGACTCCGAGCTTTGCCGGTCTGACGGTTTATGCGCAGTACTCCATGGACACGGACGGCGCAGACGAGGTCGGCGTTGAAAACGAGTCTTCTTCTGACCGTTACTACGGTATCGGTGCCAAGTTTGTTGCCGGCGGCCTCACTCTCGTTGGCGTTGTGGACAGCATTAACTACGCTACTGTCGGTGACAACGCGGTCGCGCAGGACATGGACGATGCTCTCACCGTCACGATCGGTGGTAACTATGACTTCCAGGTTGCGAAGGTTTACTTCGGCGGCCAGTATTTCGACAATGCCAAAGCGGTAGCGGCCAACAACGTGACCGTTGATAATGCGACCAAGAAGGCTGTGATTGGCAAGGGTTATAATAAGCTCGGCACCCTGGGTGCCGAGGGCTGGGGTCTTGGCCTCGGTGTTGGCGTTCCTGTCATGGGCGGTACCGCTTCTGCCTACGCCGGCTACCTCGATGCTGACTCCGTCGATGACTCCGATGCTTCTCTGAAGCGCTTCACCGGCGCTGTTGGCTACAGCTACACCTTCAGCAAGCGTACCAGCATGTACTCCACCCTCTCCTACACGAAGGACGAATACAAAAAAGCTGCTAACGCCGACAAGGTCAAGCCGACCTCTGTTGAAGCCATCGTTGGCCTGATCCACAAGTTCTAATCCGACTTGCGTGATTGCTGATAAGCCCTGCCCCTCGTGACAGGGCTTAAAAAGGAAAGCTCCCCAGCCGCAAGGTTCGGGAGCTTTTTCGTTGCCCGTCAGTTTCTGAGTCCGATGCTTCCCACGCCCTCTTCATCCACGGTGATCTCCGTACCATAGGATTTGGAGAGCTCAGCCAAATAAAGCATCGGTTCCCTCGCCCTGGTTAACCGCGGCAGCCCCCGCTGCGACCGAGGCAACTTCTGCCCCAAATCCACGGGATAGAGCTTCACTTCCGTCACGCGCCCATTGTCCACCGTAAAGCCCGGCAGCACCGCGCGCCAAATGTTTTCCTGCACAACGTAACCACGCGTGCCGTTAAGGCTTCTCTGGTCCATGTATTCGCCGACCTTCGTCTCCGGCGTAAAGCCCTTGTTTAAGAAGGCGTCCGCCGGCTGCACCGCAACGGTCTCGGTCTCAAAGATGAAGTTACCGATACTGTAGAAAATGACGCCGCCCCTGTAGAGTTCAATGCCGCGCATCTCATGGGGCCCGTGCCCGATGACGGCGTTTGCCCCGGCATCAATCACGGCGTGTGCAAAGGTTTCGAGAAACTCTGCGGGTTCGTTACTCTTCCGTGCCCGCATCTCGTGAGCGTGCAGGCTCACGAGAACCACGTCGGCCTGGCGACGTGCTTCCTGCACTTCTGCCGTAATGCGAGCGAGGTCCCTGCTGTTTGGAACCGTCTCCACGTGTTCCGGACCCTCCGTCAGACGAAACTCAATGTTTCCAAGCGTAAAGGAACCTTCCGGAAAGGGATTGGTGTAGCCGTTGGCAATCGAAAGTTCTTTGGCGGCATTAATGAGCGTCACGTCCGCCAATTCTTTGGCCATTGCAAAGTGTTGGGCATTGACGTGGTGGATGCGCTTAAAGCGTAAAGGATTCAAACCGGGCCGCCCCTTCACATCGGGCCCCTGGGTGCCAGCGGCAGCTTCCGGCGCAAAGGTCGCGGTAACACCAATCATTGCAACGCGGGCCCGTGGCGTTTCAAGCATGGCTGCGCGCGTAGCGTCAGTGAGGTTGCGGCCGGTGCCCGCATAGACCATTTGGCGCTCTTCTAGGTGCCGCAATGTTGCCAGGACCCCGTCCTGGCTGTAGTCACCGGAGTGGTTGTTCGCGGTATTAAAGAGGTTAAACCCAAAGCGCCGGATATCGTCCAAGGTTTCCGGCGGCGACATCGCCCAGGTGCCGCCGCTTGTAGCCGCAGGCGTTCCCTCGTGCCACTGAAAGGTGGACTCGAGGTTGACAAAGGCCGCGTCAAAGGTACGGATGAGCCCCGCGAGTTCCTCAAACCCTTCGTAACCCTTTTCGGGCAGCCGGCGCGTGATAAAACTGTCACCCGCCGCAATAATCCGGACAGCCATAACCTCTTCTCCTTTGTGTTGCTTCAGAGAAGAGATTAGCAAAAGCGGTTAACGCGTGCCGCCCGTCATTTTGAGGAAGTTTGCGAGCATCTCGTGCCCGTATTCACTCGCAACCGACTCGGGATGAAACTGCACGCCTTCCACCATGAGTTCCTTATGCCGCACGCCCTGAATCTCGCCGTCGTCACTGACCGCCGAAATTTCAAGGCACGCCGGGCACGTTGTGCGGTCAATCACAAGCGAGTGGTAGCGCGCAACCGTGATTTTTTCAGGAAGCCCCGCAAAAACGCCCTTGCCGTCGGCGGTAATCACGTCGGTCTTTCCGTGCATGAGGCGCTTGGCGCGCACAATGGTTCCGCCGAAGGCTTCTCCGATTGCCTGATGCCCCAGACACACTCCGAGAACCGGGACCTTCCCGGCAAAATATTTGATCGCCTCAAGGCTTACGCCGGCTTCTTTCGGAGAACAGGGACCGGGCGACACACAGACGCGGTCCGGGTGCATGGCAGCCAGGGCCGCCACGTCTGCCGCATCGTTACGGACCACCCGCACGTCTTCGCCGAGCTCCCCGAAGTACTGCACGAGGTTATAGGTAAAGCTGTCGTAGTTATCGATCATCAAAAGCATTTTCTAGTTTCCCTGCAGGCCGAATTCGGCTTCTTCCGCAGCGCGCAGCACGGCGCGCGCCTTCATCTCGGTTTCCTTCCACTCAAATTCCGGGACGGAGTCCGCCACAATACCGGCGGCCGCCTGCGCGTAAAGCACCTTGTTTTTAATCACCGCGGTGCGGATCGCAATCGCCATATCCATTTCGCCCGCGTAAGAGAAGTACCCCACGGCGCCGCCGTAGATGCCGCGCTTCACCGGTTCCAATTCATCGATGATTTCCATCGCGCGGATTTTCGGAGCGCCCGTGAGTGTCCCCGCCGGGAATGTCGCCTTTAAAACGTCCATCGGGGTCATGCCGTCCTTCATTTCGCCTTCAACGTGGCTCACCAGATGCTGCACCTGAGAGTACCGTTCAATGGCGTACTGTTCCGTCACATGCACGGTCCCCGTCTTGGCGATGCGCCCGATGTCGTTTCTCGCCAAATCAATAAGCATTAAGTGTTCGGCACGCTCTTTGGGATCATTTTTGAGTTCTTGAGCCAACGCCGCGTCTTTTTCAGGCGTCGCTCCCCGGGCGCGGGTGCCTGCAATCGGACGGATGGCGGCAATAAAACGGCCGTCCCGCTTTTCCTCCCGCACGAGAATTTCGGGCGAGGCCCCCACCACGTAGAAGTCCCCGAAGTTGTAGTAGTACATGTAAGGGGAC
>OMFC01001223.1_pt1 | contig 11255 bp, 20 predicted proteins | sample 1645531 | NCBI WGS metagenome assembly OMFC01 (sample SAMEA103958112, study PRJEB25191) | human gut metagenome | biome: human-associated habitat [ENVO:00009003]; feature: intestine environment [ENVO:2100002]; material: feces | place: Germany | collected 2013/2015 | reverse complement strand
CGGGGCGTTATGAAGTGAGCCGGGTGGTGGAACGCCTGAAAGATGCGCAGATCGAGCAGGCCCCGGCGGTCGATGTGATCAGGCGCTTCCGTCACCCGGACGTGCTGATCTACGCGGACCCGCCTTATATGCTGCATACGCGCAAGGGCAAGCAATACATCGTGGAGATGGCGGAGGAGGCCCAGCACATCGAGCTTCTGGACGCATTGAAGGAGCATCCGGGGCCGGTCATTTTGTCCGGCTATGACAACGACCTGTACAACGAACACCTGCAGGGGTGGAAAAAGCTGCACCGGCGGGCGCAGGCGGAAGGCGGCGCAGCCAGAATGGAAACGGTTTGGCTGAATTATGAACCGGAAACGGGAGGAAAAGTGTATGAAACTGTGTGATAGGTGCCGGGTATCCGGCTGCCTGCTGACCTACGGCGGGAAAGCCTGCCGGGAGGCCAGAAAGCAGGAGTGCCCGGACGTGGTGCTCACCCGTGCGGACAAGATCAGGGAGATGGACGACGAGGAGCTGGCCGTAGTCATTATGTGCCCGCACGACGGGGACGAGGACAGCTGTAAGGGGTCGCCGGATGCACAGACGTGCATCAAGTGCTGTCTGGAATGGCTCCGGGAACCGGCGGAGGTTCTGTGATGGACGAGAAAGTGATCTATTCATGCGTGGACCAGGAGCACAACACCTGGAACTGCCGGGGATGCGGGTACATCGAGACCTTCGAGGCGGACGGGCCGGTGGAAAACGGCTGGAACTTCTGCCCCGGCTGCGGCCATGAGATCGAGGTGGAAGCGGTCAGCCCGTGTCCATTCGACAACGGGAACTGTATGTGCCAGTTTTGCGAGGCTCAGTGCAACAACGGTCTGAACTGCTCGGACTGCCGCTGCGAGGGAAAACCTGTGCACGACATCCACCTCTGCACGGGCTTCGTCGGAGACATCACCCAGTACATTCGGAACTGGATGCGCCATCACGGCGGGAAGGCTGATACCTGAGCGCGTGAGCGGCACATACCTATATAAATTAAAGGAGGACAAGCACATGAGCGAATTGACGCTGCGATTTGGGGAGGCCCGGCTGCACGTGGAGGGCGACGCCGATCTGGTGGCGCGCGAGCGAGCGGCGTTCCTGGAACACCTGGGCCGACTGGACCGCCAGAGCGAGAAGGCCGGTGAACTGCTGGCCGTGCTGCTCCGGGCCGGGCGCGCCCCCGAAAAGGCCGAGGAGCCTGTGAGCAAGAAGGCAGAGCCGGAGGAACCGGCGGAGGAAAAGAGTGCGACGCAGGACGACTTATGCAGGCTGCGGAGCATCCACGTCGGCTTCGTCAGCCCGTCCCAGTTGAAGCGGGCGAAGGCCGAGGGCAAGCTGGACCACCTGCTCGCCCAGCGCGACGAGATCGAGGTGCCGCTGGATACCGGCGGGACCGTCACCGTGGTCTGCTGCTACGTGACGCCCACTTCGGCCCGCTTCGTCTTCAAAGACTGCTGGGACGAGGGCGTGATGAACGACGAGGCGACCAACAAGACCGGGTATTTCAAGAGCAAGGGCCGCAAGCACGTTTTGGAGGACATCTATCCGCACATCGCGGCGGAATGGCGGGAGATCATCGTGCCCCGGACCTTCGTGGAGACCATCGAGGGCGAGCGGGTGGAGTATTCGGACCCGCTGTGGCTGCCTTCGGCGACGGACGTGTTCGGCACGCCGGACGGGGCCTGGTGGAACGACGGAGACGACGACTTCCAGCTCCCGGTTTTCACCCGTGAGCGCGACCGCGTGAAGGAGTGCGGCGACAAAGGAACGTATTTCTGGTGGCTCCGCTCCGGTCATGCGAGCAACGCGTACTCCTTCTGCGATGTGTACACGGGCGGGTCTGCGATCAGCAACTACGCCTACTATTCTTATGGCTTCGCGCCGGGCTTTGACATCTGATCGGAAATCGAAAAAATCTCCGGTGCGCAAGCGCCGGAGAGCAAAGGAGACAGCCATGGTCACATTCGATATTTGCAAAGGCAATCCGGGCGCGCTGACGTTCGTGATGCTGGCCTATGAGTACAATCCGTATCGCGCCGAGGCAGCGTTCCGGCGTATGCAGAACAACGGCATCACCGGGGACAAGTTGTATATGCTCTGGAATGACTGCTGCGACCGTGATGTGGAGCAGGCATTGGTCAACATGGAGTGCATGAGCATGGAGGAGATCGTGTCCCACATCAACTACGAAGGCGGACGGGGCATCCCCATTCCGAAGAAAGAAAATCTGTGGTGGCTCCGCTCGCCGTATCCGAGCCAGATGGGCGGTGAGCAGATCGACGAGATCGTCCGCATCACAAGAAATCCATATCTGTTCTAAAAAAACATTCTCCCCCGGCGCTCGCTGTGGGAAGCGAAAACCGGGGGAGAAATCTTCAAGATTTTGCTGTGCGTGGGGTCATTTCCTACTACATATTGTACCACAATGCACGGATAAAGTCAAGATAGCGGCCTCGACGCAGGATGCAGAGAGGCGCGCCGCAACGCCGCCGGGAGGCGGCGGACGGGCTTGTAATGGGTATTATCCTTCTTGCGAAAAGCATCGAGGAAGGACCAGGAGACGATGCAAAGGGGTACACGGATGATAAACAGGTCTTTCATACGGGAAAAGGTCGTTCACTGTGGTAAGAACTTCCTTTCACCGGGAATCTATCCGTACAGCGGACAACAGCAGCAGGCGGTCGGACGGAAGCGTGGGAAGAAAGTCAACGTCTCTGCGCCGAAGCAGAAGAACCTCAATGACCGGAGAGCCAAACGCTATTTCATTCAGCTCGCCAACAGCAATTTCGGCGTGGGTGATCTGGTGGTCCATCTGACCTACGCCCCGGAGTTTCTGCCGGAGAGTGAGGAGGAGGCCGCGAAGATCGTCGCCAAGTATCTGCGCCGGGTAGCATACCTGCGGAAGAAGCGGGGCCTTCCCCCTCTCAAGTATCTGCTTGTGACACAGATCGGACGGAAGAAGGATGGGACCCACCGCATCCACCATCACATTCTGATGAACGGCGGACTGGACCGCGACGAGGTGGAAAACCTGTGGTGGGAGACCAAGGGCACAAAGGAGCGGGAGCCGGTCATGTACGGATGGGCAAACGCTGACCGCCTGAGACCGAACGCAAAGGGCATCGCCAGCATGGCCGGGTACATGGTCCAGGACAGTGCCGGGAAAAAGCACTGGACGCAATCGCAAAATCTGGAAAAGCCGTGGCACCGGGCACCGAATGACCGGAAGTACACGCGCCGCCAGTTGGACAAGATCGCCAAGCTGCCGGAGGACAGCGAGGAGTTCGTGCGTTTTTGGGAAAAGCAGTATCGCGGCTGGGAGCTGGTGGAGTGCGAGAAGTCATTCAACGAGCAAACAGGATGGTATTTCTACCTGACCATGCGGCGAGCGCATATAAAACAGAACGGAGGGCTGAAATGACAGGAGAAGAACAGTTCAAAGAGCTTTACCGGCGGTATATCCACCGGGAGGGCGCGGAGGAGCTTTTGGAATGGATGGAGCGGGAGACGGATTTTTTCACCGCGCCAGCCAGCACAAAGCATCACCTGGCCTACCCCGGCGGACTGGTGGAGCACAGCGTCAACGTGTTCCGGGAGCTGCGGAAGGTCGTGATCGACAACGAGCCGACGATGGAGGCCGTCGCCATCTGTGCGCTGCTCCATGACCTGTGCAAGGCGAATACATACGTGCGGGAGCATCACGCGGGACCGGGCGAGGTCTATTCCTACGTGAAAAAGGACCGCTTCCCCATGGGACACGGGGAAAAGTCTGTCTACCTGATCGCGCGGTTTATGAAGCTGGAAGACGAGGAGGCCCTGGCTATCCGCTGGCACATGGGCGCGTGGGACGACGCCGTGCGCGGCGGGAGCCGTGGCCTGAACGAGGCAATGAAGCTGCACCGCATCGTGTACGAGCTGCACGCGGCGGATATGCGGGCCACGCATATCGTGGAGGCTGGTATGGCATGAAGGGACGACGCGGAGCGCTGGGCCAGTATCACGCCAGCATGAGCAACAACCGGGGCCATGACTTCGAGGAGGCCATCCGTCAGGCGTGCCTTCTGTACGCGAACCAGGGCCGGGCGAAGGTGGAGAAGACGCCGGAACCGTTCCGGGTGCTGGAAAAGCGGGAAGGCGGTATTTTCGTGGGCCGCTTCACCGCACACGCCCAGCCGGACTTTCAAGGCACGTTGGACGGCGGGCGCAGTATCATTTTCGAGGCGAAGTACACCACCACAGACGCCATGAAGCGGGACGTGCTGACGGAAACGCAGATGGAGACCTTGGAGCGGCACCACCGCTGCGGAGCGCTGGCGGCGGTGTGCGTGGGTATCCAGGACCGCTTTTTCTTCGTGCCGTGGCCGGTGTGGCGGGACATGAAGGAAGCCTTTGGGCACATGAGCGTTTCGGCGGCGGAGCTGGAAGACTTCCGCGTGCGCTTCACCGGGGCGGTCCTGTTCCTGGACTATGTACACAAGATCGGGGGCCGGTGGATAACCGGGGCCGACTGTGAAATCGAACGATGGAGAAGGAGTAAATAACATGAGCATTATGGAGATCATCTTTGCGAACTTCTGGACCTGGGCGGGCACGGTCGTCCTGGTGGCGACGCTGCTGGACGGCCTGGCGAACGTGATCGCGGCCATGCGCAAGCCGGAGCGCTCCGTGCGCCGGACCAGCTATTCCGACGGCACCAGCATCGTGCAGATCGACAACGCCACGGCGGCGGATGTGGACCGGGCCGTGCGCGCCATCAACGGAGCGGAAAGCGGGAGGACTGGCCGATGAAGCTGAAAAAGGTCGCGGCGCTGTGCAACAGCGCAAATGCGTTCTGCCTGTTCGACCGTGTGGACGGCGACGGAGTTGTGACACAGTGGCTTGGGGACGGGTGCTGCGCCTTTCCCCTCCACGGTCTGCCGGTGCTGTCGGAACCGGAGCTTTACCGGATGTTCGACGTGTCAGAGAAGAAGCAGGACAAGATATATTTCAATCACAGCGCGCTGCCGGAGGGCCTGAACGTGGAAGACTGGTGCCGCTCTGAGGTCCGCGCGGAGGATATGGACGTGACGATCTCCTCCGGCGAGAAGGTGCTGATGCCGCTGCGTTTCCCCGGCGGACTGCTGTTCATCCAGAGTAAATACCTTGGACCACTGGAAGACCAGATGGATTTCTGGAACTCTACGTGCGCCGGTCGGACAGCGGCGGGCGCTATGTGGTGGCAAAGACAGGTATGCTGGTCGCGGGCGTGATCTTCCCGGTGCAGGCCGTGAACGAGGGATTTTGCGACAAGCTGGAAGAACTGGCGTCAATGACGCGGCGGGAGTTGGACAAGCATCTGGCCGCGCCGCCGGTGACTGAGGAGGAAGACGAGGGCCAGGAAAACGTCTTCGGAGGCGGCGATGGGGAAACGTAAGCGGCCCATGCCGTCATTCTACGGGAAGAACATCGCCCAGCACGCCCAGCGGCGATTTTTGGCCCGGTGGGAGGCGGAGCACCGGAAGAAAAGCGACCGTATCCTGATCGCGGATGAACTGGATAAAGCGCCGGACCGCACGCAGGAGGCCCGGCGGGAGGAATAAGCAACAGAAACGAGGCTGACAGATGCGCGAAAAAAATGTGAAAGAGATCGTCCGGTATTACTACGAGATACCGGAGATGGTGCGCCTGCTCAAGACGGAGCAGCGGGAGCAGGAGAGCTTGTACGACACGTTGAAGGGAACCGGCGGCGACGGGATGCCCGGAGGCGGAGGCCCTGGGAAGCCGGTGGAGGCCGCCGTGATACGGCTGGACGAGCGAGGCGTGTATGAGCGCCTGCAGGAGATACACGTGTGGCTACTGGTTTTGGAGGGCGACGCCGCTGCCGTGCGGGGCTGTTTGGATGGTCTTTCCGGTAAGTACAAAAGCATCCTTCAACTGCGGCACAAATGTCACCATAGCTGGGCGAATATCTCGGTACGCATGGGAGCGCCGGACAGCACCGTGCGGAGCTGGCACGACAAAGCTGTTTTGTGCCTGGGCGAAGCGCTGGACGAGGTGCCCATGGCGGAGGAGCTTTTGGAGCGTGCTTCACGCGCGCGTACATATTAAGCGCCGAAAAAATCGAGGGCTGGCGGGAGCTGCTTTTTCACCTGACTTTTGGTGAGGGCGGCGGCCCGGCGGCTGTGGGACGAGCTGTTTCAATTTCCTGTGTTTTTCTGTCAGTGAAATCGCGTGCGCAAAGACTGTTTCCGGCGGGAACGAATGGCCCGTGGGAAAACAATTTGCGAATGGCATAAAAAGCACCCCGGCGGGCTGTTGGTCGCAGCCTGTCGGGGTGGCGTTCGTTTTATGGCGGTTTTTGTGATCAAGACCGCCGATTTTGTGATCATGGGCGGCTTATTTGTTATCAGCGGGAGGGTCAAGCGTGAGCGGCTGGCCCTCGCGGGTCATGCGCTCAGTGCAGGCTTGGAGCACATACGCCTGGATGCTCTGCCCGGCGGCCTTGGCGGCGGCGCGGATGGCATAGCCGACGGCCTTTTGTGGGCGAAGGCTGATGTAGTCGCATTTGGCGTTGTAGGCGTCATTGTTGCGGCGCTTGCTTTCACGTATGGGCACGGTCATTCCTCCTTTTCGTGGTAGTCCGTCAGGTCGATCATGTTGATCGTCGGCGGCGGGGGCGTGAGCTTGTAGAAATGGCCGTTTTCGTAGTGCTGGTCGGTCACGCCGTCGTACCAGCAAATATCCCCGTGGAGCGCCTGCGCGGCCTCCATGCGGGTTTGTGCCTGCTGATCGGTCAGGCCGTCGAAGGTGAGGCGCTGGCCGTCGGCGAACTGGGCCACGAGACGGTAAGCGGGGAAAATGTCGGCGTTTTGGTCCATGGGAGCCTCCTTTGGATTTGGGTGCATTATAACACGCTTGCGTGTATAAGTCTATGGGTTATTTTGCGTTGGAGCGGGCTTTGATGGCATCGCGGGCCGCGATCAGCAAGGCTAACTCCTGTCGGTTTTCTGTGCGCTGATGGTTTTGGACATAGTGCTCGGCGGTTTTGCACAGGGCCGCAAGGTTCATGCCTGGGCGGTCCGCTGCTTCCCGCAAGCAGGCCGCCAGGTGAAGAATGTGCTTGCGCTCGATCTCCTGCACGGGTTCGCTTTGATCGCCCGCGATATATGCGCGGGCCTGAGCATCGTTCAGTTTGACTTTCATAAGGTCCCCTTCTCCCCGTATGCCCGATAGGACAGGCGCATTTTGTTATCCGGCGTAGGTCAACTGTTCTTTCAGACGCTCGATCTCGTGCTGCCAGGCCGGGGCCATGGGGCTGTCGGGGAAACGGTCGAGCGCTTCGTAAAGCTCGTCGAGGCGGGTGATGATGGCGTTCTCGCTGGGGATGTTCCATTCCATTTTGTGCTCCTTCTGCCCTCGTGACCTCCGGGGCGGGATTTGGTTTGTTATTCGGTCAGGCCAAGGGCGCGGCGGGCGTCGTACATGGCGTTGTCGGTGAGCTTGCGCTGCCAGGCGTTGTACCGGGGAGACCAGCGGAAGCCGTTTTGTTTCAGCGCGGCGCGGGTGTTCTCGTCGGGCTTTTCGTCAAAGAGGATTTGGAGCCGGTCCGCTTCCAGGTTGCGGACGATCTCACCGCCGGGGAACTTTGCGCCGTCGGCGGGCTGCTCGGCCTGCTGGGCGCGCTTGTCCAGCTCGTCGAGGCGGGCCTGCACGCGCTTGATCTTGCCGCGAAGGCTGGTCAATTCGTAGTCAGGGACGGGAGACTTTACCCAGGGGCAGCGTTCTTGTGTGTCGGCAAAGCTGGCGGTGAGCTTGGCGGCGGCCTCGGCGCTCAGGCCGGGGAAGCCGTCGAAGGATTTGTGCTTGCGGTAGTAGGCGTTCAGGGCCTTGCTTTCGTCGAGTTTGTTTTGGAACTTTTGGAGCTGGTCGGCGAGCATTTCGCGGGCGTGAGGGTCGGCCAGATCGACCGTGCCGGAGCCGACGGCCTCGATCTTGTTCAAGATGGCCTTAATCTCGTCGTATTCGTTCCAGAGGGTGCCTTCACGGGACATCTGCTTTTCGTGCTTGCGCATATTGTAGCCGCCCGCGCCGGAAATGAACTGGCTGGGATAGCTGGCCTGGTTGCGGTTGTAGTCGTTCATCCACTGGGCCAGGCGGCGGGCGTAGCGGTCGAGAAGCGCGTCGAGCTTGTCGTGGTAGAAGGGACTGACGCGTGCCTTTTTGGCCTCCACCAGGGCGGCGGCCTTGTCCACGGCGCGCCGGTATTCCGCCGTGGCGCTGCCGGGCTTGTAGTCGCTCATGTGGACGCAGTAGTGAGCGTTGCGGGCCGTCTCCTCGTTGATCTCGTAGTAGCGGGCGGCGGGCGCGGGCGCTTCGGCGGTCTGCGGGCCGATCATGCTTGTTTGTTCGTACATTTTGTGTACCTCCGTTTTGTGTTTTGGGGTTTCGCTTATGGGGTCGGGTCGCTTTGTTGTCCGGTGCGGCCCGCGAAGGTGTCCGGCGGCGGGGTCAGATCGTACCCCATGGGGCGGCGTTGTAGTCGGCGGTGTTGGAAACGAGGAAATGTGTGTAGACGCGGGAGAAGTCGATCAGGGCCAGGAGCAGCGGGTCTTTTCTGGTGGCGTCCTCGCTGGCTTGGTATATCTCGCAGTCGATCAGCTTGGCGAGCTTGTAGTGCCAGGGCAACAGCTTTTCGTGCTGGTCCTCGCGCTCCCGCTCCTGTACCAGCGGCGGAACGCTGGGCATCTCCGGCGGCGTGGTGTCGGCATCGGTTTTGTAGCGCCCGGCATAGGCGTGGCTGTTCAGGTCGTACAGGCGGCGGAAGATCAGGCCGGAGCAGTAGAAGCCGTAGCGGTCGCGGCAGTCGCTCAGGGCTTTGCAAAGGCTGTCGGGAGCGTCGAAGCCGAAGCGGTTGAAGCCGCTGTTGAGGATGTATTCCAGGGCGTTCGCGGTGGCGGCGTGGGCCTGGTCGGACATGATGAAGCAAGACATTTTGTGTACCTCCGTTTTGTGGTTTTGGTTAGTGGGTGGGGCACTGGAACAGGACGCAAAGATCAGCCTTGCGGGCGATCTCGTTGATGCGCTGGGCGGTCGTGCTGCCGAGGGAAAAGACGGCGATAAAATTCACGTGGCAGTCGTCCGGGGTGAAGATCGGCTTGCACTCGACGCCAAGGGCGCGAAGATGCGTTGTGATGTTGGCGGCCTCCGTGACCTCGTGCAGCGCGTCGGCGTAGCACTCGCGGTAAAGGTCCACGCCGTATTTGCCGCGGATGGCGTCGAGCTGGTCCAAGTCGAAAAACTCGGTGAACGGCTCGTATTTGTGCGGGGTGGACAGGTGCGCGTTGATGATCTCGTTTCTACAAGGCCAGTATCCGGCGGTTTTCATTTTGTGTTCCTCCTGTGTTTTAGTTTTGGGTTTTGCTCATGGGGTCGGGTCGCTTTGGTGTCCGGTGCGGCCCGTCCAAGGTGTCCGGCGGCGGGGGATTACTCGGCTGGGCTGTAAATGCTGTAATCGAGCGGAGCACCGCAGCAAGGGCAGGTATCCGGCATATCACCGTTGTCGTCGCAGAACAGAGCCGCGCAGCATAAGCCACAACGGGTGTTTCCGTGCCGGTCCTCGTAGACGAGGCACTTTCCATCTTTCCATTCACTCATGTTTTGTTCCTCCTGTGTTTTGGTTTTGGGTTTACCCATGAGCGCCCGCCCTGGTGGGGCGGCTGGACTTGCACCAGCGGCGGCGGGGTGCCGTCGGCCTTGCGGGTTTTGGGTCAGGCGACGCGGAAATAATAGGCGTTCTTCTTGCCACTCCACTTGCCGCCTGCGGCCTCGATCTCTTTTTCGTGGGGCTTCGTGTCTCCGGCAAGCCAGACCACCGGCGCGGCGGTCGTTGCGCCCTTGATGGTGGCGGTCAGGCCGTCCACCTCGGCCCAGCGGGCCGCGATGATCTCGGCGGCGGTCTTGGGTTCGACGGCCTCGGCGGCGGTCTCGGGGGTGGGCTCCTCTTCCGCCGGCTGCTCGGCGGGCTGTTCCGCCTTGGTTTCGTGCAGCTCGGCCAGCTTGTTTTTCAGCTCGTCGATCTCGTTGGCAGCGCGATACAGATCGCCGCGCAGGGTGGCGGCTTCTTCCTGAGACTGGGCCAGCTCGGCGCGGAGCTTGTCGGCCTCGCCGGTTTTGGTGTTGTCCTCGGCGGCCTCGGTGAAAAATGCCTTGATGGCGCGGGCCGCGTTCGGCTCGGCCCTAATGGGCATGACCACGGCGAACGGCTCGTCATTGACATAGGCGACGGCGGCGGAGATCGCGGACGTGGTGCGGAGCTGGGCGGCGGGGTGAAGCGCGTCAATGAACTTTGTGTCATAGATCGCGGCGAAATCGGCGGCGGCGTTGTAGTAGCAGGCGGCGGGGGCCTTCTTCGCCTGGACCGTGAACGGGGCGCGGGACAGCGGCTCGGCGTCGGCGGTGTCGCGGACGGTATCGGCGAACAGCTTGACCAGATCGAGCTTGTGCGCCTCGTCCTCGTGCTTGCCGTCCTTGTCGAACGTCCACGCGCCCGGCTCGCAGCAGGTCAACGGCTGGACCGTGGCGGCGTACTCCGGCGCGTTCATGGTGCAGAGAAGAAAACCGTTGCAAACGTAGATCGTGCCGTCCTCGGAGACCTGGCACAAGATACGCTCGGAGCCTTTCAGGGCCTTCGCGGTGTTGGTGGTGTAGCGTCCGGTAAACTTTTTCATGGGGTGTTCCTCCTGTTGTGTTGTTTTGGGGTTTGCTGTATGGGGCTGGGTTGCTTTGTGCGGTGCAGCCCTGCTAAAGTGTCCGCTTGTGCTGGGTCAACGCTTGGACTTCTCGACCTGCAAGGCGTGGAAAAGATGGGCTTTCGTCATGTAGAAATGCGGGTCGGTTTCGGGGGTGTCCTGGCCTGCCGCCTCGGCGGCCTCGCGGGCGGCCTTGCCGGGCTTGTCGGTGTACTTCCAGAGCTGGCAGGTGAGCGCGGCGTGCTGGCCCTTCTTCACGCTGTACCCCATGCGCTTCCACTCGGCGAAGGTGTGGAACGTGTCGGCGGCCAGCATGGCGGAGAAGATGTTCTCGGCGCTCTCGTCGCTGCCCTCGTCAACGGTGATCGTGACGGCGGCGCGGCGGGCGGCGATCTGCTCGGCGGTGTACCCATACTCATAGATGTAGCGAAGGACTTCATCGCTGTCCATCAGGATTTCTGCTGCTACGATATTGGCCTCATATTCCGGCTTGGATTT
>OMFC01001222.1_pt1 | contig 11258 bp, 10 predicted proteins | sample 1645531 | NCBI WGS metagenome assembly OMFC01 (sample SAMEA103958112, study PRJEB25191) | human gut metagenome | biome: human-associated habitat [ENVO:00009003]; feature: intestine environment [ENVO:2100002]; material: feces | place: Germany | collected 2013/2015 | reverse complement strand
GCACTTAGAATTATGCGGTATTGCCTTAGGTTTTACCAGGTTTTCACCAAGAAGCACTTGTTCTGCCCGGCAAATTGGGATATAATAAAAGGGTTACAAACAGCTTTACCTGCCATGGAGGGCAATGAATGATGAAACTGGCAAAACGTGCAGCTGCACTTGTGCTGGCAGCGGTTCTGGCGCTCAGCCTGACCGCCTGCAGCCCCAAGGAAGTAGCAAGCAATCTGATTTTGAAAACGGCAGACCTGCTGGGCCTGCGTGAAGAAGGTTCCGATGACGATGAGGCGGACGAAATTGTGGCGCAGCCCGGCGGTGAGGTGAACTTCCCGGATGGGCTGCAGGATACCTCGGTCCACTGGAACCAACAGGTGCAGGATGGGACGCTGTATGTTGCGTTTAACAGCATCCAGAACCGCAACACCGAGTATTTTGTGGCGGGTTCCGATACCGTGCAGGTAACGGGCTATGGCACCACCGAATCCACCGGTATTCTGGAGTTCAAGGTGGCGCTGTGGGAACTTTCGGAGGATAAGGCAACCACTTCCTATGTGGCGGGCACCACGGTGTATTTCCCGACCGGCGGGGAGTGCAGCACCTATACCATCTCCGGCTTGACCCCCGGCAGGCTGTACAAGGCCAATGTCAGCTATGACTCTGGCATGTTCTACATTACCGGCGGCGTGAAAATTGAGGGCATTGGCAGCGACGACCTGGTTGCCCCGGATGCAGAATAACCAAAAATGAAGCGTGCCCCGGCGCAGCGGTCAACGCAGACCGACGCCGGGGCATTTTGCGGATATGACTGAAACAAAAAAAGGAATCAAAAGATGAACTTTGATAAAAAACAGCTGCGCAACACCCTGCTGCTTCTGCTGGGGGCGCTGATCTGGGGCACAGCCTTTGTGGCGCAAAGTGTGGGCAGCGGCTATGTGGGGCCGTATACCTTTTTGGCGGCCCGCAGCTGGCTGGCCTGCGCATTTTTGATCGTGCTGGTTTTGCTGCGCCGCGGCAAGGCCCGCAAAGCGGATCCCGGTGTTCCGTTCTGGATCAACGGCCGGATGCTGCTGCGGGGCGGTGCGTTCTGCGGCATTGCGCTGTTTGCGGCTTCGGCGGCACAGCAGATCGGCATTGGCACCACCAGCACCACATACAGCGCCTGCATCAGCCTGGCGGGGCTTTACCTGCTGTGCTTGGCGGGGCACGATACCCTGACCCTGACCGGCGGCGAATGGATGCTGCTGCTCTGCTCGCTGCTGTTTGCGTTCCAGATTATGCTGGTGGATCATTACAGCCCCAGGCTGGACGGTGTGCAGCTGAGCTTTGCGGAATTTTTTGCAACGGCGGTCCTTTCCACTATTTTTATGTTTGTGTTTGAAACGCCGACCTTTGCCCAGATCCAGGGGGCGGCGGTATCTATTGCTTACTGCGGCATTTTGTCCAGCGGTGTGGCCTACACACTGCAAATTGTGGGCCAGAAAGAACTTGACCCCACCATTGCCAGCATGGCCATGTGCATGGAAAGCGTGTTCAGCGCCCTGGCCGGCTGGCTGATTTTGGGCCAGACACTTTCCGGCGTAGAACTGGCAGGGTGCGCTTTGATGTTTGCGGCAATTATTGGGGCGCAGATACCGGAGAAAGTTAGGAGTTAGCAAAACGCGCACAGCGCCGATAAATATCGGGCGCTGTGCGCGTTTTTTGTATGATGACGAGGAAGAAAATGTATTGAAGGGGAAGAAAGGTAAAATTTTGCCGCGAACAGAAAAAGAGATTTGTAGGGGACGATGCTTGCATCGTCCCGTGGGGCGGGCCGTAACGTGGGCAGGTGGTACAATTTTATGATGTCTCTCTGCGGCGGGATGAGGGCATCCCGCCCTACAGGGATAAAATACCATTTGGCGTGTATACGAAAAAAGCAGAGCTTTTGACAGCTCTGCTTTTGCATTTTATGGGGATTTCTTAGGCAACACCGCACAATTCCCGCCTTGCGGCTTAAGCACCGCTCCGGCAGCTGCGGCACGGCATCTGCGTTGCCAAAATGCTCGATAAGACATCCAGTATTATCTGCGCTTTTGGCTTGGCATCTGCCGCACCTCGCTCGCCGTATCGGCACTTAGAATTATGCGGTATCGCCCTTATTTTATGCCTTGCTCTTGTTCTTTTCCACGCACAGCCCCCACACCACGGTGATGAACATGGTGATGAGCATATCCGGCAGGGTATTGCCCAGCACAAAGTCAATGTTCATCAAGATGCGGTAGATCACAAAGCCCACCAGCCAGATGATCATGCGGGAAGCGGAAAGCTCCTTGGCGGAAGCATCCGAATGCAGGATAAAAGCATCGGCAATCTGCACGGCGATCATCGGGGCAAACACAGAGCCGATGAGGTACAGGAAATCGGTGATATCATCCATGGGGAAAATAATCGCGCCCACGGTGCCAATGACGGTCACGATCAAAGCGACCTGCTTGCCCTTGAACTTGGGGGCGATGGTCTCGGCAGAGATACCGGCGCTCCAAGCATCCAGGAAGGTGGTGGTGACGGTAGAGAACACCACGATCAGCAGGCCGACCACTCCAAGGCCAGCCTGCAGCAGGATCTGGGCGATATCGCTCTGGCCGGTATAGATGGCAGCGCCCATGCCAATGAGGTACATCCAGCAGGAAACAACGCCGTAAGTAACAGTGCTGGCCAGGGTAGCGGCAAAGGGCTTTTCGGCTTCGCGGGTGTAATCGCTGATGAGCGGCAGCCAGGACAGCGGCATGGCAACGGCCAGCTCCACGGCAGCGCCAAAGCTGAGGGAATCATCCTGCGCGGTCATGATACCGTTGCCGCCAAAGAAGATGACCTTGCACATGACAAGGGTCAGCACGAACAGCAGCACCATAACCACCTGGTTGATGCGGCCCAAGTCGGTCAGGCCGATCAGAATCCAGACCAGGATCAATGCGCCGATAACAAGGCACCACAGCCAGGCACCCACACCGGCAATGCCGTTTGCCGCCAGCGCGCCGTCATAAATCATGATGGCTGTCCAGCCGACCAGCTGCAGCACGTTGAGGGCGGCAAACCACAGGCTGCCTTTTTTGCCAAAGCTGAGCTTGGAGGTTTCCATGGCGGAAAGCCCGGTGCGCCCGCCAATGAGACCGGCAAAGAACATCATGGTGCAGCCGATCAGATGGCCCAGCAGGATTGCGGCAAAGCCCTTGGCCATGCCGAGGGGGGCAAAGTAAGTGCCGGTCAGGATCTCAGCAATGGAAACACCAGCGCCGAACCAGATCAGGCTGTTTTGGAATACAGAAGTCTTTTTCATGCTTCGGCCTCCTTGCTCCACTCGTTATCCAATGCAAAGGCGTGGTTCATGGGGCCGGAGCCATGGCCCAGGTCCAGCATGGCGGCCAATGCGCCGGAAATATACGCCTTGGCGCGGCGCACAGCGGTTTCCAGATCATAGCCCTTTGCCAGGTTGGAGGCAATGGCGCTGGACAGGGTGCAGCCGGTGCCGTGGGTGTTAGGGTTATCAATGCGCTGGCCATTGAACCAGGCGGCGCTGCCATCGGTCAGCACCAGCAGGTCGTTGGCATCGTTCAGGTTATGCCCGCCCTTGCACAGCACATTGCAGCCAAATTTCTGGCTGATCTCTTTAGCGGCGTTTTCCATATCGGCAGCCGTCTTAATGCTGTGGCCGCACAGGATCTCCGCTTCGGGGATGTTGGGGGTAATGACTTCCGCCAGGGGCAAAAGCTCAGTTTCCAGCGCGGTAACTGCGTCCGGTTCCAGCAGGGCTGCGCCGGAGGTTGCCACCATCACGGGGTCCACCACGATATGCTTTGCGCCGTACTGCCGCAGCTTTTGGGCGATCACGCGGATCAGCTCCTGGGAGCTGACCATACCGATCTTGACAGCATCCGGGTAGATATCCGTAAACACGGCATCCAGCTGCTGCGCTAAAAATTCCGGCGTTGAATTCAGGATGCCGGTTACCCCAGTGGTGTTCTGGGCGGTCAGGGCGGTGATGGCGCTCATGGCAAACACGCCGTTCATCGTCATGGTTTTGATGTCGGCCTGAATTCCGGCGCCTCCGCTGGAGTCACTGCCAGCGATTGTCAATGCTGTTCTCATGTTTTTCCTCCTGTTGCCCGTATCGGGCGTGGTTCAGCATCAGGTAAAAATATCCGCCGTGCAAGGTGGTGCCCCCAATGCACAGCGCACCAACAGCGATAGGATGTATCGAACACCCCAAAGCTGCAAGGTCATATTATAACTGCCCGGCCAGGCGGTACAGTTCCCGGCTGGCAGCGCAGGGGTCGGCCTGGGCAAAAATGGCGCTGACAACGGCCACACCGGCCAGCCCCCTGCCCTGCAGCTGCAGCAGGTTGGCGGCGTCAATGCCGCCGATGGCTACAACGGGGATGTTGACCGCCGCCGTTACCGCGCGCATGGTTTCAGCAGTAACAGGGTGGGCGTCCAGCTTGGTGCCGGTCACAAAGGCCGCGCCGCAGCCAAGGTAGTCCGCGCCGTCGGCCTGGGCGGCCAGCGCTTCGGCAGCGTTATGGGCCGATACGCCCAAAATCTTATCCGGCCCCAGCAGGGCGCGGGCGCGCTTAGCGGCCATATCGCTCTGGCCCACATGCACGCCGTCCGCCCCGGCTGCCAAAGCAACCTCGACATTATCATCAATCACAAACGGCACATGACGGAAGTGGCACAGGGCGGACAGTTCCTCGGCTTCGGCCAGCAGGTCGTGTTCGTCCAGGCATTTTTCCCGCAGCTGCACAAAGGTTGCCCCGCCGTCAATGGCCTGGGCCACTACATCGGCAAGGCGGCGGCCGTTCAGCCAGGTGCGGTCGGTCACAGCGTACAGGCGCAGCTGCTGCGGCAGAACTTTCATAAACAAAACCTCCAAAAAAGGCAAAACAAAAAACGGGCGCGCCGGAAAAAGGCGCACCCGTTTTGTACACGAATGTTGCATTCTCCCTACGTTGGCATTACCCACATCAGGTTCATCGGGTCGGAACCGATTGTTCCCTCTCAGCCATAGTGGCTCCCCATAACGGGTACTATCATACCTCTTTTTGCGGATAAAAACAAGCCCTTGACAAAATTCCCGCAAGTGTTTATGATGGGTAACGAAATCAGGGGAGCCTTTTTGGCTGAGAGGAAGCGCTGCTTCGACCCTTAATACCTGATGTGGACCATGCCACCGTAGGAAGACTTTCAACTGTTTTGTTCTGTCTTTTTTGCAGGGGCTCCGCGTTGGGCCCCTGCTTTTTTGTATCATATCAGGGCCGGCCCGTTGGGCCGCCTTAGGGGAAAGGAAGGAAAACAGGCATTGTGCCCGAAGCTACGGGGGAGCGCCCGGAGCTTTGTGATTCAGCGATGGGAAGCCGTGTTCCGGCGTGAGAGGAAGCCAGCAAGCTTCGACCGAACAGCGGGGAGAAGTGTTTGCCCGCTGCGCCCGTACAAGGCGGCTGACGGCAGATGCCTGCGGCAGCCTTCCGCTTTTTTGTTATATTGAAAAAGGAGTACTCGATATGAAAAAGTCCAATACCAAAAAGCTGGCTCTGGCCGGTGTTCTGTGTGCCGTTGCTGTTGTTGGCAGCATGTTTTCTTTCCCTGTATTTGGCAGCAAGTGCGCGCCGGTGCAGCACATGGTCAATGTACTGTGCGCCGTTCTGTTGGGGCCCTGGTACGGCGTTGGTGCCGCATTTGTGGCCAGCCTGCTGCGCAACCTGCTGGGCCTTGGCAGCCTGATGGCGTTCCCCGGCAGCATGTGCGGCGCTTTGCTGTGCGGCATTGTCTACCACAAAACCCACAAGCTTCTGCCCACTTTGATTGGTGAGGTGTTCGGCACCGGCATCATCGGCGGTTTGCTGGCATGGCCGGTTGCCATCCTGTTTATGGGCAAAGCCGCCGGCGATATTGCGTTCTATGCCTACATTGTGCCGTTCCTGGTTTCCACCGTGGGCGGTTCCATCATTGCCGGCATCATCCTGTTTGCGCTGGAAAAGAACGGCACCCTGAAATCCATGCAGAACGCCCTGAACAAGTAACACGAGGTTTGTATTTATGTCCGTATCCGCACCGCTGGCTGCCATCCGGGTGCAGCACCCGCTTCTGCACTGCATTTCCAACATTGTTTCTGCCAACGACTGCGCCAACCTGGCGCTGGCCATCGGGGCAAGCCCCATCATGGCCCAGGCCCCGCAGGAAATGGCCGACATTGCCGCTTTGGCCGGCGCCGTTGTGCTGAACACCGGCACCCCGGACGAAGCCAAGTTCACCGCCGCCCGCACCGCCGGTGCCACGGCAAACCGCCGCAGCATCCCTGTTGTGCTGGACCCGGTGGGCGTGGGCGCAAGCCCCTGGCGGCTGGCAAACATCCAGAGCCTTTTGCAGCAGGTGCAGCCCGCCATTGTGCGGGTGAACGCCGGGGAGGCCGCCGCCCTGCTGGGCCTTGGCGGCAGCGAGCACGGGGTGGACAGTCTGACCGCCCCCAAAGCGCCCGCCGGGCTGGCCGCAGCGTTGGCGCAAAAGCTGGGGTGTGTGGTGCTGCTTTCCGGCACCGAGGACCTGATTGCCGATGGGCAGCAGCTCTGCACCGTGCGCGGCGGCAGCGACCGGATGCGCACCGTGACGGGGGCCGGGTGTATGCTTTCCGTTTTGTGTGGGGCGTTTGCCGCCGTACAGCCGGGGGATGCCTTTACCGCTGCCGTGCAGGCCGCACGGTTCTGGAAAGCCTGCGCCGAGCAGGCTGAGGACCATGCCGCCGGGGCGGGCAGCTTCCGCGTAGCGCTGTTTGACGCGGCGGGCAATATGACAGATGAAGTATTTGCCGGGGAATAATTTTTATGGTGGCAACTTAGTTATACAAGTGCGTTTTCCACCCCCGTACCCTGCTAGTGACTGATAAAACCATTGCCTTCTTTGTAGGGCGGAGTCACTGACCCCGTTGCTCCCCTGCCCTAACACAAACAAAAATCAGCAAGGCCCGATACCGGGGTGAATCTCACCGCACGGTATCGGGCCTTGCGCTATATTGCTCTATATTTTATGTATTGCTTCCCCGTTTGCCTGCTTTACCCAATCAGGCCGCTGTTCTTGACAGCCTGGACGGCTTCGGTGATTTTTTCCACCGGCAGGGTCAGGGCAAAACGGACGTAGCCTTCACCGGACGGGCCAAAGCTGGAGCCGGGGGTGCAGATCACGCCGGCTTTTTCAATCATTTCCATGCAGAACTCCATGCTGGTGCCGTGCCCCTGCGGGACCGGTGCCCAGACGAACATGGAGCCGTGGCTGTCCGGCACATCCCAGCCGATGGAGCGGAAGCCCCCGCACAGGGCGTCGCGGCGGCGCTGGTATTCGGCACACTGGGCCTTGATGGGCTCCAGCGGGCCTGTCATAGCGGCAATGGCGGCTTTCTGCTCCGGGATGAACTTGCCGAAATCGATCTGGGTGCGCAGCTTCTTGCATGCAGCAATCACATCGCGGCGGCCCACCAAAAAGCTGATGCGCGCGCCGGTCACGTTGAAGCTCTTGCTCAGAGAGAAGAACTCGACTGCACAGGTCTCAGCGCCGGGAATGTTGAAGATGCTGTGACCCACGGCACCATCAAAGATGATATCGCTGTAGGCGTTATCATGGATGAGCAGAATCTTATGTGCATTGCAGAAATCCACGATTTCCTGGTACAGCTCCGGGCTGCCCACGCTGCCCACCGGGTTGGCCGGCAGGGATACGATCATCATCTTGGCCTTATCGGCCACATCGTCGGGGATCTCCTTCACATTGGGCAGGAAGTTATGCTCTTTGGTCAGGTGGTAGTAGTACGGCACGCCGCCGCCCAGCTTGACGCCGGTAATGAACACCGGGTAGCAGGGGTCCGGCAGCAGCACCACATCGCCGTCGTTCAGCAGGGCAAGGCCCATGTGGCCCATGCCGTCCTGGCTGCCGTTAAAGCTCATGATCTGGTCCGGGGTAATGCCGTCCACATCAAAGCGGCGCTTGTAATAAGCGCACACGGTATCCAGCAGTTCCGGCAGGTCCCGCAGGGAATACTTCCAGTTTTCGCTCACCATGGCGGCATCGCACAATGCCTGCTTGATGTGCGGCATCGGCTCAAAGTCCGGGGTACCGACCGAAAGATTGTACAGCTTTTTGCCCTGTGCTTCCAGGGCCACCTTTTTATCATTCAGGGCGGCAAAAATTTCCGCGCCGAACAGGTCCAGCCGTTTTGAAAATTCCACTTCAAATGCCATGATTTTCTATCTCCTCTCCCAAGCCTGGGGTTATCCTCTATCCGGCAATACCAAATCATTCTAAGCGCCGATACAGCGGGAATCATCTGGTATTGCTCTATCTCACTTTGCACGCTGAGCGCACAAATAGGCATCAATATCAAAGTCCAGCAGCTGCGTATCCTTTTTTAAGTACAGCGGGTGGTGCGGCTGACCAGATTTTAACAGCGGGCCTGCCGTGTACCACTTTGCGCCTGCCGCTTTGCCGTCGGCGGCAAAATCCCGCATACAGTCCATCAGGTAATCCCGTTTCAGGATGATGTTCCCCCACGCCGCCCACACGGCAGGCTGGTCCGATAAAGACAGCAGATACCGGAACGCCTTGCGGTTTTCCGCGTGCAGGGCGGGATTCAGCGCATGCTCCATATCATCGGGGCGGGTGGCGCGCTGGGCGTACACGTTGAACATCAAAAAACTGTCATACCCGTTAGCCAGGGCAATGCGCTGGGCGCTCTGCAAGGTGGGGTCCAGGGCATCCGGGGCCGCGGTGGATGGGTTGATACCTACGCAGATCAGCGGCTTTTTACCGCGGGTGCCCAAAATGTAACGGTACTCGGAGTAGGTATTGGGCACATACAGCCAGCGGGCCGCATCATAATCCGGGGAAGGCTGCAGCGCCGCCTGCAAAGCGGGTTCAAACAGCGCCAGTTCCAGCCCGGCGGTGGGACCTTTTGGGATATGCATACAAGAAACCTCCTGAGGTACAGTTAAAAAGCTGCGTTTTGGACCGCATAGTAATTACTATACCACCGCCGCACACCTTGCGCAAGAGGGAACCGCGTGATATAATACCCTTTAACCTTTCAAGATTTTATGCAACAGACTTTTTTCAAAAAGGACGTGTTAAGATGGAAAAGCGCCACAATTATGCGGCTGCCGGATTCCTGCTGCTGGGGATCGGCGCAGCGGGGCGGGCGTTCCTGGGTGTGCCGGAAGGCGTTACCATGGCGGAACTGAGCCTGACCGTGCTGCTGGTGATCGGTGCCCTGCTGCTGACACGGCAGGGGCTGGCTGCGCTTGTATGCGGGTTGGCGGCCACGGCACTGGAGCTTGTTTTGTGCGGTTCCTGGGTGCAGGCCGGCGGGGTTTTTTCCGCTGCTGCGCCGTTTTTGCGGCTGGCTGACCTGTGGCTGCTGCTGGGCCTTGTGTGGGGCAGCCTGCCTGCGGCCCGCCGCGCTGTGGACGACCTGAAATACACCCGCTCCACCCGCATGATGCTGGTTGCCTGCGGGGTGCTGCTGGCTGCCCACACGGTGCTGCGCATTGCCAGCCTTGCTGCGCCTGCCAGCGTGCCGCTGGGCAAGGCTTCTTCCGGCAGCTTTGTGGTATTTTCGGTACTGCTGCTGTGGTACACCGTGCTGATGGTCAAAGCCTACAACGTTCAGCGCACCAAACATTGAGCATACGGCCGTTCTGCGCCCTTTGGGGCGCGGGATGGCCGTATTTTTATTCTATTATTTTGCGCGGAATCTCTTTACATCTTTAATGCATAAAAGTATAATAAATTCATCTATTCCCGCGTAACTTGGTGGGTTGTGGATGAAGAGGAATGGAAGAGGTTCGGAAGAGATTAAAAGAGGAGAGTATATTCATGCAACTTGATCTTTCCCGGTTTTCACCGGTTGAGCGCAGCACTTTGCAGCTGCGTGTATTATACGAGGGTGCAGGCTACCGCAAATTTCGCTGCTCCCATTTTGAGGAATATTCGCTCTATCAGCAGAACGAGCGCTTTCTTTCGGATTCTCAGGTCATTACCTTTACTGACCTGGACGGCAAGCTGCGCGCCATCAAGCCGGACGTAACGCTTTCGATCGCCAAGAACGCCCAGCCCGCCGCCGGGGAATGCAAAAAGTATTATTATACAGAGCAGATCTGCCGCCCCAGCCGCGAAAGCCACACCTTCTCGGAGATCAGCCAGATGGGCCTGGAGTGCATCGGTGCGGTTGGCGCTGCCGAACAAGCCGAGGTTGTGCGCCTTGCGCTGGAAAGCCTGGCCAGTCTGGAAGTTCCCACCGTGCTGGAAGTCAGCCATATGGGCTTTGTGACCGCCCTGCTGGACACCCTGCATGTGGATGCCGCCGCCCGCCCGCGCCTGTTGGAGCTGCTGCGCGATAAAAACGCCCACGAGCTGCATGCCGCCGCGCTGCAAAGCGGGCTGGATGAAGCCGCCGCCAACGCGCTGACCACCATTTTAAGCCTGCACGGCCCCTTTGGCACCACGCTGGCCGCCGCCCGCAGCCAGTGCCAGTGCGAAGCCCAGCAGGACGCCCTGCTGGAACTGCAGAGCCTGCAGAATGAACTGGGCGATGCCGGACGCGGCATGCAGCTGGATCTGAGCCTTGCCGGTGATATGGAATATTACAACGGCCTGGTGTTCAGCGGCTATGTGGCCGGGGTGCCCCGTGCCGTGCTGAAAGGCGGCCGGTATGACCTGCTGGCCCAGCGCTTTACCCCCGGTGCCTGCGCCCTGGGCTTTGCCCTTTACCTGGACGAGCTGGAACGCCTGAGCGCTCCCCTGCCGCCGGTACAGCAGCAGGGCACCGAGCGCCAGTGGCTGAACATCGCCCTGCCCAAAGGCCGCCTGGGCGATAAAGCCTATGGCCTGCTGGCCGCTGCCGGGTATGAAGCCAACGAAAACTATAACGAGACCCGCAAGCTGGTGGTGGAGAACCCCGAAGCCGGGGTGCGGTACTTCCTGGTCAAGCCCAGCGACGTTGCCATTTATGTGGAGCACGGCGCTGCCGACATTGGCATTGTGGGCAAGGATATCCTGACCGAATCCGGTGCCGATGTGTACGAACTGCTGGATACCGGCATGGGCAAGTGCCGCATGTGCGTGGCAGGCCCCAGGAACTTTGTGGACGATGAAAGCCGCGCCCTGCGCGTTGCCACCAAGTTTGTGAACATTGCCCGCGCCCATTACGAGAGCATTGGCCGCGATATTGACATTATCAAGCTGAA
>OMFC01001212.1_pt1 | contig 11319 bp, 5 predicted proteins | sample 1645531 | NCBI WGS metagenome assembly OMFC01 (sample SAMEA103958112, study PRJEB25191) | human gut metagenome | biome: human-associated habitat [ENVO:00009003]; feature: intestine environment [ENVO:2100002]; material: feces | place: Germany | collected 2013/2015 | reverse complement strand
GACGCCCTCATAGCCAAGGGCGAGGACAAGTTCACCGCCATCCTCTCCGTGGTGAAAGACGACATCAAGACCTGCGCCCCGATCCACTTCGACGGCAACGGATATAGCGACGAGTGGGTGGAGGAAGCCGGAAAGCGCGGCCTCGACACCGAGAAGTCGGCACCGGTAATCTTCGACCGCTACCTCGACCCGGAGACCGTCAAGATGTTCGAGTCGATGTCGGTAATGAAGGAGAACGAGCTCAAGGCCCGCAACGAGGTGAAATGGGAGACCTTCACCAAGAAGCTGCAGATCGAGGCACGCGTGCTGGGCGACCTCTCGCTCAACCACATCATACCTGTGGCGACCCACTACCAGGCCATGCTCTCAAAGGACGTGCAGAACCTCATGGTCATCTACGGCGCCGAGAAGGGCAAGCAGCTCTCCGACCGCATCATGAACATCATCGAGCAGATTTCCGAGCGCACCGCCATCATCGAGAAAGACGTGGAAGACATGGTCAACGCCCGCAAGGTGGCAAACAAGATCGCCGACGAGCGCGAGAAGGCCGTGGCCTACCACGACACCGTGGAGACATGGTTCCAGTCCATACGCTACCAGATAGACAAGCTCGAGCTTGTGGTGGCCGACGAGCTTTGGACGCTGCCTAAGTATCGTGAGCTGCTGTTCATCAGATAAAGGTAAAAATTAGCAATCTATTTCTTTTATTGGTTGTTTAATCTTGAGCGGGGCGACGTCGTGAGACGCTGCCCCGCCTTTTTAGATTTTTTGTTTTCCTTAGGTATGTCATTGCCACGTTTTTTGATTACTTTTGCATAAGTTTGTCATCGCAGTGTCATGGTTGATACCTGACAGGTGGGGAACTTAAGCTAAGAAGTCATGTTCTATCAACTCATACAAAAGAAAAGGGACCTGTGGTATCAGTCTTCCGACTGCACCGTGCGTGACCTCGTTGGCTATATTCGTCAACGTGGCATGATGCGTGATGCGCAGATAGAAGCCATCAAGACCTATTTATACTTGAAGATAGCTTGCCAAGGGAAACCTCTTTGGCAACTTTTTGCCGAGGGTGTTTTCAATGAGACAGATGTGGATGCTGAGGAAATCAATGCTGAGGCGAGGGAAGTGATGATGCAGAACCCTGCTGCCTTGGCTCTCTATCAGTACAGTCGTCAGAAAGACCGAAACGGCAAGCAGATTGCCCCCGAGTTGGAGCAGTTCATCCGTCATCATGCTCGCGAGATAGACTATGAGCAAGTGTTGAAGGACATCTTTTACAAGGTAACTTATTCCGACTATCTTTTCAGCCTTCCGATGGGAGCAGGCAAAACCTATCTGATGGCTGCGTTTATCTACATCGATTTATATTTTGCCCAGATAGAACCGTTCAATCCTATTTGGGCGCACAATTTTTTGATTCTTGCTCCCTCGGGCTTGAAGTCGAGCATCGTGCCGAGCCTTCGGAGCATCCAAAACTTTGAGGCTTCTTGGCTTTTCCCGCCTGACACTGCTGCAAACTTGAAAAGACTCATCAAGTTTGAGGTGCTTGACGAACAGAAAAGTGCCAAGAAAAGCAATGTCATCAAGAACCCTAACGCCTTTAAGATTAATCAGCATTTCGAGGGTGGAACTATGATGGGATTGGTGGCTGTCACCAATGCGGAGAAGGTCATCTTGGACAGATGGGATGAAAATGACAAAGACCCAAGTTTTCTTTCCGATGACGAGCGTCGCCAGTTGGCTGTGGCCAATGAGTTGCGTATGATGATAGGCAAGATGCCCTATCTTTCCATTTTCATAGACGAGGTTCACCATGCATCGGATGGGGAGATTAAACTTCGGCAGGTCGTCACGGGGTGGGCTACCGAGAGTGAGTCTTTCTGCAATGTGCTGGGCTTCTCAGGCACGCCTTACCTGGAGAAAGCCGAGAAGGTGACGCTGGGAGGAAGTTTCGACATCAAGAATACCAACATCACCAATGTGGTGTATTATTATCCATTGATAGAGGGTATTGACAACTTCTTGAAGCGACCGGAGGTGAAGTTCACCGACAACGACATGCTCACCATTGTCAGCCAAGGTGTGCGTGAGTTCTTGGATAAGTATAAGGACACTTCCTATGCCAATGGAACCCAAGCCAAGCTTGCCATTTATTGTGGTCAGATTTTTACGTTGGAGGAGGAAGTCTATCCGCTTGTCTCTGAAATCGTGTCAGGATATGGGATGAATCCAGCCGAAGTGGTGCTCAAGCGCCATAAGGGAAATAGTTCTTCCAAGGCTGGAGTCAAGAAATATGCTGAGCCTGAAGGTTCGGAAGCTGCTTTTGCCACCTTGGATTCTCCTACTTCCAAGATTCGAATCGTGTTGCTAGTGCAAATAGGCAAGGAGGGATGGGATTGCAAGAGTCTTACAGGCGTTGTCCTGCCTCATGAGGGGGCGTGCCCTAAGAACATGGTGCTGCAAACCTCTTGCCGCTGTCTTCGTCAGGTGACCCGTGGTGAGCGAGAGAAGGCGTTGATATGGATGAACAAGTGGAATGCCGACAAGCTCAACAAAGAGTTGAAGCAGCAACAGAACATCACCTTGCAGGAGTTTGGCAATAAGCCTGAGCCTGTGTTGAAGCATATTGAGCGGTTCTCTCGCATGGAGAAGCAAAAGGTTCCGCCTATCGACTTCTTCCAACTCAAGGTGGAGTATGAGACGCAGGTGGTGGAGAAACAGCCCGATACTGCTGCCCGCCTTGCTGATAAAGCCTTGTTGCAAAAGGCGGATGCCCACTTGGTGTATGTGCAAGATTTCGAGGGGCATCTGCTCGATTGCGCAGAGTTGCGGCAGGAAGAAGGCGAGAGCCTAACCTTCCAATGGTGGTTGCGGAAGATTGCCAAGGAGAGTATGGGCACGCTTGGTGTGAGCCAGCTGAGGAAGCATGAGGCTCAGCTCCGTCGCATCTTCGAGGAGATAACGCTTGCCGATGGCGATGACAAGGAGTGTAGGATGGAAGATTCTGCCTACGACCAGTATCAGATACGTGCCAATGTCCGGAAGGCTTTTGTGCCGAAGCGCGATTTCCGCATCACCGAAGAGGTGGTTCCCGACACGGCAAGCATTCTCTCCGTGGAGCGTCCTGCACCGATAGACGTGGAGGATGACAGCCGAATCTATCCAAGCCAAAGTGTGGTGAGAGAAATCTTGGAATGGGACAACGACCCTGGCAAGATGGAGCTTTCGCCAGAGGTGAAGGCCATCGTCAAGAGGATGAGGACGGCGGGATTTTCCGACGAGGAGATTCAGACGATGGTGAAAGGCAAGTTGCCTAAGGATGAATTCCCCGAGCGCAACCAGACTTATCATTATCTGCCTTACCGATTCGACAGTAATATGGAGAGGGAGTATTTCGTGGATGGATTGCGCCCTCTGCTGAAGGGCAAGCAACTGGAGTATTACTTCAATGGCGATGAAACGCTCACGGAGTTCAAGATACGTTGTTACAAGAAGGTGGGCAAGCACTGGCAGTATGATGGACTTTATTATCCCGACTTCTTGGTGCTGAGCCGAGATGCTGAGGGTAAAATCGACCGCATCTGCATCATAGAGACCAAGGGAGAGGTGTATGCTTCCAAGTTCAGGGAGCGCTTGCGTTTTATGCGTGAAGAGTTTGTGCCGAGAAACAACGAGGCGTTCCATCGTGAGCGTTTCCAGTTCCTCTATCTGGAAGATACCGATTCTGTGGAGGTAAGAATGGCGAAGACCGTTAGCATGCTCAAGGAGTTTTTCTCTACGGCGGAATAGTGCTTATCATGTGCAAATCATATTAGAATAAAAAAGACAATGGCAACAAAATATATTTCATATTATCCTGACACCCTGGAGGGGCAAGCTCTCTTGGACAACTTTGTGCGTACTCGCCGCATCCTGCGCTATCGTGACAACGACCGGATAGAGGCCCATATCCTTCGTGGAATGCCTCTCTACGAGGTGGAATCGCTCGAAAAGAAAGGTGACAATCCCCAGCACAATCTCATCATGCATGGTGAGTGCCTTTCCACTTGTGCCTATCTCAAGGAGCAGGGCATAGAGGTGGATTTGGTTTATATTGACCCTCCCTTTGCCAGTGGTGCCGACTACGCCAAGAAAATCTACATTCGTCGCAATCCGCTTGTGCGGAAAGCCATCAAGGATGCCGAGCAGAATCTCGATAACGAAGATATGAAGAATTTCGAGGAGAAGATGTATGGCGATATTTGGGACAAGGAGCGTTACCTCAACTGGATGTACGAGAACCTCATGGCTATCAAAAGTGTGATGAGCGAGAATGCAAGCATCTACGTGCATCTGGATTGGCATATTGTTCATTATGTGAAGATTCTTATGGATGAAATCTTTGGCGAAGAAAGGTTCATAAATGAAATTATTTGGCAGAGAACTGACCCTCATAATGATGCAAAGAATAAATTGGGAAGGATACACGACACAATACTTTGGTATAGTAAAAGTGACGAATTTACTTACAACTATGTTGATATTGTTGCTCCTTTGTCTGAGGCAGCTTTGAAAGAGTACTCTTTGGTTAAATTGGAAGATGGTACAGTAGAACGTTTTGATAAAAACAAAAAATACCCTTTGTCTGCAAGGCGTTTCAAGTTGGATGATTGTACTTGGAAAGGGGATGGAACTTCTGGAAAATTTGAGTGGAGAGGTGCAACCCCTTCTCCTAAAAGAGTTTGGCCATATCCTTCTGCTGAAGAAATGGACAAAGCTGTGGAGCGAGGAGAGTTCTATTTGAGAAATCCAGAACGAGGGGCTGCAAGATGTAGAGTGAGTTTCTTGGATGAGCGTGATGGGCAAATAATTCAAGATATTTGGATTGATTGTGGTCGAATGAAAGGGGGCTCTGATTACGCCACTCAAAAGCCCGAAGCCCTTTTGGAGCGAATCATCAAGGCCTCTTCCAATGAAGGAATGCTTGTGGCTGATTTCTTCGGAGGAAGCGGCGTGACTGCTGCGGTTGCTCATAAGCTGAACCGTCGCTTTATTCATGGCGATGTAAACATCAATAGCTTGCAGACAGCTCGTGATCGTCTTGTCAATGCAGGTGCTGAGTTTGAAATCAAGGAAGTGAAGGATGGCGTGCGCCTCTTCCGCAACCCTGTTCAGACGATGGACAAATTAAAGTCTTGCTTGATACCTGGCCTGAATGCTACTGCAAGCTTGGACAGCCAGTATTGGGCTGGCAGCATCACGAGCAGCAAGTATGGCATGATGCCTGTTTATCTGCCTAATCTCCTTGATGGAAGCAAGCGAGTGCTCGACAAGAGCGAGATGATGAACCTTATCCATAAGGCTCTGCCTGACTTGCCCGACGAGGTGAAGCGTGTCATCGTCTATTATGTAGATGTTGAGGATATAGACGAGCTCCGTCAGTTCATCCACGATGAAAACCAACAGACGCTTATCGAGTTTGAGTTGAGAGACCTTAAGCAAGTGCTCGACGAGGTGGTGATGGAAGACGAGGCTGAATGGAGCTTGGAGGAAGCCAAGGATCCATTGGGAATGTCGATGGGGTGGAAGCTCACGATGAAGTCGTTTCATAGCGACCGAGTGAAAAGAAAGGTCGATGAGTTTAATCTTAAAGGCGAGCAGCAGACGCTAAAGAAGAAAGCCGATGGCAAGCAAGCGAGGTTCGTGCCAATCAAGCTCAGCGACGAGGGATTGGAGACCATAGAATGGCTCTCCGTGGATTGCGCCCATGCCGAGAAATCCGCCCCTTGGCATAGCGACATGGAGATAAGAATAGAGAAAACGGGTACCGTTACCATCAACGGCAAGAAGACTAACGATTATTGGGACGGCACCATCTTGTCGGAAAACAAGCCCTTGCGCTTGAAGATACGCAATGTTTGCGGCGACGAGACCGTTTTCGAGATTTAGAGCTCTTTGTTGCGCGCAATGACGCAAACGACAACGGCCTTACGCTGCCATGTCATCGACATGCCAGCGTAAGGCCGTTGAAATGTTATATGTGCTTGTGGAAGGTTATCTCACCGTGGGTATGTCAAACTCGCACACCTTGCTAATCTTCTTGTTGCCCTGCACCACGCTGACGCAGAATTGGGCGTTGCCGTCTTTCAGGCGGTTGTCGGCCTTCACCAGGGCGGTGTACCTAATGCCCTTGCCCGGCTGTATCGACTCCACGTGCATGTTTGGCGAGATCATGATGTGGCGGTTGCCCGTGGCCTCCACCACCGTGGGCACCACGTCGTAGAGCGTGTGGTTGCCGCGGTTGTAGACCTCGAAGATGACCTTGCTCAGCTCGCCGCGCTCTATCTTGCCGTCTTGGTTGTCGTCCACGAAGCGCGCGTTCTTTATCTCTATGTCGGGCGTGTATTTCAGGTTCTCGGCCAGGTTGTCCACACTCGACTGCATGGGCATGTTCACGTCAGGCTGCTTCGCGCTGTAGTTGCCGCTGTAGTCGGAGCCCTTGAAGTCGTATATGCGGTCGTCGCCTCCGTTGTTGGCGTCGAAGCCGCTGCCGCTGTAGTCGGAGCCTTGGCTGTCATAGCCATAGTTGTTGCCATGGCCATAGTTGTTGCCATGGCCATACGTGTTGTCGTTGCCATACGAGCCTTGTCTCCTTGCCTGCCTCTCGGCCCTCCTGGCGCGCATGTCGGCGATGTCGGCCTCGCGCTGCGCCTGCTGCTTCTGGTCGGTGGCCTGGCCAATGGCGGCTCCTGCTACGGCACCGCCCACCATGCCAACTATCGTGCCCACGTCGCTGCCGTGAGGCCCTCCTGCTATTCCGCCGATGGCCGAGCCGAAGATGCTGCCAAGGGTGCTGCCCATGTAGGCGCCCGTGCCCGTGTAAGTGTCGCAACTGCCAAGAAGCAGCAGTGCCGACATGCCGATAATGAATGACTTGCCCATCATGTTCTTTGTGTTTTTTTATTGTTCTGCTTGCAAAGTTACGGCAAAAGCGTGGGCCACGGCGTCCTTTCCCCCTATTTTAACATAGGCGTTTCCCTATTTCGCGAGATATATTCCCTTGCCGCGAACAGTGGCACGTTCTCCATCCATCCTTGTTCTTGGAAGCCGAGCATGGAGAAACGTATGCCTTTCAGATGATAGGAGGCGAAGTCGTGGTTGATGAAGGTGTAAAGCGACTTGGCTTTCACGTTCTCTTCCGCTTTTACCTCTATCGGCAGAATCTTGCTCCCTGCTTGTACGATGAAGTCTATCTCTTGTGTGGAGTTGTCTTTGCTGTAATAATAAACAGGCAGGTTGGGGAGAGTCTTCATCTCTTGCAAGACAAAATTTTCCGTGAAAGCCCCCTTGTACTCACTGAACACATTGTCGCCAATCAGAATCTGGTCGGGTGGTGTCATCGTGAGTGCTCCTAATAAGCCCACATCGAGCAAGTAGAGTTTGAAAGCTTCCATATCGGCATAGAATTTCACGGGAACTTTGGCATCCCTCGTTCGCTCCACCTTGTGTACAAGTCCTGCGTCAATCAGCCATTGGATAGCGATCTCAAAGTCTTTGGCTCTCGCTCCTTTCCGAACTGCTCCATAGATGAACTTCTTGTTCTCACGAGCCAATTGTGCTGGGATGGACTGCCACACCATCCTTACTCGCTGGGTTTGGTCGGCGGTATGTTTGCTGATGTCTGCCTCGTATGCCGTCAGGATGTTCTGCTGGATGTCTCTTACCGTCATCGGGTCGTGGTGCTGGATAAAGTGGAGCACCGCCTCAGGCATTCCTCCCACGAAATAGTATTGGCGGAGATAGTCGATGTACTTAGGGGCAAGACTGTTGATAAGCACCTTGTCATCGAGTTTAAGAATATCCACAAGTTGTTCCTCGTTGTTGGCCAAGAGATATTCATCATAGGTCATAGGGTAGAGGTGCATGATGTCAACTTTGCCCACAGGATAAGATTCCCCTTTCATGTTCATTACGCCAAGCAGCGAACCAGCCACGATGACGTGCAGTTCTGGCTTGTTCTCATAGAAGTATTTGAGCGAAGACAATACGGGTGGTATCTCTTGTATCTCGTCAAGAAAAACAAGAGTTTTGCCTGGTGTGATGGTTTGCTTGGTGAAAGCAGATAGTCCGATGAGGATTCTGTCGATATTGACGTCTCCTTGGAAGAGTTGGGCAATGGTATCGTTTTTGTAGCAGTTAACATAGACCATGTTGTCGAACTCATGGTTGCCAAACTCCTTGATGATGTATGTCTTGCCTACTTGTCGGGCACCATACATGATCAAAGGTTTTCTGCCTTCTGCTATCTTCCATTCTTTCAGTCTGTTATATATGCTTCTTTTCATGCTCTTTACACTTATATGAGGGAAAGCCCCGACAGTAATCACATTTTTATGAGGGAATATTCCATCTGCTGATACATTTTCATGAGGGAATGTCGGGCGTAAAGATACACATTTATGAGGGAACGGCCAAGGAATTTTACATTTTTATGAGGTAAAGCGTGAAGTGCCATTCCAAGATTCATCCAAAAAAAATCCGTGGCGGCACGTGCCGTCACGGACTCTTATTATTGTCTTGTTTTCCTGGTCGGAACCTTGACAGTACACAAATGGCATGGTAAAACATCCACATTTGGCATAATGAAACATCCACAAGTTGTATAATGAAATTGCCACATCTTGCATAAAAGAAATGGAGTTCCGTTCATTTTCAATGTATTTTCGCTAACTTTGCATGCATAATCAAAACGGCAAGTATCATGAAACAATACAGACCTCGCATAGCCGACAAGATGTTAAGTCGTAGGCTTATGGGAGTGGGCGCGGTTCTTATCCAGGGACCAAAATGGTGTGGCAAGACAACGACAGCCGAACAACAGGCTAAAAGTGTCGTGTATATGGACGATCCTGAGTATATGGAGCAAAATGTTGAGTTGGCAAATCTTTCACCTAAGAAACTTCTTGCAGGTGCGACACCACGCTTGATAGACGAATGGCAACTTGCTCCACAACTGTGGGATGCGGCACGCTTTGAGGTTGACCACAGAGACGGAGAAGGCCAGTTCATATTCACTGGCTCTGCCGTTCCTGCCGATACGGACAAAATACACCATTCTGGCACTGGCAGGTTTGCATGGCTGACCATGAGGACCATGAGCCTTTATGAGTCGGGTGAGTCTACTGGTGAAGTCAGTTTGAACGAATTGTTCAGTAACCCCAATGCGGATGTTTTCGGAACAAGCAATCTGAACATAGACTCCATTGCGTGGCTTATCTGTCGTGGAGGTTGGCCAAGAGCCACTACCATAAGCAAGGACGTGGCACTGGATATGGCATACAGGTATTACGAGGCTGTCGTCAACAACGACATATCACGCGTTGACAATGTAAAGCGTGACGCGGAGCGGACAAAAAGGATTCTGCGTTCTATCGCGAGAAACCAATGCGCGCAAATATCAGTCAACACCATTTGTGCTGACATTGAGAACAACGATACGATTTCGGCCAACCGCATGACCATAGCTTCGTACATAGAAGCCTTGAAAAAGATATTCGTTCTTGAGGATTCCCTTGCATGGAATCCTAACCTGCGAAGCAAGACAGCAATAAGAAGCTCGGAGACAAGGTATTTCTCTGACCCGTCCATCGGAGTGGCCGCATTGGGTGTCGGTCCTAACGACCTCATAAACGATCTTAGCACAATGGGACTGTTCTTTGAGTCGATGTGCGTTAGGGATTTAAGGGTCTATGCCGATGCGTTGGAGGGGTCTGTCTATCATTATCGTGACAGTAATGGCCTGGAGTGTGATGCCGTATTGCACCTGAGAAACGGCAGATATGGACTGATTGAAATAAAATTGGGTGGTGAGAAAAACATAGAAGAAGGGGCAAAGAACTTGAAGCTCCTCGCCTCTAAAATCGACACCACGAAGATGAAGGCGCCATCATTCCTCATGATACTTACCGGCACCACAAGATACGCCATACGGCGTGAGGACGGTGTGTATGTGGTGCCTGTCGGGTGCCTGAAAGACTGAAGCCGGAAAGTTTTCGGCATCGGAAAAGCCGTGCTATCTTTGCATTGTCAATAAGACAAAACGATTAAACGGCATACTTTTCTTTCACACGGATCTCAAAGATTATAAAGATTGTCGGCTTCACCGATTACGCGCACCGTCTTTCAACGCTTTGCTGGGGCCGGTCTCGTGCCGGCCCACAAACAACGTTCGACTGATAAGTTTCAATGGCCTGGCATTTTTGTTATTTCACGCCTATCTTGGCGAAGCGGATCTTCTCGCCCGGCGTCACCATGCGGTCGGCCTTCAGCTTGAGGTATCGCGTCTTCGTGGCCTTGAAGCTGACGGTTTGCGTTATCGGGTTGTTCTGTATGTTGGAGAATTCTCCCGAAGCGAGCGTGGCTATGGCGTTGCCGTTGGCGTCGCAGGTGCTGACGGTGTAGCTGTGGATGAGTCCCGTGGGCTTGTCGCCCTGCATGGGCAGGTATTGCAGCGAGCTGACGTCGGTGGCCTTGCCCAGGTCTATCACGATGGCGTCGTCGGCCGTCTCGTTGACGGTGAGTGGCAGCGAGGTGATGTCTTCGGCGGCCTTGCTCCACGATAGTTGCGCGTCCTTGCCGCCATAGTAAACTCCCACGTTGTTGATGCACAGCGGGCCACGCGCGTCGAGGATGCGCACGCGTATGCCCTTCGTCTTCACCGTGGCGAAGCGCACTATGCGCTTATAGCCTATCGTGGTGGTCTGCTCGGGCTGCTCCACGGCTTTCCATGAGCCGTCGGCGGCGAGATATTCCACGCTGAACTTCCTTACGCGTTGCCCCAAGGGTATGTATTCCTGCAGCATGATGCGGTTCATGGGCTGCGGCTTCTTCAGGCGGAACTCTATGTCGGCAGTCGTCACCCCGTCGGGCGTGGCCCAATATGTGTCCCACGAGTTGTCGGTCATGGCCTTTGCCGCGAACTGCTTGCCACGCGTGCTGGAGACCTTGGGCGCCATGCCTGCCACGATGTTGTGGCCCAGCTCGCGCTCTATTATCTTGTGGAAGGCCACGGCGTTGGCCGAGTCGACAGGGTGGATCAGCCCGTCGCGGTCCACGGGGAAGTTGAGCAGGAAGGTGGCGTTGTGGCCCACGCTGCGATAGTAGAGGTCGGCCAGTTGCTCAGGCGACTTCACCTTGTCGTCCTCCTCGGGGTGGTAGAACCATCCCGGGCGAATGGACACGTCGCACTCCGCCGCCGTCCACTGGTTGCCGTCGGCGTGGCCATATTGCAGCTCCGGGTATTTGGGATAGCCTGGATACACCTCGCCCTTGCGCAGGAAA
>OMFC01001202.1_pt1 | contig 11435 bp, 7 predicted proteins | sample 1645531 | NCBI WGS metagenome assembly OMFC01 (sample SAMEA103958112, study PRJEB25191) | human gut metagenome | biome: human-associated habitat [ENVO:00009003]; feature: intestine environment [ENVO:2100002]; material: feces | place: Germany | collected 2013/2015 | reverse complement strand
CTCTCCATTTTCAATACCACTTTCAGCTATCAGCGCTTCATGGAATTCAATCAATTCTTCAATCGTGTAAACGGCAGGTATTTTCACCTTAATAACAGATTCGAATAAATTATCCATATGAGGTAATAAAGCAAAACAACGGCCATTATAAACAGGCACTATCTCAAATACACCGTCGCCAAACTGGTGCCCCCTGTCGTGTACCGAAACTGCCGCCTCTTCTGCCGGCATGATTTCACCATCTACAAGAACTAGATTTTTGTACATAATTAAAACCTCCATATGCAAATTTTGTATTAAAATTCACTTTTTTGTCACCGGAAATATTGTATAATATAGAAAGAGCTGTGTAATATAACAGCTTTAATATTATACAACATTTTGTTAAATTTGTCCGCAAAGCTTTGAATAAAATGGTATCCGTATAATAAATTTATGAAAGAAGGTGACTGCCTATGGCTCATTTACCGCCGATAGTCGCTGATTTAGCGATGATCCTCTTAGTTGCAGGTATTACGACGATCCTGTTCAAAAAACTCAATCAACCTTTAGTACTTGGTTATATTATTGCCGGTTTTATTACCGGACCGCATTTCAACTTTTTCCCCACTGTATCAGACACCGCTAATATCAACGCCTGGTCTGAAATAGGCGTTATTTTTCTTTTATTTGCACTGGGTCTCGAATTCAGCTTTTATAAGCTGAAAAGCGTAGGCAGCACAGCTTTTATAGCTACCTTCGTTGAAATAGGCGGGATGCTGATCGTTGGCTATTTCACAGGCCATATGCTGGGCTGGGATCATATGGACAGCCTGTTCTTAGGCGGGATGCTGGCCATGTCGTCAACTACCATCATCATCAAAGCCTTTGAAGACCTCAAGCTCAAAGGTCAGCGCTTTACAGAAATGGTTTTTGGTATTCTGATAGTTGAGGACATCGTCGGCATCATTATGATGGTATTGCTTTCAACTTTAGCCGCTGCCAGCGCCGACATTTCCACGCTCGAGCTGATCGAAAGCGTCATGCGCCTGCTGTTCTTCCTGGTCTTATGGTTCGTTCTTGGTATGTATCTGGTCCCGTCCTTCTTTAAACGGGCTGAGCGCCTGATGAACGATGAAACTCTGCTGGTTGCTTCTATCGGCCTTTGCCTTGGTATGGTAGTACTTGCTACCCACATGGGCTTCTCGGCAGCCTTAGGCGCTTTTATTATGGGTTCTCTTATCGCCGAAGCACCAAGTGCCGAAAAAATAGAACATCTCGTCAAACCGGTCAAAGATCTGTTTGGAGCTGTCTTCTTTGTATCAGTAGGTATGCTTGTTGACCCTGCTTTACTGCTGGAATACGCGGTACCTATCATTGTACTCGTTATTGTTACCTTAGTCGGCAAGCTGCTGCTTTCCGGCGCCGGTGTACTGCTTTCAGGCCAAAACCTCAATACTTCTATGCACTGCGGTTTCAGCCTTGCTCAGATCGGTGAATTTTCCTTTATCATCGCATCTCTGGGCATGAGCCTCGGAGTTATCAGCGACTTTTTATATCCAATAATTGTTGCTGTTTCTGTAATGACAACCTTTACTACCCCGTTTTTCGTTATGGCAGCAGAACCTGCTTATCAGTTCACTAAAAAACTATTGCCGCAAAGAACTCTGGAATGGCTTGACCGCTATACGGAAGAAAATCCTGATAACGACGGCAAAGACAGTGACTGGCGCGATTTTCTGCGTGAGTATTTTATCCGCATTTTGATTTTTACGACTATGCTCTCAGCTGTCGCTTTAGGCTCTTATTATTATCTACAGCCTTACCTGTCAGGAAAAATGTCAGCGCCCTACAGCAATCTGCTGACAGCGCTGCTGACTCTGGTCGTTATGGCACCATTCCTGCGGGCAGTTCTTGTCAATAAAACCAACCATCCTGAGCTTTTCTCAACTTTATGGTTTAAGAAACGTTCTAATCACATCCCTTTAACACTGCTGTTATTTTTAAAAATCCTGATCGCAGCAGCATTCCTCTACTTTGTTTTTGCCAAACTACTTGGTCTGCAGTCACTGCTGGCCGCGCTGGCAACAGCAGGCGCTGCTTATTTCATCTCCTCATCCGACTGGCTGATGGGCGAATATCTGCGTATGGAATCACGTTTTCTTGTCAATCTGAACGAGCGCCATATGCTCAAACATCGTGAAGCCCTTGCTGAAGCTGGCGAAGAACATCTTTACGGCTGGTTCGATGAAGAATTACAGCTTGCACGCTATAAAATCTGCGAAGACTCACCTATGATAGGTCAAACGCTGACCCAGCTTGCATTCCGTGAGCTTTATGGCTGCAACATCCTGCAGGTTTCAACTCCTGAAGAAGTCATCGATATGCCCGGCGGTCATCACATTCTGCAAAAGGATTCTACTTTGTTGATGATCGGTACTGATTCTCAATTCAAACTGTTCGACACCGCCATCAATACTCAGCGTCTGTGTATGACTCTGGTGGAAGAACCTATCACGATGCGCGAATTTATGCTGCGTGAAGACAACGATAAAGAAAACGTTTCGGTATTCTTATCGTGCGCTATCACTATCGACAAGCACTCGCCTATCCTTGGTAAATCGCTCAAGGACACCAATATCCGTGATGACTGGCACTGCCTTGTCATCGGCCTGGAACGCGGCAGTTACACTATGACCAATCCTAATGTTTCGCTTGTTTTTGAAAAAGGCGACCTGCTTTGGGTCTTAGGCAAGCAAAAAATGATCAATCAATTAGTACGTGAAGAAATCCTTTAAAAACAAACAAAAAAACCTTCGGCTGTGCCGAAGGTTTTTTATTTATTTCCCCTGTAAATTTATAACAACTATTTCCGGTTTCAGCTCCGTCCGCACCGGCGGTCCCCAAAATCCGTAGCCATTGCTGACAACAGCAGTCAGGTCACCAAATCGGGCCAAACCATAATCCAGCTTATACATCCGCTGCGTAACCAGCCTGTTCGGGAACATCTGCCCTGTATGGGTATGCCCAGCCAGATACATATCATAACCGGCCTCAGCGGCAGCATCCATCCGCCGCGGCTGATGATCGATCAGGATACTATAATACTTATCGTTATCGACGCTCAGAGCCTGCAACGGAACAATACTTGTTGAAACACGATAATCATGCAAACCGGTAATTTTCAATTTATCATCAACCACTGTACTCTCATCAGTCAGTATACTGATATTATTGCCTGCCAGCAAAGCTCTCAGCTCGTCAGGCCGATCAAGATAATCATGGTTTCCATAAGCTCCATATACCCCTAATGGTGCCTGAAGCTCCTTTAACGGGGCCAGTGAATCCTCCTCGATGATATATTGCAGCCGCTCATCCATAATGTCACCGGCAATCAGTACTAAATCGGGCTGCTGCGCATTGACCAGCTCTACTAAGCCCTTACTGTAATCATAGCCAAGCTCGCGTCCCAAATGGATATCGCTGATAAGCACTATTTTATACTGCTTATCAGACGACAGCTTATCGGTAACAACGGTTTCCGTACGTACAACAGGGCTAAACGCACGCCAGCTGCCCCAGGCAACAAAAATTGCCAGAACTATTGCGCCCGCAGCGGCAAACTGCATAAACGGCAGCTTGAATGAAAAAATACGCAAAACTGCATATACGATACCATGCACAACCATCAACAGCAGCGAATAGTACAAAAACGCTATCCAATAACCGCTCAGCCAGGCCGAAAGCTTTAACAGCGGCAATGGCAAACTTTCAGGCAAAACACGGCTGCCAACAGTATTAAGCATCAGCAGCACATATAAAGCGATAAACGGCGCCGACCTCATAAAAGAAAATGCATGACTGTAATAAACCCACGCCAAAGAACTCAAAACAAAATCGATCAAGGAAATAAACAGAATTACACTCAAAAGAACAGTCTCCTCCCGAAGCTCAGTTTTTATACTAAATATTATTCATAGCCTGGAAAACTTCTATGCTTTATTATACAGGTTAAAGTCCGCTCCAAGTCAAGTGGTAAAGCTGCTATTTTAGTCCCTGAATGGATAAATTTACAAAAAGTTTGAACTTTCCTGCGAAAAATGCCGGCTTTTTATTTTTACAGCACAACTATTTGCTTTCTCCCAGGCAAACATACTCATCTGATCTATATACTCTGGGGATAATCATTGCCAAACATAAAATAAGAAATACGATGCCGCCCCACATCATATACTGCATTCCCATATGTGCAATCACCATCCCGCAGACTGCCGACCCTAAAGTAGTCCCCAAATTAGCTGCAGTCAAAAAAAGACCGTTGGCAAAATCAGGTGCCTCCGGGGCCGCAGTAGTAATCCAATACTGGTTGATATTCGCATTCATACCTCCCAAAACTCCCCAAAGCAGCGTGATCAAAGCCATAGCCGGCGCCGAGGTACCGCTCCAGAAGAATGCAGCATAGACAATCCCCAATGTGACCGGAAATATTATGACCAGCTTATCGGCAGACGCGCCTGCACTAAGCATACGGCCGGCAATAAAATTCCCGACGATATTCATCAAACCATAAACAAGTAAAATCAGGCTTACCGTATTCCACGAAAAAGCAGTGATATTGGTCAGATAGCCTGAAAAATATCCAAAAACTCCAAAGACAGCTCCATTCATAAACACAACGGCTGCAATAGAAAACCATAATACCGGCTTCTTTAAAACACGCAGCTGCTGCCCATACGAAAGCCTTGCTGCCACAGGCAGAGATGGTATATACAACCAGGTCGCAATCAACGCCGCTGTATTGACAACGGTAAAACCAGCCATAGCAGCCGTTAACGAAAAACTGCCGGCAATAAAGCTGCTGACCGGTACTCCCAATACCATCCCGGCCGATACCCCCACAATGACCTTAGCAACAGCCCGGGGAGCTGCTTCCGGGCTGACTGAAGCAGCCGCAACAGAAAAAGCAAGCGAACAATAAACCGGATGGAAAATCGCCGGCACAACTCTTGCCAGCAGCATAACTGCGAAATTATCAGTAAAGACAGAAATAAGATTACCCAAAACAAATACGCTCAATACCAGAAGCATCACCCGCTTCCTGTCGATGCCCGCAAAAAGCAGCGGCACCACCGGACCGGCTGCAGCCACTGCCAAAGCAAACAAACTGACCAGCAAACCGGCCTGTGCGATACTGATACTAAATTTTTCTGCCAGAAGCGGCAAAATACCCAGCACACCCATTTCTGTATTGATGATACCAAAAACACCTATCGTCAAAATAAAGATCAGCAAATTATTTTTTTCTTTCATAACCTCTCCTGTTAACAAAAATGTGGACCCCCAGCATCCCGAGAATCCACAAAAACAAAACTTTCAGCAAATCAGATCTGCAGCTTTTGCAGCAGTAAATTATTTTAAATTAGCCTTGAAGAAGCTTTCGAGCTTATCAAACGGAATAAGCTCTACCCTGTCATAAAGATCTACGTGGCCTGCACCGGCAACATAATACAGTTCTTTCGGTTCAGCCGCACGTTTATATGCATCTTCGCTAAACTCTTTGGAATGTGCCTGATCACCGGTAATAAAGAGCAGCGGACGCGGAGAAATTGTTTCAATATCATTGAAGGGATAAAAATTCATAAATTTAGTATTACTGGAAAGCGTCGGATGTGTCGTTAAAAGCGGCGAAGAACCTGCAGGAGTAAATTCTCCTCTTGGCGTACGGTAAAAATCATAGAATTCGCGTTCAATATGATTGGACTTTTCCGTGATCTCATGTACGGTCCCGCTTGTGTATTTAGTTGCGCCACCCTGGAATTCCACATAACGCTGCTCCGCCGCATCAGCAATGATCTGTTTTCTTTGTGCAAGCGTCAGAGAATGATTAAGTCCATTGCGGTTAGCTGCACCCATATCATACATACTAATAGTTGCAACGGCTTTCAGGCGGGGATCGATTTTAGCGGCGCTGATAGCAAAACTGCCGCTGCCGCAGATCCCGATCGCGCCAATCTTTTCTCTATCGGCAAAAGGCCCTGTACCCAGGTAATCTACCGCCGCGCTGAAGGTTTCAGCATAAAGCTCAGGCGCAACGGCATTGCGTGGCTGGCCGTCACTGCCGCCCCAAAATGCCAGATCGACAGACATAGTTACAAAACCGCGTTCTGCCATCTTAACAGCGTAAAGATCAGCGCTTTGCTCTTTTACTGCCCCCATCGGATGCCCTACTATGATAGCAGCATGTTTTTTACTTTTGTCCATATCTTTCGGCAGATACAAATTACCGGCAATATTCATCTTGTACTGATTTTTAAAAGTGACTTTCTGGACCTCCACCTTATCACTCCTGTAAAAATTATCAGCATCAGCAGGCCTGTCGGCAGCAAACACAGCGCTTGTACCAGCCGTCGATAAAATCACCCCTAAAGCGATACTCTTAAACATTTTCAAATAACGGTCAGACAAAACTTTCTTTTTCATACTTCTCAACTCCTTAAAATCATTGATCCATTTACAATAAGTTTCAAAACAGAGCCTTTCAGCTTCACTGATAATTCTGCTTACCCGGCTCCTTTGTCTTAATTATAAAAACAGAATCCAAGAATATCAAATACATATATTAAATACTTTGCCATACTTGAAAAGTATATCAAAAACTATTATAATACTTATATCGGAGGTGAAATTTTATGGATATCAGAACCCTGCAGTATTTCCTTGCCGTAGCCCGCGAAGAAAGTATCAGCAGTGCAGCCGAATTTTTACATATGACACAGCCACCGCTTTCAAGGCAGCTCAAAGGACTGGAAGCAGAGCTTGGCAAACAGCTTTTTATCCGCGGGAACCGCAAAATAACGCTGACGGAAGATGGTATGATCCTGCGCAAAAGAGCAGAAGAAATCGTTGCTCTAATGGAAAAAACCAAAGCTGAAATCAACGCCTCTGCTGAAAACATTACAGGTGATATTTATATTGGCTGTGCAGAAACTGAAGGTATGCGGATGCTGGCTAAAATAATCAGTAAAATACGCCAAGAATATGACCATATACATTTTCATATCTTCAGCGGCCAAGCCGAAGACGTTTCCGAACGTCTGGACAGCGGACTGCTTGATTTTGGCTTGTTTATCGAGCCGGCTGACCTTAAGAAATACGATTTTATAAAATTACCGATCACTGATATCTGGGGTTTATGGATGACCAAAGCCAGCCCTTTAGCTGAAAATAAAACTATCAAGCCTCATGATTTGCTGGGCCTGCCGCTGATTATTTCCAACCAGGCCATGGTCAAAAATGAGATAGCCGGCTGGATGGGAGGAAATTACGACAATCTGAATATCGTCGCTACCTATAATCTTTTATATAACGCTTCCCTTATGGTAGAAGAAGGGGTCGGCTATGCATTAAGCATCGACAGAATCATCAAATCATATGACGACAGCCCGCTTTGCTTTCGCCCATTAGAACCAACACTTGAAGTCGGGCTTGATATTGTCTGGAAAAAATATCAAACCTTTTCAAAAGCCTCTGAAAAATTTTTAGAATACCTGAAAAAAGAATATATTTAAATATGGATATAACAAAACAGAGAGAGCCTGGAAAGCACTCTCTGTTTTTTACTGTCAGGAAATGATATTTTATTTTACTAAACCCAAGCGTTTCAGCCAGGCGCTGACATCGCTCTGGGCATTTTGCGCGTTGCCGCCGCTGACTACCAATGCATCCAGCACTGTAGCTCCGGGAACAGCTTTCTTTAGATCGCTGACACAATTAGCTACGCCACCGCCGCCATGAGTAACGAACGGCACGATAATTTTGCCGGACAAATCATACTGCTCTAAAAAAGTGAACATCGGCATCGGCATCGTGCTCCACCAGTTAGGCACGCCGATATAAACGACATCGTAATCCGCCATATTTTCTACACGTCCGTTAATTGCAGGACGCGCGTTATTATCACGTTCGGCTCTGGCAAGCTCAGTTGTTTCACGGTATACTTCAGGATATGGCGTGACAGTAGTCACCCTGAACATATCCGCATCTGTTTCATTACCGATCATTCTGGCAAGAGCCTCGGTATTACCTGACCGCGAATAATACACGACCAAAGCCTTACTGCTGTTAGTTTTATTTTCACTCTGCATAATTTTCCCTCCATTATCAGTAGAAATAGCTTCGGCATTACTGCCGCCGCAAGCCGCCACCAGCATTGCCAGCATCGACATCAGCACCACAACAATTTTTTTCATACTATACCTCCTCATCTTTTATTTTACCCAAAGCAGCGTTTGGTATTTTACCATAACGCCTTTGCCTTTAATTCGATTTTACAGGCTAGAGTCAACTTTAAGTCAAGCATTTACAGTTAAAGTTTGCAAAAAGTTCATATTATAAATTTCAGCATTGGTGCCAAAAATAAAGAGCGTATATCCACTACAGGATATACGCTCTCTATTATTTTCTTTACAACGATTTTCTAAAATGTCCAGCGTGCGCCGGCATTCCATTGCCAGTCTTTCTTAAAGTCACTGCCGCTGCTGCGTTCCACATCAATATAAATATGACTGTTGCTGCCCGTTTTTAATGCAGCGCCAATACCATATTCAAACCAGGTATCGTTAAAAGCATCAGCAGCCTTAAAGCGGTTTCCACCGCTGTCAGCCATCGTCACATCATATCCTCCGCCAAATTCGTGCAAAAGATTAGCCTTGACATAAATATTGGCCTGATTTCCGATCTCCCTGCCTAAATTAAAACCTACACGCCCCACAGCACTGTTGATACCATCTTGCTGTACAGTTATGCCATTGCTGGTCTGGTAACTGTCGCCACCCAAATATCCTAAAGTCAGCTGCGCCTGCGGTTCAATATACCAGCCCCTGCTCAATACATTTTTACGCCCGTATTCAGCACTCACTGCCACACCTACATTGCCAAGCTCACCAGTTATCTTGTTGGCATTGCTGTCATATACAGTAAAATCATTAGCAAGCCGGCTTATCTTAAAAAGCACATCCAGATAATGCCCCTTACTGCCGATCTGTGTACCATAAAAACTGATCGCTTTTGCATCATTCCCACCATTACCGCTGCGGTAACTGCTGCTGCCATCAGTATAATTCAATGCCACACCGTTGTAACGCACAAAATCATCTGTTCGTTTTATAACCTCATCATAACCAAGCTCATAAGCAGTATATTTATTTTCAAAACCCCAGCTTCCAGAACGGCCAATCTTACTGCCGTTCACTCTGAACCAAACGCCTTTGGCATCGTCACCATTATGGCGCAATTCGCCCATACGCTGCATCAGTTTATCGTTTTCACTACGCCATGTATAATAATTCAACGCGCCGGCCGCCAAAACACTTTCTACCGTAGTTGTCGGCCTTTCAGCCGGAGAAATATTCTCGATCTCTTTCAAATACCAGTCGGTCGTATAACCGCCGGTATTACTTGCCTGCTGCCCCAGCTCATAGCGCTGCCAGAACAGACTGCCTTCACCATCGACAGCAGTAAAAGTTCCGTTATTTATATTAACACTGGCCAAAATTGTACCCAAAGCATCCTTGCCTAAAGTTGGATCATTATCACGTCCGTTGATCTCGTGCAGCTTTAAAGCCTGTGTACCTGTAAAAGTATCTGTAACATACAGCTTATCTGCCTGATCAACTGCCGTACCATCAACATCAAGTATGATCGTGCCACCACTGCCGTTTAAAGACTCGGTCTTTAAAGTACTGAAAGCATTACCATCTGCCGTCATATCAAGCCAAGCTCCATCCAGTGTCAAATCAGTCACTTCTGAATTTCCAGTCAGCTTCCAAACGGCATTATTACCAAAACTCAGCAAGCTGGTAGATCCATTGCCGGCATCAATACCAGCTGCACCCTGCCAAAAAGACCCTTCCGTCATCTCCAAATCAATTCTACCACCATTAGAAACCTTTATATTGCCCAGCATATTGAACTGCGCAGTTCCGTTGACCTGTGCTTTATTTGCAGCGGTACTGCCCTTGCCGTTAATATTGATCGCATTAGCTGCAGCATCACTGCCGGTAAAGATATCAACAGAATCATGCAGCTCTACATTACCGCTGCCATAGATATAAATTCCCTGATTCCCCTCTTTTTGGGCATCAATACTTACACCGCCGTTAAGGACAACCTTACCTCCGTTATCGACATAAATACCATAGGATTTATTTCCGTCCATCTGCAAATAACCTTTACCATCCATAGTGATCAGACCGGTAGAAGCATAAATGCCTTTATTGCCATTTCCCTCCGCCTTTATGATGGTATCACCATGTAAATCGATCACGCCTTCAACAAGGTCATTGCCATCTTTAGATGTATGTATTCCAGAAGTATTGTTACCATACATATTTATGACCGTATTCTTTTGCACATCAACAGTTCCGCCGATAACGCGTATACCATAGCTTTTATCACCATAACTGTCAATATTTAAATTACCGCTCAAACCTATTTTCCCCGCATCGTTGTTAGATGCAGAAAATATCGCGTGTCCAGTCTCGCCAATAGTAGTTATATAAGTATTTTGCGCAACGTTCAGCTTTCCGCCGCTGGTATTGTAAATACCATAACCTCTTTGATCACTTTCAGCCTTAATAATTAAATCTCCCTGTACGTTCAACACGCCGCTGGCCGAATTTACTGTAACCCCCCTGATACCTGAAGATGGGACTGTATCTCCTTTCACAGCAATCGTCATATTTCCGGCAACATTCATCTGAGAACCGTTATAAATATTAACGCCATAAATACTGTTCCCATTAACATCAACGTTTAAATTATTGATATTTATTTCTGAGGCACTGGCATAAATGCCATTTACGTCTCCGGTTTTATCTTCACTTACAATATCCAAATCACTTAAATTTATTTTAGCGCCATTGCTGACCCTAATGCCATACCTTACATCGCCAACAGACTTTTGTCCGTTGACCTTTATGGTTACAGCAGCATCAGAAGCAGATGCCGCCAAACTTATCTCCTTGTTACCACTCAAATTTATACCGCTATTAGCACCGGTATCTACATTGATAGTTGTATTACCGTTAATAACTGTACTGTCAGTAAGCGGTGCCTCAGCATATACAGAACCTGAAAGAGACATTAAAATCAATGCTGCCAAGCCAAAATTTTTCTTTTTTAACTTCATAAAAGACCTCGCTTTCATTCTTAAAATACTCAGAACCAAGATTTTCAGCAGCGCTGTAAATATCAAAATATTTATACGCATGATTTTCTCTAAAATTCAGCTCAGTAAATTCACTCATTTTAACATCTCCTTTCAGATCTTAAATTCAATAAACGCTGATATTTATCACTTCTTTGCATTTTCAGCATTCAGAGTAATTATTTTATTCAAAATGTTTTAACTTAACAAAATGTTTAAAAATATTTTAATATTATTCTTTAAAATAATT
>OMFC01001181.1_pt1 | contig 11606 bp, 9 predicted proteins | sample 1645531 | NCBI WGS metagenome assembly OMFC01 (sample SAMEA103958112, study PRJEB25191) | human gut metagenome | biome: human-associated habitat [ENVO:00009003]; feature: intestine environment [ENVO:2100002]; material: feces | place: Germany | collected 2013/2015 | reverse complement strand
ACAGACTCATTTCCCGGTCTTGGCTGTATCCGTACAATCGGGCTTCATCCGTACAATTGAGCTGCCTCATTCCTCTTTCGCATTCCGGTAATGAGCCGGAGAGGTTCCCAGATGCGTCTTTACATATTTACCGAAAAAGGACTGGTGGAAAATATAAAGTCACTTGACCCACTATTATAAAAGTCACCTGACCCACCTTTATAACCGAAACTGAGCCACTAAGATTATAATAAAAATTGACCCTATAGAATTACCACATTTCAGTCTTGTTTTTTGTACTTTAAAAAGCATTTTAACCCGGTATTATTAACCGAATAAAAATTTTAAAGAATGAAAATAAGAATCAAGCACATACTGCGGTGTTTCCAGTCAGGAATGAGTATCCGTAGTATCAGTTCTTCTCTTCTGATTTCACGTAATACAGTAAAACGGTATGTCCGTATATACGAAGATATGGGTATAGAGCTGGAACGCCTATTGAAAATGGACGAGCATCATTTGTATGAACTTTTCAGTGCTGAGACAGACAACGAATCAGCAGGATCTGCAGAGTATAAGTATCTTCAAGAACATATACCTGAGTACATTAAACGACTTAAATCCCGTGGAACAACAAGAAGGTCCTTGTATGAGGAATATCTGAGAAACCGTCCCCAAGGTTACAGCTATTGTTCATTCTGCCTGTATCTCAGACGTGAGAGGGAGGTAAAAGTACCGGTTGGACGTATAGATCATATAGCGGGTGATCAGATGTATGTGGATTTTGCCGGTGACAAACTCTATATTTCAGACAGTAATACAGGGAATAAGATTCCCGTAGAAGTCTTTGCTGCGATACTTCCTTGCAGCCAGATTACTTATTACGAGGCTGTACCATCACAAAAGAAAGAATATCTTATCCAGGCATGTGAAAATGCTTTCCATTATTTTGGAGGTGTGCCCAATGCCATAGTTCCCGACAACCTCAAATCTGCAGTAACAAAGCCCGGTGGAATAGAGCCTGTAATAAATGATGATTTTGCAGCTTTTGCAGACCATTACGGATGCGTAGTCTTTCCAGCAAGGGTGCGCAAGCCCAAAGACAAGGCTTTGGTTGAAAATGCCGTAAGACTGCTTTACAGGGAGGTCTATTCAAAGATGACAGGATTGAAATTCAATGATCTTGAAGCCTTGAACATAGAAATAATGAAACATACGGATGCATTGAACAGCCGAAAGATGTACAACCGCAGCTACAGCCGTAAGGAGCGTTTCCTGGAGGTAGAGAAAGACAGGCTGCATACATTACCGACTACAAGATTTATATCAAAAAGTCGGAAAACGGCAACTGTCATGAGAAACAGTTATGTGTCGCTTAACAATCACTATTACAGTGTCCCTAAAGAGTATATCGGCGATACTGTAGAATTACTGTATGATGGGGATACAGTGGAGATATATCATAAATTCAGGCACATTACGACACATCGCAGGGATGATACACCTTTCACATATTCAGAAAAACCTTCCCATAAACTTCCCGGAGTACTACATGAATACAGAATCAGAATGGATGATGTATACTGCAAGGCACGTAAAATCGATCCGATAGTAGAGGAGTACATAAAGCTTGTGGCCGTAGCCAAAAAATATCCGGCTCAAGCAGTACGTTCAGCTGATGGTATATTAAGTCTTGTGGAACGTTTCGGACACGACAGAATGGTTCTTGCATGCCAGATAGCAATGGAATCATGCATGTTCGGATTCAACGAACTTGAAAGTCTTCTGGTAAACAGGGAAGATGAAAAGTTTCATGTACAAATGGAAGGGCTGGCTCCCGAACTTACCACTAAACACAGAAATCTCAGAGGTAAGGATTATTTTAACTCTAAAAACATAGATAAAAATGACAAGTAATAATAAAACAAACAGAACTGTCGAAAAAAATATGGACAGAATAATGGAGTTACTCTCTAAATTACGTTTTTACGGTATGCTTGAAACATACAGAAATGACTGCAGGACAACATCCTCTGATGGTATGACAAATGATGAGTTCCTTAAATGGCTTCTGGAAAGTGAGTATGATTACAGACGCAATGTAAGCATTGAGCGACTGATAAGATCTGCAAACTTCAGATATAAGGCATATATGGAGAAAATAGACTATACAATAAAACGGAACCTTGACAGAAACCAGCTCGAGAGACTTGCTTCTCTTGATTTTATAAGAGACGGACAGAATATTTTTATCACAGGAAGCTCTGGAACAGGCAAAAGCTATATAGCTTCAGCAATAGGATATGAAGCATGCAAAAATGGAGTCAGGACCTTATACTCTAATGCGTCAAAGCTTATGGGACAGCTTAAACTTGCCAAAAACAAGGGGACTATTGACGCAGAGATGAAAAAAATTGAAAAGTGTTCACTTCTTATTCTTGACGATCTGTTTCTTATAGGACTGGATGCCAAGGAAAGGTCAATCCTTATGGAAATAATAGAAGACAGACACGGATTAAAATCAATCATAATAACATCACAACTTCCTGTCGAAAGTTGGTATGATGCAATTGGTGATCCTACGGTAGCAGATGCAATCCTGGACAGAATTGTACATACTGCACACAAAATTGAACTTACGGGAGATTCTGTAAGAAAGATTAATGCTAAAAAGAAGTAGTATCTGCTATAAAGAATTATAACTGAAACTGATCCGGGTTAAAATGCATTTTTCTCTACTTAAATCTCATATTTTTTTGATGGGTCAATCAGGAGTATAATAGTGGGTCAAGTGACTTTATATTTTCCAGGGGCCATGCTAGCTTTTGTAATGGATTTATCAGAACCTGTTTAGAACTGCATGGGTTTCACACTTGAACCGAAATACGATTTGTATCAACTTGATATACAGCTATTCTGTGCTAATTTTACTTATATTTGATACCGCTAAGTTCCCTTCTATTGTTGATTTTACCAAAAGTAAGCATAGTTGTTCCATAGGAAAATATTTCGTATAGACTAATCTTTATTCCTCAATTTCTTAATCTCTTTGTCAAAATCGCTCTCCAATAGCTCCATTTCACGTTTACGGTAGATTTCAAACTCTTTTTCTGCTTTTTCAATCGCTTGTTTGTGCGAAATGTTTCCCTTGCCAATCAAGACTTTTCGTTTATGGGCAATAATTTGATTATCCAAAGCCTCTATCCAATCTTTCATTGTCATAGGATTCATTTCCAATGCTTGGAACTCCGCAAAATCCAAGAAACCAGAAACAAGCAGATTCAGACGTTGAAGTTCAATCTCAGACAAATAGTTCTTGGCTATTTTAACATCGTCTTTGGTCACATAGTTACCCTAGTCATTCCGACAAAAGGTTTTTCATTATCCACACGATTGTAGATGATTTCAGCAGCCGTATTCTCGTGAATAGCATAATGCAGCTTGTTTTGCACGGTGGCGAAGAATATTTTGGTCATTTCACTGCGAGGGTCATAGTCTGTTGCAGTGGCATAAATTTCCGTAACTTGTTGATAGAAGTTACGCTCGCTACTACGAATATCCCTGATGCGCTGCAAAAGCTCACGGAAATACCGGTTCCCACCCTGCTTCAATCGTTCGTCATCCATAGCAAACCCTTTTTGGATATATTCGTGAAGCCGTTGGGTCGCCCACCTACGAAATCGAGTAGCAACTTGCGACTGGACACGGTATCCCAAGGTTATAATCATATCAAGATTGTAGTGATCAATGTTGCGTTTTACCTGCCGATTACCTTCCTGGCGAACTAACAAGAATTTCTTGTTAGTTGCCTCTATGGTCAGTTCTCCATCTTTATATATATTATCCACATGCTGGCTGATATTCTGTTGCGTAGTACAATATATATCTGCCAACTGATTTTGTGTCAGCCACAAATCTTCATCTGCAAAGCGTACCGACACACGGGTTATTTCATTATCGTCTTGATAAAGTATTATGTTGTTTTCTTTGTTCATGTTCGTTAGTTGTCTATGTTTTTTTTCAATAATAAATCTATTTGTTCAACCAAATCTTCTTCTGTTTTTATTCCATCTAAAGGAATATAGAAGCCTTTAGAATCACTTGAATTTGGATATTTCTTTTCCCATTCATCAGTCATCAAGCATATTGTATTATTTCCGAACATTGTCAGGAAATATTGTTGTTTGTATTTAAAATGAAGATACAACCCTTGGATATGCTTTCCTGTCCTTCTGTTTTTCTGTTCTTTATAAATTTCGAATAAATTAGGATCTGATGAATCTATAATATTAGACACACTCGCGTATAATGCATTGTTAATTACATAAGATACCCACTGATAATATCCCCTTCGGGTTTCTCGTTCAGTCCATATAAATTGGCTATCATCCCTCCAATTTGTTTGAATATATCCACTGTTAAAAGTGTCTTCACATAGTTCTATTATGTCTTGATGTAACAAAGACTGATATTTTTTCTCATCTTGCAGCAAGAAATGATGTAGATAAGGAACTGATTTACTATCAAGTAAAATTTTACGTAAATCTTCATCGTTGTTAGACACCCAATTATAATAGATATCGCATAATGCTTTCTCTTTTGTAATATATGGTGTTAATAATTTGATGGTGTGACGTTCGTTTTTATCTATAGGAATAAGCAATTTTACGTTTTCAATTTTTGTTTTAAACGAATCCCAATCTACTTTATTATTAGAATCAGTGAATAAAAATCTGATTGCACCCTTGAAGAAAGCATACCCTTCCATTTCTAATATTTCATTACGAAATTCCGAGAAACGACGTGCTTTGCATTGTTCTTCTAACATCTGAGCCTTGTTCTGCTTGAAGTCAATATCTGTTTCCTGAGACAAATATGCCAATATTTCATGCGAATGGGGCGCAAGTTCATCTATAAGACGCATTGTGGGTAGAATGAGATTATTATCTGCTCTATTCTCACAAATATTCCACAACACACGACACCATTCCGCAAATGAATTCTCATCATACTCACCATGTATCAGATAGCGACAATAACCATAAAACAAGAGTTGTGTTTTGTCTGTCAATGTGGTAATATTCCTCTTATTCCCATTTTTATATTTAGGAACGAAATCAAAACAATCACCCCACAATGCTTTTGCTTTCAGTTTGTTTCCCCTTAGACGGTCCATTATCTTGATAAAGTCCATAACGGATACTTTGTCAAGCACTTGTTTATATGGCTGAAAACTTGTGAATACTGGAGTGAATTGTTCTTTGACGTTAGAATCTTCTCCCATTTTTCTAATACATTCAAGTCTTGCGAATCTTCGGATAAAGGCAAAATAGATTTCATCAATTGTAATGTCATTTGTTAGAGGGTCCTCCCATCTGTTTTCCCAAAATATGTCAGTCCATTCCACATCCAGTTTGGCAGCAAACTCCAAAACTTCGTTTTCGTCAAGTATGTTACCATCACTTACATGTTGAACCAATTCCGCCTTGAAATTTTCAAAGTCAGTCAACTGTCTGCCACGCGCATTCATTTTGACATAAAGCTCATCGCTGTCATTTTCACTGATTTGTAATTTATTAAACTGTATGCATTTAGTATTGATAAGTTTATTCCAAAGTTCGCAGTAGTCACATTCGGTATCAGTAAATATTTCTTCCAATCCGTCAGGTATATCCTCCTCTTTCTTATCATTGGTTTTTGTTCCTGCTATCATATTGAGCATACCCATAATCGTTGGATCTTGCTTGTAGTGATGGTAGAACCATGTCTGTCGTGTAATCCAGTCTCGAAGAGGCTTATTGTCTTTATTTACACTTAAACCGCACAGCGACTTACAAAAGTCTGATGAGGAAGTACGAGTTTCATACGAAAACTTTGCAAGTGTACATTTAATATCATCTTCTTGAAGTTTGCCGGATTTGTATGCCAAAAACCAATGAAGCACCCAAAGAGTGGTAAGACGTTGCTGACCATCCAAAGGGATGAACATCGTTTCGTTGTCAACTCCATATATAAAATCAAGTATAAGTTGCTTGCCAGTGCATAAAGCGTCTTTTAAGGCATTCAGGAAATTATGCCTTATATACACTTTGTTTCTCCTTCCCTGTGCATAATCGCGTTGGATGGTAGGAATACTAATTCTCTTTATCTCAGTCGATGAGATTAAATCCCAAAACGTTATTTCTTGCATATCATCCTTATTAGAACTTTACATTAAATTCTTTGTTCAAACACTCAAATATTTCTTTTTTATAAGCTTTTGCATCTGTTTTTGACCACTCTCTATTAGTGGTACTGTTGGCAGTGTAAGCCTTAACAAATACATCTTTTGTACATAAAGGGACATAAGCCACGACATTGGATTTAATGTCTTCCTCCAAATCATCATTAAGAATATATTCCTTTCCCATTTCTTTCCCCATGATTATTCTTCGCTTAACTGGAAATACTGAATTACCGTAACTTCTGTTGGTATGTTCGTCAAGCAGGCAGAAATTCCATATCTGATTCTTTTCTGCATCATTGAGATGTTCTTCCTTATGCAATACCTGTTGCTGTTCTTCTTCGAGTTTTTGTCTAATATCTTCAAAGTCGCCTGATTCTTCCAGGCCTAAAAAACATTTAATTCTATTTTTATTGTCATCAGAAATAGAGCTGTCCAGCAAAAATGTTTTAAGCCACTCTTTTTGTTCAGAAGGTTGAGTTAAATCATTATCAGTGTTGGACGCAATATGTTCCACATCCCAATTCTCCGATTTATAAAGATAGAATGGAAATTTATTGAAGAGTTGTGTATCTGTTCTTTGATTCATATTCCTATTGATAATAATGATTCGTTGGATATTGAACAATAATAATATTGGCTTGCATTTTGTTTTATCTGAGGCCCGCTCTTCATTATATTTATATTGTTTGGAAAGGTCATTGCATCCACTTTTTTCTATAACCTTATTAATTTCCGATTTCAAATGTTTTTTGAAATCGGGAATAGTCATATCAGACTTCATCCATTCATCAAGTAGATTCAGAATGCAATTACTATTGTCTATGATAAGGAATCCGATATAATGATACATCTCTATCTCATTATACCAATGCATAAAAATGTTATATAGTTGTCTTATCTCATTCCAAATGGAATCAAAGGCCGATGCTTTTTTCTCTTTGAAATAGTCATAGAAATATCTGAATGTCGAGAACCGGTCATTTCCTATTTCGTCCGTAGGAGTAAAATGAAGCATATTCTTGTCCTTGATAATTTCAAACAGAAAATCGATTCTCGTATCCCTGTTATCCTCAATTGGCCTTATGAAACACCAAAAGGCATCATCGTTTAATGTATTTTCTATCTTATTCCATTCTGTTGCAATGTTTTTTTGCATCAATACGCTGTCTTCGGTAAAGTTTCCTCTTTTAAGCAACATGGCTTTGGCAAGTTCGGCATTAGTTAAAGAAATTTTGTCTTTATTCAGTCGGATAAAAGTTGCCACTTCATTATCTGTGGTACAGTACCAGATAAAATTCACCTTTTTGTCCAACTTATCTTTTAATAGCTTGACAAATAAGTCTTTCTCTTCTGAACGTTGTTCGAACCAAGTTTGAATTGTTAGATATGCCTGATTAACAAGATGTTGATCAATATTGATATTCCCTTCTACATAGCGGTTTTGCTGTTCTTTTCGTGATTCATATTTGATATCTATTTGTTTTTCACCTAAATAACCCAATAAAATTGATATAGTAGTGAGCCGCTGTTGACCATCTACCACATGATATGTGTTATCTTTTTCTGAATGATATACTACAAGAGGCTGAAGTGAATAGGATTTTTTGTCGCTGTGAATAAAATCACTTATATCGTATAACAAGTCAAGCACATTTGCACGCTGCCAACGATAACCTCGCTGGTAATGCGGAACAAGAAAACACATTCCTTCTTCGTTTTGTTCATTAAGCAATTCTTGTACAGTTTTTTCGTTTTGCATGATATTACAGTGATTATTTACTGGTGGATACTAATATCTTCCATTTCTCTCAAATATAGTCTCGCACACATTTCGGCGTCGTCACCAGCGCGGTGATGTGTGCCTTCGGGTATTCCGAGCTGTTCGCAAAGATAACCAAGCGTATTACAGCCAAAGTCATACATCTGCCGTGCAATCTTCAATGTACATTGCCATTTCAGTTCTGGTAGATGCAGGCGATACAGTTGGGCTGAATGTTCCAAACAGCTTCGGTCAAATGGCACATTATGTGCCACAAGGGTATCGAACTCATCAAGATACAACCGTTCTATTTCCTCCCAAACTTCTGGAAAAGAGGGGCTGTTTTCAGTGTCTTCAGGTGTGATACCATGACATTGCATATTCCAATAGCTGTACAGATTGTCTTCTGGCTGCACAAGACAAGAACGAGTTTCTGTAATTTCGCCGTTACGTACTACACAGTCTATTGCGATAAAATTCAATCCTTCAATCATTGCCGCTCTCCTTAAATGTATAATCTCCACATATTAAAGCCTCCGTTATAGGATGTTTGGTTTTTAACCCTTTCCAATAGTTGCGTGCATATTCAATTGCTTCTTGCATTGAAGAACTGACTGGCACATCCGTAATCCACTGCATATCATATAGCTGAACTTCTGCATCTTCAAGATTTATTTCAGCCAATTTGTAGCCAGGCTCACGCAATTCATCTGCAAATTGTATTGTATCGCCTTTATCGATAAAAGCAAAGCAACTATCCAATCGGCTGAACGTTTCAGGAAATTCTTTCCTTCTGACCATTTCCCATATAACTTCCCAAAAATATTGGCCGTGTCCTTTCTCATCATCCAAGAATATACCAGTCTCTTGATAATATGTATTATATTCCACAATAAAATCCACAAGCGGTTGTATAGGGATATACTCTTTTTGCTCATTATAGACCATAAACAAATCAAGAGGGATTTCACTTGCACTTTCCCTAACCATTTGTTGTACATCTTCAATTACCCATCCATATTGAGTGGCAATCCTTAAGGCTGATGATATTTTGATGTTACATTCTTGAGATAACTTGCATACTTTTTCTATCTGCTCATAAAATTCTATGACTCTGTTTTTTCTTGCACTTTGGTTTATATAACTAGTATAAAGAATGTCATAAGACTCTTCTTCATTGAGAATACGATATAATTTGTTGCTCATATTGTTATTCTTTATAGTACGACATCAGGTTCTTGGCAAAATTTCGCATCTGCTTGCGCACCGATTCCGGTTCAATGACCTCTATTTGGTCGGCCTGTGCCAGCAACGACTGATATAAATCGTATGTTGGGCATACGTTAAGTTCGAAATAGGATGCTTCATCGTCTTTGAGTTCCACTAATTCACGTTGAGATTCGTGCAAGGGAAGTGTACGGATATAGTCCGCCCCTCCGCCGTATGCCTTGAGGATAACCCTGACTGGTTCCTCGTCGGAATGGATGATACCACAACATCCACGATAGTATTCATTTATATCAAAATTTTCGTTCATACTGAATGTAGCTTTCGTAGGATAGCAATCCAAGATGCGGTCAAGCGCATACACCATATATACATTCTCAGGACGATTACCGCCATCGGTTTTGTTCTTTTGGCAGTTACGTTCCGAATAGTAAAGACTGCGGGCCAATACATACCAGCGGCGTTTTACTACTTTGAGATAATATGGCTCAATATCAAAATTCCAAGATTCAGGTTTCCCAAAACCATGGTGGGTAATATGCAGAACTTGGTTGTTACGCATGGCATCGGTAATAACATTGAGCCATTTGTGCCCTGACGGAACATTCTCGAAAATGATACGTCCTTTCAATTTTCTGTCAGCCTGTATCTGATTCATAGCGGTATAGGAATCTATCAGCCAAATACGGAGATTGTCGCTTTCTAATTCTTCTGGATTATTAATGAAGTATTTATATCCGCCTTTAGTATCGCATGCTATTTCAACCTCGAAAATATCAAAGATAGCTTTGCGATGATTGTGAAAAGTACGGAGGGCAAGATCATCCTCGTCCCCATAACTCAAACCGCTCTTGTGCCAATGGTCATTGACCTCCTCGTATGTCAGACGGTCATAACGTCTGAACTGCTCTATCAACCAAACATAGCGACCGAATATATTTGCTGCCATAAATCTTTAGTATTGTTGGATATGCAAAGGTATATAAAATCTATGAAAAAATATGGCATACGTTATTTTTTCAATTTGTTTTTCAACGAATTTGGTCTTTATAATAACTCTTTCTTCCGCATTTTGCACAGTGTTTTCCGCACCACACTTCATCAAATTGATTTATTGCAGCTCCACCAGCGATGACTCATTTGTCAAGATGCCAGTCTCAAAGTTTTTTCTTTGTCCGCTCTTCATACCTATTCCCGCTCACGTCAAATTTGCCGAACCGATGTATGCCGTTTCCATGTCGAATATCTCAGCTTAAAAATGCATACGTAAACACAGTAATATGATATATTTGTAATATAGAACAACTTTCAAAATTGAAATACTATTCTGATCAGCTATGAAATAGACTACTCTGTGATATAATCAACAAAAATTGGATTGCAAATAGTACCCCTACACAATAAAATTCAAACATGCAGTTGATTATATATATCCAGTAAATAGTCATCGACCTTTGTGTCATCATAGAAACAATCATTCGCCCCACACCAAACAGATGATCCGATGGCATCAGGGAATAGTTCTGCCGTCCGAATCGCAATAAACTGACCAAAACGCAAATGGGTGGGCCTATATTCCGCTTCAATCCGTAATTTCTTTGCAAACTCGTCGTACGAATAGTTTTCCCACCACCCCATACGAGCTCCATCCTGCGCAACAATGTGTTGATGAGTAATACCGACTTCACACCAAAAATCGTTCATACGCAACAGGTCGGGAATCGAATACTCCTTATGCGTGCAGAGATCGTGTACAGCATGGCAGATACAGATATGGTTCATCTCAGGACGACACAAACAACCCTCTGCCCATGTCATTCCATCGTTCAAACAATCCTTGAACCCCAACTCTTCATCAGTCATGTCGCCTCTTTTCGTAAGATCAAGGCTATTATGACAACATTCTATGTCCAAATCATCAAGATGGCTTAATACCGCAATCATCGACCGAAAATCCGAGCCGTAATAAGCATCGTTTTCCAGTTGCAAAACCGACTCAGGGCCATTGAAAACAAACCGCAATCGACCTTCGATTTCCACATCGTCATCAAATGCCGGAGCATACGTAGTCAGAACATGCCGATAGGACGCTGCACTCCGGCTGTACATTTTCTTGGTCAAATCAAACAGTATGTCATTGACTTGGCAGAAACGTTCTATCTCCGTTGGGGTCGCCGCAAAAAGAGCATTCAACAAGTAACACCGATCGCGAAGTAATTCTCTAACAGATTCATGTTCACCCTCTGATAACGGTTTCAAAAATCCCTCTTGATCGACTTTCGTTACTTCTGCAATTTTTCGCTCTATGCGCTGTATCTTTTTGCGCACATTGACTAACTGCTTGTCCTGAGACAATTGGAGGCAGTCATCCGGTCGCTCGAAACGTCTCTTGAACCGACGCATCTTCCATTTGAT
>OMFC01001178.1_pt1 | contig 11614 bp, 5 predicted proteins | sample 1645531 | NCBI WGS metagenome assembly OMFC01 (sample SAMEA103958112, study PRJEB25191) | human gut metagenome | biome: human-associated habitat [ENVO:00009003]; feature: intestine environment [ENVO:2100002]; material: feces | place: Germany | collected 2013/2015 | reverse complement strand
ATAAACTTTGCTCCCTTTTGCTGTTTTTTAATGAACTCATATTTTTAAAAAGCATAAAAAAAGAAGGCAACTTTTGTGTAACCTTCTTTTTCTTCATCAAAGAAATATATTATTTCATCATCTTATCAATTTCTTCAAATTCCGGTCCCATATTCAAGTTATAATAAACACGGTAAAGTCCTTGCAACCACAAATCTTTCTGGTCTGGTTTCAAAGCACGGGCTTTCTCATAAAAAGGCTTAGCTTCTTCATAGAACTTCTTTACTACAGCCTGTGCTTCAGCATACTTAGGATCATTAATATCCGTCGTTGCTTTATCAGCATAATCCTGCGCTTTCATCAAATACACTAAACCTACATTAGAGTATGCTTCTGCATATTCCGGATCAGCAGCAATAGCCTTTTTATAGAATTCAATTGCATTATCATATTCTTTCATGTTATGATAAAGATATGCCTTTACATATAAATACAGCTTATTATTCGGATCATTAGACAGCATTCTGTCAGCAAACTCCATAGCCTTAGAGGCTTGATTAGAACTATTATAATAATCAACCAAATTGGCAAAGAAATAATCATTTCCTGGAAACTTAAGAATACCTTCTTCCAAAGCTTTGATCCATGCTACTGTGTCCCCCTTAGCTTTATAAGCATCAGCCATTAATTGCATTGCAAACTTGCCACCATCTTTATCTGACAAAGCCATCGGAGCATACTTGATAATCGCATCTTTATTACCTACTCTATCAGCTGCCAATGTTGCATAATAAGCAATCTGCGGAAGAAGAGTATCGTTTTTAGCAATCTCTTTATCAGCTAACATAGGATATGAAGCTGACTCTACGTATGTTGCGAAGAATTTCAACGCTTCTTTATTCTTATCCAAATTAAAATATTGAATACCACCATTGATCAAATTCGGACGTTCGGCCAACATACTAGAAGCATTCGCCTTCCGATATTTGTTTTTAATTTTGCCCTTTTCATTGGGTACTTGAGCCAGATCGTCACACTTAGTATAATACTCATACATCTTCAATATGCTATTATACACTTTCAATGTATCATACGGTTTTCTCAAAAAAGCATTTTTCATCTGCTCTTCGTTGATACGTTTCTGGATAAATCCAGCAACATCCCATGTTTCAGCAAGATCCTTTGTTTCAGGATTCTTCATAGCTTCCTTAATAAGCTGTTCAGCCTGCTTAAAATTAGGTTTTACGTCATTAGCTATGCTCTTCGCTTCTTTTACATTTTTCATTTGAGCAAAAGAGAAGCTAACAGCCATCAATAAAACCATAGAAAATAATACTCTTTTCATGATTGTTGTTTGATTAATTATTAATATTATGTCTATTCCTCAATGTTATTACTTTCGTTCTCATTTACATCTGACGTATCATCATTGTCAATATCAGGAGCATCAGTATTAGGATCACTCACAATAGTACCCTCTACTTCTTCTTCCGGTATTTCATCCTCAAGACTTTCAGTCATGACTTTACATACTGAACCAATCTGATCATTGCGTTTTTCAAGATTAATCAAACGGACACCTTGGGTAGCACGCCCCATGATACGAACATCTTCTACCTTCAAACGAATTGTGATACCGGATTTATTGATAATCATCAAATCATTTTCATCTGTTACAGATTTAATCGTTACCAATTTACCCGTTTTTTCAGTAATATTCATTGTTTTCACACCCTTACCTCCACGGTTGGTCTTACGATAGTCTTCAATTTCAGAACGTTTACCATATCCTTGCTCAGAAACAACCATTACAGATTCCGTCTCCAAGTCCTTAATGCAAATCATTCCCACAACTTCATCCTGACCATCGTTATCTAATGTAATACCACGCACCCCCGTTGCTGTACGTCCCATAACACGCACTGCTGCTTCATGGAAACGAATTGCACGTCCATTACGGTTGGCAATGATAATTTCATTATTTCCATTCGTCATACGAACTTCGATAACACTGTCATCTTCGCGAATCGTAATAGCATTTACACCATTCTGGCGAGGACGAGAATATTGTTCTAACAATGTTTTCTTTATTACACCTTTCTTAGTACAGAATAATACATAGTGGCTATTGATGAACTCTGAATCCTCTAAACTCTTCACACGCAAATATGCCGTTACATTATCATCTGAATCAATATTCAACAAATTCTGAATAGCACGCCCCTTAGAGTTCTTCGTTCCTTCAGGTATCTCATACACTTTCAACCAATAACACTTACCTTTTTGTGTAAAGAACATCATGGTATTGTGCATGGTAGCCGGATAAATATGCTCTACAAAGTCTTCATCACGAGTTTCTGTTCCCTTAGAACCTACCCCACCACGATTCTGTGCGCGGAATTCTGTTAAAGGAGTACGCTTGATATATCCCATATGAGAAATGGTGATAATCATTTGGTCATCAGCGTAGAAATCTTCCGGATTAAACTCTTCTGAAGAATATACAATCTCTGAACGGCGTTCATCCCCATATTTTGCTTTCACTTCCAGCAGTTCATCTTTCATTACCTTACGGCATACTTCATCATCAGCCAGAATACTTTCCAAATAAGCAATCTGCTTCATGATTTCCTCGTATTCCGCATGAAGCTGATCCTGCATCAAACCAGTCAACTGGCGCAAACGCATTTCTACAATAGCACGCGACTGAATTTCTGTCAGGTTGAAACGTTCTATCAAGCCTGCTATAGCATCATTGGGCGTTTTAGCAGCACGGATAATACGAATTACTTCATCAATATTATCCGAAGCAATAATTAAACCTTCAAGAATATGTGCCCGCTCTTTTGCTTTACGAAGTTCGAACTGAGTACGACGAATTACGACCTCGCGTCTATGTTCTATGAAATATTTTATTAAATCTCTCAGATTTAATGTCTTTGGACGTCCGTGTATCAAAGCAACATTATTCACACCAAAAGATGTCTGTAAAGCTGTCATCTTATAAAGTTTATTCAGCACTACACTTGCATTTGCATCACGTTTTACGTCAATAACGATACGCATACCATCACGGTCAGACTCATCATTAGCATTCGAGATGCCTTCTATTTTCTTATCGTTAACAAGGTCAGCGATATACTTAATCAATTCTGCCTTATTTACATTATAGGGAATCTCGGTGATTACAATTTTATCATGTGCCTGCCCGCTTTCAATTTCAGCTCTCGCACGCATAACTACACGCCCACGACCTGTCAGATAAGCCTCACGCACACCACTTACACCATATATATATCCGCCTGTAGGAAAATCCGGAGCTTTCACAAACTCCATCAACTCTTCCACTGTAATTTCCGGATTATCAATATATGCATCACAAGCATCTATAACTTCAGAAAGATTATGTGGAGGCATATTGGTAGCCATACCCACGGCAATACCAGATGCACCATTCACTAAAAGATTAGGAATTCGAGTTGGCATAACCTTAGGTTCAACCAAAGTATTATCAAAGTTAGGCTCAAAATCTACGGTTTCCTTATACAAGTCATCCATCATCGCTTCACCCAGCTTATTAAGACGTGCCTCCGTATAACGCATAGCAGCAGGGCTATCACCGTCTACCGAACCAAAATTACCCTGTCCGTCTACCAAAGGATAACGCATCGCCCACTCCTGAGCCATACGAACCATTGCAAGATAAACAGAAGAATCTCCATGAGGATGATACTTACCAAGTACTTCACCAACAATTCTGGCTGATTTCTTATAAGGTTTGTCTGAAGTATTACCCAATTCCATCATTCCGTATAAAATTCTACGGTGAACGGGCTTAAATCCATCTCTAACATCCGGAAGGGCACGCGAAACGATGACCGACATAGAGTAGTCAATGTACGATGACTTCATTTCCTCCTCGATGTTAATCTTTATAATTCTGTCTTGTTCAAGCATTTAAAATGATTATTAATTATACATTCTACGGTTTGTAAAAAACCACGCTAAAGTACTACTTTTCCCGGATATACGAAAGTTTTTGGAAAGAAAGTTTTATTATGAACGGAATGATACCCAACTAAGCTTTAAAATACGAAAACAAAAAGAGAAAAATAATAAATTAGGCTATAAAGGCTATGGAATATCGGCAAAAAGCATCCAGCCATTTGTTATACCTTATTATATATAATGCAAATGTAGCATTTTTATGGCACGCCATTTGTAGATATAAGAAATAAAGCAAATATTGCAATACAAACTTGATTTAATGCGTATATTTGCGAGTGAATAACCCTTAGAAAAGAAGGAAGAAAGTATGAATAATCAATTCTCACAAAGAGTTTCCGACATTATCGTCTATAGTAAAGAAGAAGCGAATCGGTTGAGAAGTAGGTACATAGGTCCAGAACACCTGCTTCTGGGTATGCTCCGTGACGGTGAAGGAAAAGCTATCGAGATATTGTCTAAACTCAATCCCAATCTGACTGCCATCAAACAGCAGATTGAAGCTCAGCTAAAGGTAGAAGCTGATGATATGTTATTACCTGACGCAGAAGTGTCGTTGTCTAATGACGCGGCAAAAATATTAAAAATGTGTATTTTAGAAGCACGTGGAATGAAAAGTAACATCGCTGACACAGAACATGTCCTGTTGGCAATTTTAAGAGAAAAAAAGAATGTAGCAGCCTCCATACTTGAAGCAAATAACATCAATTACGCAAAAGTATTGGAACAGGTGACATTGCAGCCAGACATAAATGCTGGAATGTTTACTGAAGATGACGATGAAGATGAAGAAATGTCTTCCCCCCGCTCAAGCGGAAGAGGCAATACTGAAGAGCGTCAACAGGCACAAACAGCTTCGAAAAAGCCATCTAATGACACACCGGTACTTGACAATTTCGGTACGGATATGACAAAAGCGGCAGAAGAAGGAAAATTAGATCCAGTAGTCGGCAGAGAAAAAGAAATTGAACGTTTGGCCCAAATCTTAAGCCGCCGTAAAAAAAACAACCCTATTCTAATAGGTGAACCGGGTGTAGGGAAATCAGCTATTGTTGAGGGACTTGCTTTAAGAATTACTCAGAAAAAGGTTTCACGAATTTTGTTTGATAAACGAGTTGTGGCTCTGGATATGACAGCTGTCGTAGCGGGTACCAAATATCGCGGACAATTTGAAGAGCGTATTCGTTCCATTCTAAATGAGTTACAGAAGAATCCCAATATAATTCTGTTTGTCGATGAGATTCACACAATTGTAGGTGCAGGGTCGGCTGCAGGCTCTATGGACGCTGCGAATATGTTAAAACCGGCATTGGCTAGAGGAGAAATACAATGTATTGGCGCTACCACCCTTGATGAGTATCGTAAGAATATTGAAAAAGACGGTGCTCTTGAACGTCGTTTCCAAAAAGTAATAGTAGAACCAACTACGGCTGAGGAAACTCTTCAAATTTTACATAACATCAAGGACAAGTATGAAGACCATCATAATGTTTTTTATACTGATGAAGCATTGGAAGCATGTGTCAAGCTGACAGACCGCTATATCACAGATCGCAATTTCCCTGATAAGGCTATTGATGCTTTGGATGAAGCCGGTTCACGGGTACATCTTACTAACATTAATGTTCCTAAAGAGATAGAAGAGCAGGAAAAATTGATCGAAGAAGCTAAAAGTAAGAAAAATGAAGCAGTTAAATCTCAGAACTTTGAACTTGCAGCCAGTTTTCGGGATAAAGAAAAAGAATTCTCTCTTCGATTAGACGAGATGAAAAAAGAGTGGGAAGCCAGTCTGAAGGAAAATAGGCAGACCGTTGATGCAGAAGAGATCGCCAACGTTATATCAATGATGTCAGGTATTCCTGTACAACGTATGGCACAAGCCGAAGGTGTTAAGCTAGCCGGCATGAAAGAAGATCTGCAATCTAAAGTCATAGCGCAAGATACGGCCATAGAAAAGTTGGTAAAAGCAATATTGCGAAGCCGTGTAGGATTAAAAGATCCCAATAAACCAATTGGCACATTCATGTTTTTAGGTCCAACGGGGGTTGGTAAGACCCATTTAGCCAAAGAATTAGCCAAATATATGTTTGGTTCAGCCGATGCACTGATTCGTATAGACATGAGTGAGTATATGGAGAAATTTACGGTTTCACGACTGGTCGGAGCACCTCCGGGATACGTAGGATATGAAGAAGGGGGACAATTAACAGAAAAAGTACGCCGCAAACCATATTCTATTGTATTGCTTGATGAAATAGAAAAAGCGCATCCGGATGTATTCAATATCTTGCTTCAAGTAATGGATGAAGGACGTCTGACTGACAGTTATGGCAGGATGGTAGACTTTAAAAACACTGTTATCATCATGACCTCCAATATCGGAACCCGTCAGTTGAAAGAATTTGGACGAGGGGTCGGATTTGCAACACAAAGCCGCCTTGACGACAAAGAATTCTCGCGAAGTGTAATCCAAAAAGCTTTAAATAAATCATTCGCTCCTGAATTTATTAATCGAGTAGATGAAATTATCACATTCGACCAGCTCTCTCTGGAAGCAATTACAAAGATTATTGATATAGAGCTGAAAGGATTATATAATAGAATTGAATCTATTGGATATAAATTAATTATCGAAGATAAAGCGAAAGAGTTCATAGCAACCAAAGGATACGATGTGCAGTATGGTGCCCGTCCTTTAAAACGAGCTATTCAAACCTATTTGGAAGACGGGTTATCAGAACTCATCATTTCTTCGTCTTTAAAAGAAAAAGACATCATTCAAGTCTCTCTTAATGGAGAAAAAGATGAATTAGAAATGAAAGCTATTACTCAAGAATAAGATTACATTGTCCATGTTTGGAATCAATATTAAGTATGTCATAATGTCAGACCTTCGGGTCTGGCATTTTTTTTGTCTCTACCTGAGTAAGTATCAATTAAAATTAATCAATAGATAAACTAAAAAATATACGTATTATGCAGAAAGGTAATATTGGAGTTACAACAGAGAACATTTTTCCTATTATCAAAAAGTTCTTGTATAGTGACCATGAGATTTTTCTTCGTGAGTTAGTATCCAATGCAGTAGACGCTACTCAGAAGCTGAATACACTAGCTTCTATCGGAGAGTTTAAAGGTGAGTTAGGTGATTTAACCATTCATGTTGAATTAGGCAAAGATACTATTACCATTTCCGATCGCGGTATTGGTCTGACTGCAGAAGAAATCGAAAAGTATATCAATCAGATTGCATTCTCTGGAGCAAATGATTTCCTCGAGAAATACAAAAATGACGCAAATGCCATCATTGGTCATTTCGGATTAGGTTTCTATTCTGCTTTTATGGTTGCAAAGAAAGTAGAAATAATCACTAAGTCATATAAAGACGGCGCACAAGCTGTAAAATGGACTTGCGACGGTAGTCCTGAATTTACAATTGAAGAAGTGGAAAAAGCAGATCGAGGCTCGGATATCATCTTGTACATTGATGATGACTGCAAGGAATTTCTTGAAGAAGCGCGCATTTCCTCTTTGTTGAAGAAGTATTGCAGCTTCCTCCCTATCCCGGTTGCATTCGGCAAGAAGAAAGAATGGAAAGACGGCAAGCAGGTTGAAACAGCCGAAGATAATATCATTAATGATACTACTCCTTTGTGGACACGCAAACCAAGTGAACTTTCGGATGAGGACTACAAATCGTTTTATAGTAAGTTGTATCCGATGTCTGACGAACCACTTTTCTGGATTCATCTGAATGTCGACTACCCATTCCATTTGACTGGAATTCTTTATTTCCCGAAAGTAAAAAGCAATATTGAACTAAATAAAAACAAAATTCAATTATATTGCAATCAGGTATATGTTACAGATTCTGTTGAAGGTATTGTGCCGGACTTCTTGACACTGTTGCATGGAGTGATAGATTCTCCAGACATTCCGTTGAATGTTTCCCGGTCATATTTACAGAGTGATTCAAACGTGAAGAAAATCTCAACCTATATCACAAAGAAAGTTTCCGACCGTCTGCAATCCATCTTCAAGAATGATCGCAAACAATTTGAAGAAAAGTGGAATGATTTAAAAATATTTATCAATTATGGAATGCTCACACAAGAGGACTTCTATGATAAAGCGCAAAAATTTGCCCTTTTCACCGATACAAATGACAAGCATTACACATTCGAAGAATACCAGACTCTTATTAAAGATAATCAAACAGATAAAGATGGAAATCTGATCTATCTGTATGCTAACAACAAAGATGAACAATATAGTTACATTGAAGCTGCCACCAATAAAGGATACAATGTTTTGCTTATGGATGGCCAGTTAGACGTAGCTATAATAAGCATGTTGGAACAAAAGCTGGAGAAGTCTCGCTTCACCCGTGTTGATAGTGATGTTATCGACAATCTTATCGTTAAAGAAGATAAGAAAGGCGAAATATTGGAAGCAGACAAGCAAGATGCTATCACAACAGCCTTCAAAAGTCAACTTCCTAAAATGGATAAAGTCGAGTTTAATGTCATGACACAAGCATTGGGAGAAAATTCTGCTCCGGTAATGATTACTCAAAGCGAATATATGCGTCGTATGAAAGAAATGGCAAACATACAAGCCGGAATGAGTTTCTATGGCGAAATGCCTGATATGTTCAATTTAATACTGAATTCCGACCACAAACTGATAAAACAAGTATTAAATGAAGAAGAAGGAGCTTGCCATGCAGAGGTAACCCCGATACAATCTGAAATGGATAGCATCAACAAAAAACGCAATGAGTTGAAAGATAAGCAGAAAGGTAAGAAAGATGAAGATATCCCAACAGCTGAAAAAGATGAACTAAATGATTTAGATAAGAAATGGGATGATCTGAAGAGTAAGAAAGAAGCTATCTTCGCAGGTTATGCCAGCAATAATAAAGTTATCCGTCAACTGATTGACTTAGCTTTATTGCAAAATAATATGTTAAGAGGTGAAGCATTGAACAACTTCGTAAAACGTAGCATTGAGCTGATTTAACATCGCCCCTTTTAAACATTACATAACTTTCAAAAGAGCATTCAACGTTAAATTCACGTTGTAATGCTCTTTTTCACTTTAAAACAAGTGGCAAAATATCGATAAATTGAAAAGTATTGCATATATTTGAACACTTAATAGACAGAAATATCAATTGCTTGACTTGGGTTATGAGAAAAATTCTTTTTGTGTTAATTACTTTATGGCTGACTATTCCGGCTATCCATGCCCAAAAAGTAGGATTAGTATTAAGCGGCGGCGGTGCAAAAGGATTAACGCATATTGGTATTATCCGCGCTTTAGAAGAAAACAATATACCTATTGATTATATTGCAGGTACCTCTATGGGGGCCATCATCGGCTCCTTATATGCTATGGGATATTCTCCCGATGATATGGTGGAACTGTTAAAGTCTGAAGACTTCAAACGATGGTATTCCGGAGAAGTGGAAGAAAAGTATGTATATCATTTCAAGAAAAATCTCCCGACTCCTGAATTCTTTAATATTCGTTTTTCATTTAAAGACTCGCTAAAGAACCTGAAACCACAGTTTCTTCCCACCAGCGTAGTGAATCCGATTCAGATGAATCTCGTTTTTGTTGATCTGTACGCACGTGCTACAGCTGCATGTAAAGGAGATTTTGATAAGCTCTTCGTTCCTTTCCGTTGTATTGCGTCCGATGTATATAACAAGCAGCAATTGATAATGAGAAACGGAGATCTAGGAGATGCGGTCAGAGCTTCAATGAGCTTTCCATTCATGTTCAAGCCTATTGAAATAAACAATGTGTTAGCTTATGATGGAGGGATTTACAACAATTTCCCTACAGATGTCATGAAAGATGATTTTCATCCTGACATTATTATAGGAAGCATTGTATCTACCAATCCCACCAAGCCTAAAGAAGATGACCTTATGAGTCAGATAGAAAATATGGTAATGCAAAAAACCGACTATTCCATTCCCGATTCTGTAGGAATATCTATGACTTTCAAATATGACAATGTCAATTTGATGGATTTCCAACGCATTGACGAACTGCATGATATAGGATATAATCGCACTATCAGCATGATGGACTCGATCAAGAGTCGCATTCACCGACGTGTAAACGCAGACAATATACGTTTAAGAAGAATGGTGTATAAAAGCAATTTTCCCGAATTACGCTTTAAAAATATTATTATTGATGGCGCCAATCCCCAACAACAAGCCTACATAAAAAGAGAATTTCATAAATCGGACAATAAAGAATTCACCTATGAGGATTTAAAACAAGGCTATTTTCGACTGCTTTCAGACAAAATGATTTCTGAAATCATTCCTCATGCGATTTACAATCCGGAAGATGATACTTACGACCTGCATTTAAAAGTCAAACTAGAGAATAATTTTGCAGTAAGATTGGGTGGGAATATATCTACTTCCAACTCCAATCAGATTTATCTAGGACTGAGTTATCAGGATTTGAATTACTATGCTAAAGAATTTGTTCTTGATGGACAACTTGGAAAGATCTATAACAATATCCAATTTATGGCAAAGATAGATTTCGCCACAGCTATACCTACGTCATATCGTCTCATAGGTTCAATCAGCACTTTCGATTATTTCAAAAAGGACAAGCTTTTTTCTAGAAATGACAAGCCGGCTTTTAACCAAAAAGACGAACGCTTTTTAAAGTTACAAGTAGGCTTACCTTTTCTTTCAAGTAAACGAGCTGAATTCGGCATAGGAATCGCAAAAATAGAAGATAAATATTTTCAGAAAAACATCATAGATTTCGGGAATGACAAATACGACAAAAGCCGTTATAATTTATTAGGGGGATCCATTAGCTTTAATGGAAGCACCCTTAATGCCCGCCAATATCCCACACGTGGATACAGAGAAGCTCTTGTAGCCCAAATTTTTGTTGGAAGAGAACGATTCTATCCTGGTGAAGGGACAACTAGCGATAATAGTAATAGGAAACACCATTCTTGGCTGCAATTATCCTATATGAAGGAAAAATACCATAATATGAGTGAGCATTGGGTTCTGGGCTGGTATTTGAAAGCATTATATGCCTCCAAAAACTTTTCTGAGAATTATACAGCAACAATGATGCAAGCTGGAGAATTCTCTCCCACATTACATAGTAAAATGACATATAATGAAGCTTTCCGTGCCAATCAGTTTGTAGGTGTCGGCATTCGGCCGGTCTACCGTTTAAATCAAATGTTCCATCTTCGAGGAGAATTCTATGGATTTATGCCGATTTATCCGATTGAGAAAAACTCACTAAATAAAGCATACTATGGAAAAGCGTTTTCTAAATTCGAATATCTGGGAGAAATTTCTGTGGTATGCCAATTACCTTTCGGAGACATCTCTGCGTATGTAAATCATTATAGTTCACCAAGAAAAGAGTGGAATGTGGGGTTAAGCATAGGTTTGCAACTGTTTAATTATCGGTTTATAGAATAATTTTTCTACAAAAAAGTCATTGAAAAGCTTGCTAGTTCGGGAAAAGTCCGTATCTTTGCACCCGTTAAAACAAAATAATGGTCGCGTAGCTCAACTGAATAGAGTAGCTGACTACGGATCAGCCGGTTACAGGTTTG
>OMFC01001161.1_pt1 | contig 11752 bp, 10 predicted proteins | sample 1645531 | NCBI WGS metagenome assembly OMFC01 (sample SAMEA103958112, study PRJEB25191) | human gut metagenome | biome: human-associated habitat [ENVO:00009003]; feature: intestine environment [ENVO:2100002]; material: feces | place: Germany | collected 2013/2015 | reverse complement strand
TCAGCACCACACTTTCCTACAAGGTGGAAGCCAAAGGCAAAGACCGTGACGAGATAGCGTTCTTTGCCAAGTTCGTGCTATGCTCCAACAACGAGTATCTGCCTGTTATCATTGATGCAGGTGAAACACGCTATTGGGTGCGCAAGATAGACCGTCTGCAATCCGATGACACAGACTTCCTGCAAAAGCTGAAAGCTGAGATACCTGCCTTTCTGTATTACCTGCAATACAGACAACTTTCCACCGAAAAGGAAAGCCGTATGTGGTTTGCGCCCTCTTTGCTGCATACCGAAGCCTTGCAGAAGATTATCCGCAGCAACCGCAACCGATTGGAGATAGAGATGTGCGAACTTATCCTTGACATTATGGAAAGTGTCGGCACGGACACATTCTCGTTCTGCCACAACGACATTCTTCTTTTGCTGGTACATTCGCAGGTAAAGGTGGAGAAGCACCAAGTCAGAAAGGTATTGCAGGAATGTTGGAAACTTACTCCTGCCTCTAACGGGCTTACATATACCACTTACCAATTCAATTACAATCGGGAGTGCCGATATGAGCCGATAAAAAGAGTCGGTCGTTTCTACACCGTCACAAGGGAACAACTTGAATCCCTGTAATACTATTCTTTTTTTGTTGAATTGATGAATAATGATATAACCATACTGATAATAAACAGCATACACTCTCAACAAATTCTCAACAATCGAAAAGAAAAGTTGAGAGGGAAACAGCATCAGTTTGTTGGATTCTCTATTTGTGAGTGGTTTGTTGAGAAGATGTTGAGAATATAAAGCATTAACGTATAGGACAATACATATCTCATTCATCAAATCAACGTTTTTACAGTCATCATCAAATCCATAGAAATTATATCATGAACATCCAAGAAGCAAAACAAATCAAAATTGCGGACTATCTGCAAAGTTTGGGTTATTCGCCCGTAAAGCAACAGGGAAACTGCCTGTGGTATAAATCCCCGTTCCGTCAGGAAACGGAAGCCTCGTTCAAGGTGAACACCGACCGCAACCTGTGGTTCGATTATGGACTGGGAAGAGGTGGTAACATCATCGCACTTGCAGGGGTACTGTACGCATCCGACCATGTGCCTTATCTGCTTGGCAAGATAGCGGAACAGGCACCACACATCCGTCCCATATCTTTCTCTTTTCGCCAGCAGGCATCCGAACCGAGTTTCCAACATTTGGAGGTGGGCGAACTCACCCATCCGGCATTGCTCCGATACTTGCAGGAACGGGGCATAAACATCGCTTTGGCAAAGGCGCAATGTAAAGAGCTCCACTTCACCCATAACGGCAAGCCCTATTTCGCCATCGGTTTTCCGAATGTGGCGGGAGGATTTGAAGTGCGTAACCGTTTTTTCAAAGGCTGTGTCGCACCCAAAGACATCAGCCATATTCGGCAACAGGGAGAAGCGAGAGAGAAATGCCTTGTATTCGAGGGCATGATGGACTATCTTTCATTCCTCACGTTGCGGAAGAGGAACTGCTCGAACTTGCCCGACCTTGACAGGCAGGATTACGTCATCCTCAATTCGACCGCCAATGTTTCCAAAGCTATAGATGTGCTGCACGGGTATGGACGTATCCACTGCATGCTCGACAATGACGAGGCGGGAAGAAAGGCGTATCGGGAATTGGAAAGGAAGTTCGCCGGACGCATCCGCGACTTCTCCGACAACTACAAAGGGCATAAAGACCTGAACGATTACCTGCGTGGAATCCGGCAGAAATTAGCCGTTAGTCCACCGCTAAGAACTATCGTAAAACCCAAGAAGAAAGGGTTGGGATTATGACATCCCGAATGAGAAAAACGGGAGATGCCCGAAACTCATTCCTTAAGGATTGGGAGGTAGCAAGTTTGTGTTTCGGGTGTACCGAAACCGCTTGCCACCCACCATCCAAATTGCAGGAGGTGGCATCCCGTCGGTCTATACAGTTGAATCAGTAACCGAATTAAAAGGAATAAAATATGGAACAGACAAAGGAACACAAGGAACGCAACAAGGGAGGTCGCCCCAAGAAGGAAGCAACCGAGAAACTGAAATACCGTATCGCAGTGAAAATGACGGCAGCCGACTACTTCCGCCTGCTGACACGATCGCATGAGGCGGGCGTATCACCAAGCGAGTACATGAGGGAATGTTTCCGTAACGGTCATGTGAAAGAACGGCTGTCGGAGGAACATGCCGGATACATCCGCCAACTCTGCGGCATGGCTAACAATTTCAACCAGCTTGCGCGTAAGGCAAACGCCGGAGGCTTCCACGATGAACGGTGGGACTGCAAGGTGGCAGTGGCAAGGATTCATGAACTTATAACCAAGATAGGGATATGATGGCGAAAATCGTAAAAGGAAGCGACTTCAAGGGTGCGGTGGATTACATCATCGACAAGAAGAAGGATACGCAGATAGTAGCAAGCGAAGGCTTGTTTATGGAAAATCTGGAAACTATCGCCATGAGTTTCAATGCCCAGTCACGGATGAACGATAAGGTGACAAAACCTGTCGGACATATCGCGTTGAGTTTTTCCAAAGAGGATGAGTTACGGCTGACGAACCGTATCATGGCAGGCATCGCGCTTGAATATATGGAACGGATGGGAATCAAGAATACGCAGTTCTTCATCGCCCAGCATTTCGACAAGGAGCATCCGCACGTGCATATTGCTTTCAACCGCATAGACAACAACGGCAATACCATATCGGACAGGCACGAGCGTCTGCGCAGTACCCGCATCTGCAAGGAATTGACCTTGAAATACGGCTTGCATATGGCTGGCGGAAAGGACAATGTCAAACGCAACCGCCTGAAAGAGCCAGACAGGACGAAATATGCGCTTTACGACATCATCAAAATGGAAGTCGGCAGATGCGGCAACTGGAACGTGCTTATCGCCAACCTGAAACGGCAGGGAGTGGAAGTACATTTCAAGCATAAGGGGCAGACCAGCGAGGTGCAGGGTGTTGTATTCTCCATGAATGGCTACCATTTCAACGGCTCCAAAGTGGACAGGCGTTTCAGTTATTCCAAGATTGACGCGGCTTTGCAGCACAACAGATGCAGGGAACGTATGGGAATAACAGCCGGAATATATGAAACGGCTACACCAAGCGCACCGTCCGGCACGGCACAAAGCGAGTTGTTCAACGGCTCTTGGGGATTGCTAAAAAGCAGTGGCTCATCTTATAACGCTGCTGATGCGGAAGCCAATCAGGAAATGGTGGATATACTTCGCAGAAGGAAGAAAGTTAAGCGCAAGAGAGGTGTTGGGTTCTAATATTCTGTACTAATCCAATTCTCACGACACTTGCGCTCTATATTCATTCGGAGTGTAACCTACCTCTTTCTTGAACAGTCGGGTAAAATGTTGCGGGTACTGAAAACCGAGATTATAGGCGATTTCATTAACGGTGTCGTCTGTAGATGCAAGTTCCGTCTTGGCTATTTCAATAGACTTGTCATGAATGAAATGCAGGGCGGTTGAACCTGTTTCTTTTTTCAATAAATCACTGAAATAGTTGGGCGAGAGGCAGAGCTTGTCTGCACAATACTGTACAGTGGGCAAGCCTATCCGTTTAGCAGCCCCATCATGGAAGTATTCGTCAAGCAACCGCTCAAATCTTGCGAGGATGTCTCGGTTTTGGTTGTCGCGTGTGATGAACTGGCGGTCATAGAAACGTGTGCAGTAATCAAGGAACGTCTTGATGCTGTCTGTGATGAGGTTCTTGCTGTGACGGTGTATCGGATGGTTCAATTCATATTGAATCTTGTGGAAGCAATCCATGATGATTTGCCGTTCTTCCACACTAAGGTGCAATGCCTCGTTTGTCTCGTAGGAAAAGAACGAATATTCACGCATTATCCGCCCGAGAGGTGTATTCCGCAGCAGGTCGGGATGGAACATAAGCAGGTAGCCATCTGGTTGGAACTGCATGCCGTCATCTTCCGCACCGAACACCTGTCCGGGCGCGATAAATATCAGTGTGCATAATTATTCCTAAGTCTGTGAAACCGGAACGCATGAAGCAGAATCTCGACATATTAGACTTCACCCTGTCGGCCGACGACATGGCACGGATAAAGACGCTGGATACCGACAAGCCTTTCTTACTCGGCTCGCACGAAGATCCAGAAATCGTAAAATGGTTCATGCAGTACAAAAACGCCTGAACATCAACAACCATATTTCGATAGCCGCTATCGACTATATTAAGAAGTTATTCGTATATGCCTTTATTGTAATCCGTCATGTACTGAGTAAATGTTTTGCCTGTTTGCTGTTTGAAGAAGCGCATGAGATGGCTCGGATCAGAGAAATTGAAATCATCCGCCATTTCACTGACAGTGCGGTTGGAGAATAGCAATTCGTTCTTCAGTTCCTCAAGCAGACGTTGTTTTATCAAATGGGTAGCTGATACTCCGAATTGGGCTTTTACTGAGTTATTGAGTGTGATGCGACTGACATGAAGCATGTCTGCATATTCCTGCACCCGCTGGTGGGTGCGGATATTCTGTTCCAACAAGTCCTTGAACCGAAAAGCGAAATTGTTTTTAGCAATTTCAGCGGGCAAGCAATAGGCGGCAGCGTATGTACGATTGATAATCAGCAAAAGATAATATAGTAAGGAAACAATGATATTGTACGTATCGGACACTGGATTCATCAGCTCATACTTAATCTTTCCGAGCAGCCGCATATATTCCTTCATTTCGTCATGTGTGGCATTGATGTAAGGCGGCGTATCTGTCTGGTAACAATACAAAAGGCGAAAAACGAAGAACTTGTCGGCGATAAAAGTACGCATGAAATCTTCGCGGAATATAAGGAACGTGTAATCCAACGCCGTCTCATCTACATGCCACTCTTGTTGCTGATGGGGTGAAAGCAGGAGAACCATGCCGTCGCGCAGTTCAATCTTGCGGAAGTTCAGTAGCAAATATCCGTTTGCCTTACGGAAAAAGTAGAAGCTGAAGAAGTCTGTCTTAAACCGCTTGTTTTCTGTCAGCACAAGTCCGATGTCCTTGTTTATGGCAGTATTGATGTAAAAATCCACGCCGCAGCGTGTCTTGTTGAACGGTACGCTGACCAGTCGATCAGGGTTGATTATCTCGTCCATATCCTTGTCGTTTTTGCAAAGATAATAATTTCATTTATCAAAATGGCATAATTACCGTTTTTTCAGGCATAGATGTTTCGCCGGATTCTTCCGAACTTTGCACCCGTAATCAATAACAAGACATATAGTCATGAAAAAGACATCTACAGTACAATTGGTGCGCAATGCCACCTTGAAAATCAGGTATGCGGGACACACCATGCTAATTGACCCCGTTTTAGCCGACAAAGGCACTTTGATATCGGCCCTCGGTGTGAATAAAACACCGAGGGTACACCTCACCATTCCTATTCAGGATATTATCGGAGGCGTGGACATGGTGCTCCTGACCCACAATCACATCGACCATTACGAGCCGAGTGTCCCCACACATTTGCCCAAAGAAATTCCTTTCTACGTTCAGCCCCAGGACGCGGACGCCATCAGAAACGACGGATTTACAAATGTGATACCCATCGAAGAAATAAAAACAATAGACGGCATATCCATTTACCGCACGACCGGACATCATGGTTTCGGGCAGATCGGGCAGATGATGGGACCTGTATCAGGTTATGTGCTAAAAGCCGAGGGCTTCCCGACCGTTTATATAATGGGTGACTGCCGATGGGAAGCATGTATCCGAGACACCGTGGAACGGTTCAATCCTGACTATATCGTGGTAAACTCCGGAGGTGCAATCTTTCCCGAATTTTCCAAAACGGACGGTCCTATCATCCCCGACGAGAACGAAGTGATGCAGATACTTGACGAATTGCCTTCGCATATCAAGCTGATAGCCGTACACATGGATGCCATCGACCATTGCCAGACCACCCGTGCAATTCTGCGCAATGAGGCAACGCATCACGAAGCCGACATGAGCCGGCTGATTATCCCGGAGGACGGAGAAACAGTTGTGTTATGAGTGTCTGCATTAAATCCCTGATAAAAAACATGAACATAGTGGTAGGGTGCACTATAGGATGCCCTTACTGCTATGCCCGTAACAACTGCCGCCGTTTCCACATTACCGACGACTTTTCCGTGCCTGAATACATGGAACGAAAACTGCGCATCATCGATACGTCCCGTCCTCATGTGTGGCTCATGACAGGAATGAGCGATTTCTCCGATTGGAAGCCTGAATGGAACGCAGAAATTTTCGAGCGGATCAGCAGCAATCCCCAGCACGCCTATATCTTTCTGACGAAGCGCCCTGACAAAATCAGTTTCTCCTCTGACGACGAGAACGTATGGATGGGCGTGACCGTTACGCGCAGTTCCGAGAAAAGGAGGATTGATGATTTGAAAAAGAATATCAAAGCACGACACTACCATGTCACGTTTGAACCTCTCTTCGATGATATCGGCGAGATTGATTTCGAGGGAATTGACTGGATTGTCATAGGCACAGAGACCGGAAACCGAAAAGGAAAGTCATATTCGCGCCCCGAATGGGTGCTTAGCATTGCAGAACAGGCAAAGGCTCATGGCATACCGGTGTTCATGAAAGAGGATTTGCTGCCGATTATGGGCGACGAAAGAATGATTCAGGAATTGCCGGAACAATTTACCAGACGAATACAATGAATATGGATACAATAAAGGAAATAGATGTAAAGAGTGTAATGACCAAATCCTCTCTGCCGGTGGGAGGATATTCGGTCAACCCTTATGTAGGGTGTCCCCACGCCTGCAGGTATTGCTACGCATCGTTCATGAAACGGTTCACCGGGCACACCGAGCCGTGGGGTACGTTTTTAGATGTAAAAAACTGGAAGCCGATAACGAATCCTCATAAATACGACGGTGAACGTGTTGTAATAGGGTCTGTGACGGACGGTTACAATCCGTATGAAGAAGAATTCCACCGTACCCGAAGGCTGCTCGAAGAGCTGCGAGGAAGCGATGCCGAGATTATGATATGCACAAAGTCCGATCTTGTCCTTCGCGATCTCGACCTGTTGAAGAGTTTTCCCAAAGTGACTGTGTCATGGTCTGTCAATACGCTCGACGAGCAGTTCTGCGCAGATATGGACAACGCCGTAAGCATTGAACGCCGTCTGAAAGCGATGCGTCAGACATACGAGGCAGGTATCCGCACCGTATGCTTCGTCTCGCCCATATTCCCCAGAATAACAGACGTAAAGGCAATAATAGAGGAGGTAAAAGATTATGCTGATTTAATCTGGCTTGAAAACCTGAATTTACGCGGGCAGTTCAAAGGCGGGATAATGACGTATATCCGTGAGAAGTATCCTGACCTCATACCGCTTTACGAGGAAATTTACAATAAAAAAAGGCTTGAATACTGGCAGGCATTGGAGCAGGACATTTCAAATTACGCCAAGGAGCAGGGCTTCCCGTATCGTATAAACGATCTGCCATACGGACGCTCGGAAAAAGGCAAACCTGTCATCGTAAACTACTTCTACCACGAAAAAATACGATTGACAAAATGAGGCTATGCCGGACTGATGCAGAAAAGTTGTAGCGCGGATAAAAGCACCATGTATGTGGATAATATCCGGCAATCTTCCGAGCGTATGCGGGAGATGCTCAACACGCTGCTGGATTTCTTCCGTCTGGACAACGGCAAGGAGCAACCCAACCTTTCCCCTTGCAGGATTTCCGCAATCACGCATATTCTTGAAACGGAGTTCATGCCCATTGCCATGAACAAGGGGCTGACTTTGATAGTGGAGAGCCACACCGATGCGGTGGTTTTGACCGACAAGGAACGTATCCTGCAAATCGGCAACAACTTGTTGTCAAACGCCATCAAGTTCACGGATAACGGTAGTGTATCATTGGCAGCGGATTATGATAACGGTTTGCTGAAACTTATCGTTGAAGATACCGGTACGGGCATGACCGAAGATGAGCAACAACGAGTATTCGGTGCATTTGAACGTCTTTCAAATGCCGCCGCAAAAGACGGCTTCGGATTAGGATTGTCCATCGTGCAGCGTATTGTGGCGATGCTCGGTGGAACTATACGCTTGGAAAGCGAGAAAGGCAAAGGGAGCCGCTTCACGGTGGAAATTCCCATGCAGACAGCCGAGGAACTGCCGGAACAGACAATTCAAGCGCAAATGCGCCATAATCATATCTGCCATGATGTGATTGCCATCGACAATGACGAGGTACTTCTCCTTATGTTGAAAGAAATGTATGCCCATGAAGGGATGCACTGCGATACCTGTACCAATGTTTCGGTACTGATGGAGCTGATACGAAAAAAGGAATACAGCCTGCTTCTGACGGATCTGAATATGCCTGAGATAAGCGGTTTTGAACTGCTGGAACTGTTGCGCTCATCCAATGTAGGCAACTCGAAGAGTATTCCCATAGTCGTGACAACCGCTTCGGGCAGTTGCAGCAAGGAGGAACTTATAGGGCGTGGATTTGCCGGATGCCTGTTCAAGCCGTTCTCCATATCCGAACTGATGGAGATTACGGATAAATGCGCATTAAGCAGCATATTGGATGAAAAGCCGGATTTTTCCACTCTGCTATCTTATGGCAATGAATCCGTCATGCTGGACAAACTGATAGCGGAAACCGAAAAGGAAATGCAGGCGGTCAAGGATGCAGAACAGCGTAAAGACCTCCAAGAACTGGACACACTTACACACCATCTGCGAAGTTCATGGCAGATTCTCCGTGCCGACCAGCCATTGAGGGAACTTTACGCCCAACTTCATGGAAGTGCCACTCCAGATGACGAAGCGATATGCAAAGCGGTGACCGGCTGTGCTGGATAAAGGTGCTGAAATTATCCGGCAGGCAAAAGAAGAAAGGAAAAATACGAAAATGGATAAAACAAGAATCATCGTGGTGGAGGACAATATCGTGTATTGCGAGTTTGTCTGCAACCTGCTGGCACGGGAAGGATTCCGTACCGTGCAGGCTTACCACCTCTCGACCGCGAAGAAACTTCTGCAACAAGCCTCAGACGGGGACATCGTGGTTTCTGACCTACGACTACCCGACGGTGACGGCATCGACCTATTACGATGGATGCGCAAGGAAGGCATGACACAATCGTTAATCATCATGACCAACTATGCCGAAGTGCATACGGCAGTCGAAAGTATGAAACTCGGCTCGCTGGACTATATCCCCAAGCAGCTTGTGGAGGATAAACTTATGCCTCTGCTTCATACCATCCTGAAAGAACGGAGTATCGGACGAAATCGTATGCCCGTTTTTGCCCGTGACAGTTCCGCCTTTCAGAAAATCATGCAACAGATAAGATTAGTTGCCCCTACTGATATGAGCGTGCTGATATTCGGAGAGAACGGCACGGGCAAGGAGCATATCGCCCACCATCTGCATGATAAGAGCAAAAGGGCAGGGAAACCGTTTGTGCCTGTGGACTGCGGTTCACTCTCCAAAGACCTTGCGCCCTCGGCATTCTTCGGACATGTCAAAGGCGCGTTTACGGGTGCGGACAGCACAAAGAAAGGATACTTCAATGAGGCAGAGGGTGGCACATTGTTCTTGGATGAGGTAGGCAATCTCGCATTGGAAACCCAGCAGATGTTACTCCGTGCCATACAGGAACGGAGATACCGCCCTATAGGTGACAAGACGGACAAGAGCTTCAATGTCCGCATCATCGCCGCCACCAACGAGGATCTGGAGAAAGCGGTCATTGAAAAACGTTTCCGACAGGATTTGCTGTACCGTTTGCACGACTTCGAGATAACTGTTCCGCCCTTGCGTGACTGTCAGGAGGACATCATGCCGTTGGCGGAGTTCTTCCGTGAGATTGCCAACAATGAATTGGAATGTAGCGTGACTGGGCTCGATGCGGAAGCCCGTAAGACATTGCTGACCCATCCGTGGCCGGGTAATGTCCGTGAGCTTCGGCAGAAGATAATGGGCGCGGTGTTGCAGGCACAGACGGGAGTTGTCATGAAAGAGCATCTGGAACTTGCCGTAACGAAACCGACCTCACCTGTCAGCTTCGCCTTGCGAAACGATGCGGAGGACAAGGAACGCATCTTACGCGCGTTGAAGCAGGCAAACGGAAACCGCAAGGTTGCCGCCGAATTGCTCGGAATCGGACGTACAACGCTGTATAGCAAGTTGGAAGAGTATGGATTAAAGTATAAATTTCAGCAATCATAGCCCGCAACTTGCCGAAAATAGAAGTAACGGTTAAACCGGATTATTCAGCGAAGATAAAAAACGTCCTGTGATAAAAATCATGGGACATTTTGATGTGTATCCGATTTTTATTGCTACTTTTGTACCAAGACGAGAGACATTGACAGCAACTCACAGCAGAACGTAGAAATAGACAGGGTTGCCAAATCATTACCTCATTTTTACCTTATCCTCAGAACTGCTTGCTAATAAAGTGGTTATAAAAATCTTCCAGAATTATGAAAAATATGCGTATGATGGATGATTTTTGCATTAATATTACAATGCCTTTACACGTAAGTTTTCACAAGAAAAAGACGTGGAAGCTATATGCAAGATTTGCCAATGTTGTGCGTTTTATGAATAGAATATCTAATATCTTATCTTTTATGGCAAGAAATCTTTTCTCCATCGTAATTATGAGCCCATCTATGGCATGGTGGTGTATAGGCAAATGACAGATGATGAACTAAAGAAGGCGCAAGAGACATATACGCACGACTTCAGCGAAAAGGGCACCACGTCGACAAAATGAAGTTTTGCATTCGCGCGAACGACATGGAAGACGGCAATGACCATACCGTGTTTCAGACTTTTGACCGGCAGCAGTCATGAGGCAAGGGAGAGGCATTTGCCTTGTGGCTATCGTTTTTTTAGCATAATCTTATCATAAAATAACAGATTTTGCCCTGCTCATATCAATTATTAATATTAGTTTTGCAACTTGAACAAGCATTATGTAAAGAAACAGGTAAAGAGATTGTTAGGGCATGGAAAAAATTCTCATCGTGGAGGACGACCTCTCGTTTGGAACCATAATACAGGCATGGCTTAGGAAAAAGGGATTTGAGGTGGAGAAGACCACATCCGTAAAGTCGGCCATTGCCGCTTGGGAGGAAACAGCGAAACAGGGAAACGCCGCACGCGGATTCGACTTGGTGTTGTCCGACCTTCGACTGTCCGACAAAGACGGCATCTTCTTGTTGCGATGGATGCGCGAGCATGGCATGAAGGTGCCTTTCATCGTGATGACCAGTTATGCGGAAATCCAGAATGTGGTTCTTGCCATGAAGTCGGGCGCCACGGATTATATAGCCAAGCCTTTTCATCCCGACATTCTCTTGGATAAGATTCACGAAGCCTTAAACGCGCGTAAGCAATCAGCCAACTCAACCTCCACGCCAGAAGACGGTGGCGCGAAAGATGACCAGTCGGCCAATCCGCCTAAATATATAGAGGGTGAGAGCGAGGCGTCGCGCAAGTTGTATAGCTATGTCTCCTTGGTTGCCCCTACTCCCATGTCGGTCCTCATCCTCGGAGCCAGCGGAACGGGCAAGGAGTATGTCGCGCGTCGCATCCATGAGCTTAGCCCCAGGGCAGGCAAGCCATTCTTCGCGCTTGATTGCGGAGCCATCCCCAAAGAGCTGGCCGCTTCCGAATTCTTCGGTCACGTAAAAGGTTCCTTTACCGG
>OMFC01001152.1_pt1 | contig 11820 bp, 10 predicted proteins | sample 1645531 | NCBI WGS metagenome assembly OMFC01 (sample SAMEA103958112, study PRJEB25191) | human gut metagenome | biome: human-associated habitat [ENVO:00009003]; feature: intestine environment [ENVO:2100002]; material: feces | place: Germany | collected 2013/2015 | reverse complement strand
AAATAATTTACAATAACTTTTCCTTATAATGAGTATCCAAAAGTACTATTTTTCTCGAAAGTTCAAACATGCTATTCTAAAAATGAAAAGATTGTCAATCATTTAAAAAGATTAATTTAATGTTATATAAGAGCGTTGATTTTGTTGCGTACACAGCGCAATTTATAAAAATACAAAGGAGGTTAAGGTTCAGGTTTCGGATGAGAATATTTTAAGAAAGAAGTGGAGGTAAAATCATGAAATTGAGCACGAAGAGTAGTTTGAAAATTTTAGTAGGGGCATTGGCCGTTATGACAGCAATTTCTGGTTGCGGTAGTTCAGGAAAAACGGACAAAGCAGCGCTAAGTACAAAGTATCCTACTAAGTCTGTAAATTTAATCGTTCCATACGCTGCAGGCGGGTCATCCGACTTATCTGCCAGGCCATATGCAGATGAATTGAATAATATCCTCAAGCAGCCTTTTGTTGTAGTGAATAAACCAGGTGCCGGCGGTGGTGTTGGCGCTGCGGAAGTAGCACGAGCCAATGGAGATGGATACACACTTTTAAATGCGTCGATCGGCAATGTGACGATTATTCCATATACATCTAACGTTGGTTATGACTACAAGTCGTTTAAAGCTGTAGCACAGGTAACAGATATTCCTTTAGCCCTGGCCGTAAAGTCAGATTCACCTATTAAAACAATCAAAGATTATGTTGAATATGCCAGAACAAATCCAGGAAAAATGCGTTATGGAAGCCCAGGAGCAGGAAATATCCAACATGTAACTTTTGAAGGATGGAGTAAAAAGCTCGGAATTAAATTAATACATATGCCATATGCTGGTGCTAATCCGGCAATGGCGGCTTTGTTAGGAGGGCATATAGAATCTACCTTTACAGGTCTTACAGAAGCGATGCCGCATTATAAATCTGGCGCAGTGAGAATTATTGCGATTACGGCTGCTAAAAGGGTAAGCCTTGCGGATGTACCTACTTTTAAAGAACAGGGACATGATTTACAAGCTGGTTTATGGTATGGCGTATTAGCACCGGGCAGCACTCCGGATCCAGTTATTAATGTTTTGGCGGAAGCATTAAAGAAAGCTTATGACTCTCCTAAAGTACAGGATGCATGGCATAAACTTTTTCTTATTCCAGAGTATTTAGGGCCTAAAGAATTTGAGGAGAAGATTAAGAAACAGGCAGAGGAAAACCATAAGATCCTTAAAGATATCGGTATGGCAAAAAATTAATAAAAATGAAAGATTAATAAAAATATAGATGCCCAGAAAGAAGGGAGGCGTTGTTTTTGAAGACAGTTGATCAGGATATGGTTTCTGGAATTGGATTGATAGTTTTCGGAATAACAGGTTTTATTGGTGCGTCGAGACTGGAAAATTTGGTGGTCGCCGATTTGTCTGCTGCGTTTTTCCCCAACATTTTATTTGGAATTCTGATTTTTTGTGGTATCTGCTTACTTTATCAATCCAACAAACGTGTGAAAAAGGTCAAACTGCCTACGTTTAATTATGTAAGATTGGGAGAAATATTAGCTGTTTTGTCCGGTTATGTCTACATCATGGATTATGTAGGTTTTATCTTTGCAACAGTTTTATTTTTGTTTGCCGCTATGTATGTGTTTGGTGAAAGAAGAAAATTGATATTGTTTTCAATATCAATAGCGGCTGCGACTATTGTTTATTTCTTGTTCACTGAAGCTTTTATGATAGTTTTACCGGGATTAAATATCTAGAAAGGAGGTGCATGGATGGAATTGTCGGCTATACAAACAGTTATGACGTCATTTATGGATGTTCTGAATTTTGATTGTTTATTTTGGATTGTACTAGGTACGTTAATCGGCATCGTTTTTGGAGCAGCTCCCGGGTTAACTGCTACTACCGCTGTTGCTTTGTTTACGCCAATTACTTTTTATATGCCTTTGAATATATCTTTATCATTTTTAATGGGTATGTATTGCGGAGGGTTTTATGCAGGTTCGATACCGGCTATTTTGATCAATACTCCTGGAGCGCCTGGGAATGCTGCTACAGTAATGGATGGATATCCAATGGCAAAAAATGGTCAGGCTGGCCGTGCACTCAGTATTTCTGTAACTTCTTCATATATCGGTGGCACATTGTCTGCTTTTGCGTTACTGATTTTTGCGCCCATTATTGCCAAGATAGCGTTGAAATTTGGTGCGCCTGAATATTTTGCAGTAGCTGTTCTGGGGTTGGTATGCATTGCTGGTGTGTCTGGTAAGTCTATTATCAAAGGAATTGCTGGTGCCACCATTGGAATGTTTTTAAGTACTATTGGTATGGATCCTATTGACGGGCTGCCAAGATTTACTTTAGACAGTGTTTATTTAATGGGCGGTATTTCCTTGATTCCCGCCTTAGTCGGTTTGTTTGCGATAACAGAAGTTTTGTCCAAGGTTGACAAGCTGGATGATGACAGCAGTAAGGTAATTAGTCAGATCAGCGGCATCATGCCGCATTTTTCAGAATACTGGAAGAATAAATGGTTGATTATTAAATCTTCTGTTATCGGCATCTTTGTTGGTGCTGTCCCCGGTACCGGTCCGACGATAGCGTCTTGGATGGCGTATAACGAGGCTAAAAGATCCTCGAAACATCCGGAAAAGTATGGAACTGGTATTGCTGAAGGAGTCATGGCCACGGAATCATCCAATAATGCTGTTACAGGTGGGGCTTTGATACCATTACTGACTTTGGGTGTACCAGGAGATACGGTAACGGCGGTCTTACTTGGAGCGCTTATGATTCAGGGACTGACTCCCGGACCCATGCTGCTGACAGAGCATTATGACCTAGTAGCTTTTTTGCTGTGGATACTGGTTTTTGCAAATATTGTTATGTTGCTTATGGGCTTATTAAGCAGTAAATTTGCTCCGTATATTTTAAAAATTCCGGTAAAAATCCTTATGCCTATTGTTTGCGTACTGTGCATTACGGGTGGATATGCGTCTAACAACAGCTTTTTTGATGCAGCAATGGTTATTGTCATCGGTTTAGGCGGTTATATTTTAATGAGTTTTGGCTTCCCGGTCGCACCTGTGGTATTGGGTTTGATTCTGGGACCGATTATTGAGCCCAATATGCGGATGGCGCTTATCGGCTCGGAACTGAACCCCTGGGTATTTGTTTCGACGCCGCTCAGTGCCGGATTACTGGTCTTAGCATTTGTTTTGGTTTGGATTATGAATAGACGTGGTCGTGGAGAAGCATAAAAAATAAGGAGGAAAAGACATTGGGGGCGTTGTCTGGAGTAAAGGTACTGGAATTGGGACAAGTGGTAGCTGCACCTTTTTGCGGAGCGTTATTGGGTGATTTTGGTGCAGAGGTAATCAAGGTTGAATCCATAACCGGCGATGGCCTAAGAAATATGGGGCCTCAGCATGAGGGGCGTTCCTTGTGGTTTAATGTTGAAAACCGCAATAAGAAAGTGATTTCTATCAACCTTAAAGATGATGAAGGTAAAGCTATACTAAAAAAATTAATTGCCGAATCTGACGTTATGATAGAAAATTTCAGACCCGGTATTTTGGAAAAGTTAGGATTTGAACTGGAAACTATCCGCAGCATTAATCCCGCTATCATAATAACCAGGCTTTCTGGATATGGGCAAACTGGACCATACAGTAAACGTGCCGGCTATGACAGAGTAGGTGTTGGCATGGGCGGGTTAACTTATATAACTGGTTTTAAAGACCGTCCGCCGTTGAAACCAGGAGTTTCGGTAGCTGATTATCTGGTGGGATTTTCTGCTGCATATGGCATCATGCTTGCTCTTTATGAAAGAGACATTAAGGGCAGCGGCAAAGGGCAGGAAATAGATATAGCTTTATTTGAGCCGATCTTTCGTATTTTAGAATTCACTGCATTGAATTATCATCTGACAGGAACTGTGCGGGAACGTACCGGTAATACATTTGTTGCCACTGTTCCCAGCGGGCATTTTCAATCCAGTGATGGTAAATGGATCAGCATTGCCTTGGCAAATGACAAGTTATTTACTAAATTAGCCCGATTGATTGACAGGGAAGACTGGCTGGAACGTGAAGAATTTAAGACGCAGGTCCAACGTCAGGAAAACAGGGCGGAAATTGATCAATATACGGAACAATGGATCAATGAACATACAGCTAAAGAATGTTTTGAAATTTTAGGTGATTTTATCCCCATGGGGCCAATCTATGATATTGCCAGCATTTTTGAGGATCCTCATTATGCAGCCAGAGGAGATATTATTGAAGTTGCCGATAAGCAGTGGGGAAAGGTAAAAATGCAGGGGATTGTTCCCAAGCTTTCGCGTACTCCGGGCGCGGTTAACTGGATCGGGCCTGATCTGGGGGTAAATTCACTGGAAGTTTTGCAGAGCCTTGGTTATAAGGCAATGGAAATAGAACGTTTAAAACAAAGCGGCGTTGTTAAATTTAAAGAAAGTTAGCGATACCCAAACAACAAAAGATAGGAGTGAGTGGTTGATGGTGAAAGAAAAGATGAAAAAACACCAGACTATTTCCGGTGTTTCTTTAAAATCAGTATACACACCAGAAGATGTTGGGGATTTTAATTATGAGAAACAGTTAGGGTTACCGGGCCATTATCCGTTTACCAGAGGCATGAATGAAAATATGTACAGGGACAATCTGTGGATCATGGGGCAGTATTCTGGTTTTTCAACTCCTGAAGAAGCCAATAAAAGATACCGTTATCTGATCGAGCAAGGCCAGACCGGATTTTCTATTGCTTTAGATCTACCGACTCAAATGGGCTATGATTCTGACAGCCATATGGCTGAGGGGGAGGTAGGCAAAGTAGGCGTTTCCATCAATTCGCTGGCGGATATTGAGACCTTGTTTGAAGGCATTCAATTAGAAAAAGTACGTCAAATCAGGACGACGGCGAATGCCAATTCTTTGATTATGATGGCCATGTTTGTAGCGTTTGCCAGAAATAATGGTATTGATCCTGACGCTGTTAAGTTTTTTTTGCAGAATGACGTATTAAAAGAATACTTTACCAGAGGGACGTTTATTTTTCCGCCGGGCTATGGTGTAAAAATGTCAGTAGATGTTATCGAGTATTGCTCGCAGCATATGCCTTCATGGACGCCGTTGGCAATTTGCGGTTACCACATTCGTGACGGAGGCGCGACGGCTTCGCAGGAAATAGCTTTTGCTATCGCGGATGGTCTCTGTTATCTGGATCAGGCAGTCAAACGCGGCGTTAGTATTGATGCTTTTGCTCCAAGTCTCTTCTTTTTCCTGGCGTCGCATATAGATTTGCTGGAAGAAGTTGCGAAGTTCAGAGCGGCCAGAAGAGTTTGGGCGAAACTGTTGAAAAAACGTTATGGTGCGAAGAAAGCGGAATCTCAAAGCATGAATATTTTTGTTATGACGATGGGCGGTGCTTTGACAGCTGAACAACCTCTCAATAATGTAGCGCGTGTAACTATTGAAACTTTGGCTGCGGTGTTGGGGGGAGTGCAAACTATTGCGACCTCTTCTTTTGATGAAGCGTTGAGTATCCCTACTGAAGAATCTGTAACAGTGGCCTTGCGCACACAGCAAATACTAGGTTATGAAACCGGTGTTACGGAAACAGTAGATCCTCTTGGCGGTTCGTATTATGTAGAGTATATGACTAATAAAATCGAGCAGGAAGTTTTTGAATACCTTGAAAAAATTGAAGCAATGGGCGGCGCTATTGCAGCAATTGAGTCCGGATTTTATCAAAAAGAATTAGCCGATGCAGCGTATAAGTATCAAAAAGGTGTCGATAATGAAGAAAGGATTATTGTTGGTGTTAATAAGTTCACTGATAGTAAGTCTGCCAAAGTACCTCTTTTTAAAGTAAATGATGAAATAGCTCAAAAACAAATTGCTAAATTACAGGCGATGAAGGCACGCAGAGATAATGTTAAAGTCAGTGAAGTGTTGGCAAAACTGGCGGCTAAAGCCTGCAAAGGAGAGAATCTTGGTGATGCAATGATTGAAGCGGTTTCCAATTACGCAACCGTTGGCGAAATAAGCGATACTTTGCGGGATGTTTTTGGCGGATATAAGCCTCCAACAATATTTTGATTTTGATCAATCTAAAGAGGAGTTGAACAATCTTGAAAGAGGCTATCAAAGTTATTGTGGCAAAACCGGGTCTGGATGGTCATGACAGGGGCGCTAAGGTCGTATCAAGAGCGCTTAGAGATGCGGGGATGGAAGTTATTTATATGGGATTGCACAACTTACCGGAACAAATTGTTGAGTGTGCGTTACAAGAAGATGCTGATGTTATAGGATTGAGCATTTTATCTGGAGCCCATAATAATATTGTTTCCCGCATTTTCAAAATTATTGCGGAGAAGAAGATGGAGAAAATAACAGTTGTTGTTGGCGGGATCATACCGGATGACGATGTTCCATATTTATTGGCTTTGGGTGTGAAAGGCGTTTTTACTCCCGGTACCAATATGAATAAAATAGTAGAAACGATCAGGATGAATGTCGAAATGTAAGAAGGAGGAAGATGATGAACGGCAAAGGTATTCTTGACGGAGTGCGGGTTCTTGGTATTGAACAGCAGGTTGCAGCGCCATACTGCACAATGATGCTGGCTGATCAGGGGGCGGAGGTAATCAAAGTCGAACGGGCCGGCGTTGGCGATTCTGCCCGTGAAATGGCACCGATCTTGAAGAAGGGCGAGAAAACTACAAGTGGTTATTTTATGCGTTTCAATAGAAATAAAAAAAGCGTTACTGTTGATTTCACTAAGCCCGAAGGTATCGATATTTTAAAAAAATTGATTGCTAAAAGTGATATTATAGTTGAAAATTTTAAACCCGGTATGATGGAAAAATTTAATCTTGGTTATGATGTGATTAGGGAAATAAATCCTAAGGCAGTATATGTGGCAATCAGCGGGTTTGGCCGTCTGCCAAAAAAACAGGGCCCGTTTGCTAAGCGGACTGCTTATGATATCGTTGCTCAGGCTATGGGCGGACTGATGCATTTAGCAGGACAGGTTGATGGTCCGCCTACATGGTTAGGTGTGGCTATCGGCGACGTAGGGACGGGTGTGTTTGCTGTTAATGCCGCATTGCTGGGCTATATCAAGGCGCTGAAAACAGGTAAAGGTGAATTTATAGATGTATCCATGTATGATTGTATGATCGCTTTGGCAGAACGCGCACATAATGTATACTCATTTACCGGAAAAATACTAAGCAGAGGGCCGGACCCATTGATCTGCCCATGGGGGCCATTTGAAGCTAAAGATGGCTATGTAGCTCTGATCGTACCTACACAGGCGATGTGGATTAAATTCTGTAAAGCAATCAAACGTGAAGATCTCATTAATGATGCTCTGGATTCCGGACCAAAACGGGCTGCTAATATTGAGATGCTGATGCCTGTTATCAAAGGCTGGATGGCCGATAAAACAAAAAATGAAGTCTGCGATATTTTGATGGCGGCAGGGCTGCCGTGTGGGCCAGTACAAAATTCTCAGGATATTTTTAATTGTCCGCATGTTCATGCAAGAGAAATGTTTGTAAGTATTCCCGACGCAGTCATGGGCAAAGTCACTGTAGTGGGCAGTCCGTATAAACTGGATGGTGAAGAACCTGTCTACGGCGCAGTTCCGCAGTTAGGTGCCGATAATGATGAAATTCTTACTAATTTGTTGAATTATGATGACCATAAAATTGCAGAATTAAAAGCAAATAAAGTTATTTAACGAAAGGTGGTAGCTAATAATGCAGGAAGTCGTTATTGTAAGTGCAGCCAGAACTCCTTTTGATAAATTTGGCGGACCGTTAAAAAATATGAGTACGGTGGCTTTGGCAAGTATAGCAACAAAAGAAGCGATGCGGCGTGCTGAGTTGAAACCTGAAGATGTGGAAGAATATTATCTGGGAATCAATATGCCGACCCAGAACAGATCTATAGCCAGGCAGGCCGCTCTTGAATCTGGTATTCCCGAAACGGCCAATGCCCTGACTGTTGACAGAGCCTGCTGTTCTTCTTATTCGGCAATTGCCATGGGCTACAGGGCTATCGCACTTGGTGAAGCTAAAATAGCAGTTTGCGGCGGCAGTGAAAATATGAGTAACGTTCCCTATTTTTTGAACGACCTAAGGTGGGGCAAAAGAATTGGCGACATCGTTTTGAAGGATATTATGGTAGTATCCTGCCCATATACTGGCGAACCACGCGCTGTTCAGGCTGGTAAAGGAGCTGTGCAATATGATATCAGCAGAGAATTACAGGATATTTGGGCCTATGGCAGTCAGAAAAAATATGCTGCAGCAGAGGCGGACGGTAAATTTAAAGATGAAATCGTTCCGGTAGTAATGCAAGATAAAAAAGGTAAAGAAACTGTAATCGACAGAGATCAATCTCCAAGACCGGAGACAACGCTGGAAGGACTGATGAAATTGCCGACTGTTTATGGAAGTCCGACAGTGACGGCCGGTAACGCACCCGGACTTAGTACTGGTGCGGCTATGGTAACGCTGATGAGTAAAGCAGAAGCGGTAAAGCGTGGTTTAAAACCTCTGGCAACTATTGTCGGTCATGCTCAGGCTTCTGGTCATCCTGATGGTATTGCTTCGATTCCTGCGGAAGCAGCTAAAAAAGCATTACAAAAAGCCGGGCTGACAATTGATCAGATTCAATTGATTGAAGTTAATGAAGCATTTGCAGTTATGCCGCTGGTTACTACAAAAATTCTTGGAGAAAGTAACGAAGGAAAGATCGAGGCGTTAAGAAAGATTACTAACGTTAATGGAGGCGCCATTGCCATTGGGCATCCGACCGGAGCTACAGCTGCTCGTCTGGTTATGACGGTTTGTCAGGAGATGCTCAGACGCGGCGGTGGTTACGCTTTGGCAACTATTTGCGGTGGTATCGGTGAAGGCGAATGTATGATTTTTAAAGTAGAAAAATAATAATTGAAATCTGTCTAAATGGCCTGTTGAGCAGTGCGTAATTTATAATTAGCAACTGCTTTTCAGGCCGTTTATAAATTCAAAAATCAGTAGCGGTAAAAAGGAGGCGGCTATGTTTTTTTCAGTTAATAGAATAAAAATCTGTGTAGCGTTGATTGTTATAATAGCCTTACTGCAAATGATTTCATTATTTAAAATATTTGATTTTCAGTATCTGATAGCGTTGTGCGGAATGTTAATAGTTTTTCTTGGCATAAAAATTATGAGTAATAATTTCAGAAAAATGGTTAGAGTGTTTCTTTTTTTAGGAATACTATTAAATGTTTATACACAGCAGTCGTTGGCTGCCTGGGTTAATGGTATCAATTATATGCTGAATATTGCTGCTATTTTAGTAATCATGCAGCTTTTTGTCATACCAATCAAAATAGGCAATTATGCTGCACATTTTAACCATCTTTTACTAAAAGTTTTTGATAATGAACGAACTATCTATTTTTTTTCCTCAGTAATTGTAAGCATGTTTTCTACCTTCCTGCTTTTCGGCACGATCCCAGTCATGATTTTTTTATTGGGAGAACCGTTAAAAAAAATAGTAGGCGATTATGATAAATTTATGAGTACTGCTTTGACAAGGGGCTATGCGGTGTCTGTTATGTGGGCTCCGGGAGCTGTAAATATTCTTTTGGTTATGAATACCACAAAAACTAAATGGATTGATATTTTTCCTATAGGATTTAGTCTTTCTGTTTTAGGGCTGTTATTAAGTTATTTCCTGCAGAAAAAATATTTGAGTAAAGCGCCAATGCGGCAATATGCCTGTTGCTGCGAAACTACAGCAGAAAGTGCAAAAATGTCTGATAAAGCAGCGTTAAAAAAAATTGTGAATATTATTTTTTTAGTGATCTTGCTGATAGTTATGATTTTTTGCTTTGATGCAGCAGGAATAGGAAATAATACTTCGCGGGTAATGCTGGCTGGTTTACTTTTAGTCTCAGGCTGGCTGTGGCTTTTACGAGATGAAAAAGATTTAAAAAATGCTGTCAGCGAATATTTTAATGTTAGCCTGGTGAAAACAATAGATTTAGCAATTTTATATGTGGCGTTGGGAATTTTTTCCAAAGCTTTGGAAACCTCCGGGATTTTAGAAAAATGTTTACCGTATATCGGCATATTATCTGCTCAAAGCCCCCTGGCAATTATTCCAATAAATGTTTTGATTATTATGTTATTGGCAATGATAGGGATGCATCCATTTATTGTGATCATAATCTTGGGAAAAATTCTGATGTCTTTGAATTTACCGCTAAGCTCGCTGATCATTGCAATAATATTGCTGTTTGGTTCAATGTTGTCGTATATGCTGTCTCCTTTTGCAGGAATGGTATTAACGACGGCCAAATTTTTGGATGTTTCTATCTATAAAGTTGGACTTAAGTGGAACGGATTATTTGGGGTGATTTTATTTTTGCTTGGTAATGGCATTATCATAGGATGCCATTTATATGGTTTTTAGGCTTCGTGATAGAAAAATGCAAGAATTACTACCGATAACCTGATGCGTTTGTAACGGCAGGAATTCTTGCATTTTAGTCAAACATTAAGCGTTTGGTTGGCGCTGAATATCATGATAATCTTAAGCAAATGTTTTGTGTTTCCTTGGCAATCATAATCTCTTCATTAGTTGGAATTATCCAGAGTTGTGCGCTGGAAGTAATGGTACTGATCTCTCTTGTTTTAGGACCGTAAATATTTTTTTGTGAATCGAGATAAATATTAAGATAATCTAGTTTTGAGGCAATCTTATTTCTGATATAAGGTGAATTCTCTCCAATGCCGGCAGTAAAAATAATAGCATCCAAGCCATCAAGAGCCATTATATAACTGCCGATAAATTTTTGTACCTGATAAGTGAAGACATCAAGTGCAATATCGGCCCGTTTATTGCCTTTGACGGCTGCGGTCTCTAAATCTCTAAAGTCGCTGGAAAGTCCGGAAATTCCCAATACTCCTGATTGATTATTTAAATACTGATAAATTTGTTTGGCTGTCATATCCTCGTGCTCCATGATAAAAGGAACTATTGCCGGGTCAATTTCTCCTGAACGAGTGCCCATAGTCAGTCCTTGTAAAGGTGTAAAACCCATACTTGTGTCGATGGATTTACCGCCATTAATTGCAGTAACACTGGCACCGTTACCTAAATGGCAGGTTATGAGTTTTAGAGAAGCCAGTTCTTTATGCATTTTTTGTGCGCCAGTTTGCGCAACATATTGGTGGGATATACCGTGAAAGCCATAGCGGCGGATGCCGTATTTTTGATATAACTCGTACGGAAGACCATAGAGAAAAGCCTTTTTTGGTATAGTTTGATGAAAGGACGTGTCAAATACGGCAATTTGAGGAGTAGTTGGCATCAGAGTGAGACAGGTTTTGATACCATACAGGTTGGCTGGGTTGTGTAGTGGAGCGATAGGAATACAGGCTGTAATTTCATCGATCACAGCATCTGTAATTAAAACAGATTCCTTAAACTTTTCACCGCCGTGGACTATTCTGTGGCCGATAGCGTCGATTTCACTGAGTGAATCGATAATTTTATATTTGCTGTTGACAAGAAAATTAAAAATATACTCTAATCCTTCATTGTGTGTAGTAATTTTGACTGCTATTTCTAGGTCGTCGATATTTTCATATTTTAACTTTAAACGACTATCATTACTGCCAATTTTTTCAAGTGTACCCTTTATAAGTGGCTTGTAGGTCCGCATATCAAAAAGTTGGAATTTGATTGAGGAACTGCCGCAGTTTATAACCAGTATATTCATAGTGCATCTGCCTTCCTTTTAATTTTATTTA
>OMFC01001147.1_pt1 | contig 11894 bp, 10 predicted proteins | sample 1645531 | NCBI WGS metagenome assembly OMFC01 (sample SAMEA103958112, study PRJEB25191) | human gut metagenome | biome: human-associated habitat [ENVO:00009003]; feature: intestine environment [ENVO:2100002]; material: feces | place: Germany | collected 2013/2015 | reverse complement strand
CCGACATCAACACTCGCATAGCTGAGCTGAGGAAGGCGCGGCAAAGGCACGCGCATGGCAAATGGCGACGCATAGCCATGATAGCAGAGCAATATCGACGCATGACGGGCGCCAAGGAAGACAACAGCGACCTTCCTCCCTGCGAGGCCGGGATGTTGATTGCCTCGGCTTATCCAGAGCGCGTGGCCATGGCGCAAAAAGACGGCACTTATAAACTCGCCAACGGTGAGCGTGCCATCCTCGACCCTGCCGACGGTTTGCATGCCTACGACCTGCTTGCCATTGCCACGGCAGACCGTAAGGTTTTCCTTGCCTCGCCCGTCGACAAGGACGGGATAAGCCACCTTGCCAAGACCTATGAGCGAGTGGCATGGGACGGCACGCTGGGGCGTATAACGGCCATGCGAGAGTGGCGTGTGGGACACATCGTGTTGACAGCCAAGCCCATGGAGGCCGTCTCGCACGAGAAGGCGGAGAGCATCGTCGTGCAAGTGGTAAAGGATGAGGGCCGCAGCCTTCTCAACCTCACAGACAGTTTCCACCAACTGCAACGGCGCGTAATGGCTTGCTCAGCATGGCACCCGGAACTGGCTTTACCCGATGTCACTACCGACAGCTTGCTCAATAAAGCCGACGAGTGGTTGCCAATGTATTCGGGAGGTGCCACCACGGCATCAGCACTGAAGAAGATAGACATGACAGCGGTGCTGTGGGCCCGACTGTCATACGAACAACAGCATGATGTTGACCGCATAGCCCCATCGTATGTCACCGTGCCCACGGGCAGCCACATCAGGATAGACTACCGCGAAGGCAGCGACGCACCCATAGTGAGCGTCAGGCTGCAAGAGTGTTTTGGCATGACCGACACGCCTCGCGTCGACAACGGCACGCGCCCCCTGCTCATGGAACTGCTATCGCCAGGATTCAAGCCCGTTCAGCTGACCAAGGACTTGCGCAGTTTCTGGAACGATGCCTATTTCGAGGTTCGCAAGGAGCTGAGGCGCCGTTATCCAAAACACTATTGGCCAGACAATCCGTTGGAAGCGCAAGCCGTAAGAGGGGTAAGAAGGAAAGGCTGACACAAGCCTTTAGCAATGAGAACCGAATGGCTCACAGCCATAAGTTCATTTGCCAAACCTTGACGTGTCTACCTCACCATATTTCTTTGTCTTATATCCACCGAAACGATAAGTGAGCGACATGCCAAAAGCGCGTCCGTTGTGCAAATCGTTTATGACATGCTGACCGTTAAACGTGTCGCGCAAATAATTATCAGCAGTCTTGAAGATGTCGTTGCAGTAGGCTTTCACCGTCAACCTGTCGCCTTTCAGTGGCTTACACGTGATGGTAGCATTGATATAACAAGAAATAAGGTGTTCCGCATTTTGCCATCCATATTGTTTGGAGGGCAAATGTAATATGCACCAATCGAAAATCTGGCATAGCAAGAAAAACGACTGTCGCTTATCCCGAACTCTGGTTAATAACATATATCTGTTGCATTTTATGTTCGACTTAATCGGTCACTTTTCGACCAAATCCTTGATAATCGGTCGGTTTCGCTATAAAATCCGTCGAATTTCGACGGATTGGTACGAGTTATGACGGATTTACAACGACTCTTTCGCTATAATTATGACGAATCCGCTATAATCCGTCGAATTTCGCTATATTTGAGGAACGATATACCAAGTTCGTCCTTCCGCTTTTATTATACTCTCCTTACTCATGCTTTTGAGCAAATCTCCAAGCATACGAATTTGCTGTTCTTCAGTTTTATTCCGTGGCAGCACATCCTTCAGATATTCGTATATACTATCTCGCTTGGCACCTTCACTGCCAGCATTGCTGAGATATTGTAGAACCATTTGACGCAACCTCTCCTTATCCAATCCTTTTGTCTTTGTGTAAGAAGGAAGTTGATGCGTGTTTTTGGCAATGCTAAGAGAGATGCTGTAATGGGGAGCATCACCTTCAATAAGTCCACGCTGGAGCAAGTCTTGCGCTATATCCTCATGAATAGTTCTGCCTTTTTGTACTGTATCAAGCGAGATGCAATCCCATAGCGAAAGAGTGTCGTTTGTCTTCAACAAATCAGTGTATCGCTTGTTGATTTCATTGCCATATATGCGGACAACTACTTTCTTCTTGACTTGGTCAATCTCATAGTCAGGCATAGGAAAATGTCTGCGCCATTGCTCATTAAACATCTTTTTGATACCACGGCTTACGGTATCAATCATATTGAAGTCAACCATAGCCCGACACAAACATTCATTGCGAAAATGCGTCTGAGGTTCTTCATTCCTCAAAGCATTCTCCAAGGTACCAGGGATGAACGTGCCAGCATTAGAATAATACAAATATCCTGGATTCTCCACGAAATTGATGCGTTGCTGGAGAGTGTAGTCTTGATGGCCAATACAATTATGAAGGGCCTCACGGATGGTATAGTCGTCATACTGCTTCATCGTGTCGGGGAAAAGTTCAAGGCAACAGATGGAACAGATTCAAACAAAGGACTGACAAATGGGGATTACTCCAATGGTATCTTGTCATTATCGCCTGTGTTCTCTTTTCATCTCTATATCAAAATCGGGTTATGGATCTTGACAGAACTAACCGAATTTTCTACAAGAAGGTTATCATGGATGAAAAGAGAAAGAAGGATTATCAAGAGTTGGATTCACTCATCCATTCCAATTCTTTCTTCAAGACTTATAGGAGCTTGGAGTATTGAAACCTTACAAAATCACAAGACGATAGGATTATCCAAACTGGACACACCTATCGCCTTGTTAATAAGAACTGATATAACCTTTATAGATCAGCCTTTGTCAATTCGCGTTTTGCTACTTCAATAGCACGAAACTGCAATTCTTTCTCACCCTCTATAGCATCCAATATTCTGTCTGCCAGCCCAAGGTGAGCAGCTCTTTCTCATCCACATGAAAGTATTCAGCCAGTTGGGGCACCTGGCTTCTCTTCGCTCGCCTATCCCCACGTTCTATCTTACTGAACATTGGAGTATCAATTTCTAAGAATGCCGCCACTTGGCGCTGCAATATTTCTTGTTCGTCTCTAAGAGACTTTGTCTTGTTTCCTAATAACATAATGAATTCAATTTTGAGTTTGCCTAAAAGCATTGAAATAAAATCATTCAACCACCTTCCACTCGCCTCCATTTCGTGGACCACCGATTCGAATCAACCGTCCTCTTTGTTTTAATTTCTTGATATGGTAAGCAACTCCATCTTCTGTTATGCCGCATACGGATGCTATCTCTTTTGCCGTAACCTTAGGATTTTTGCTGATTATTTTTAGAATAGTTTCCGTAGTATCGGCAGGAGTTTCCGTAGTTACAGAGGATGTTTCCGTAGTATTTGCAGGAGTTTCCGTAGTTATTTCCGTAGTGTCTGCAGGAGTTTCCGTAGCCTCTTTGATGTTTTTTCTCAGTTTAAGACAAGTTTCGATTCTATCAGGATTACTCTTTTCTTCAACTGTTGGTATGCTCCAACCATTATCCTTCCATCCTTTTGCAATAACATCAGCGCCAGTTCCTCCTTTCTCACCAATTCCCAAGAATACAAACATCTTTTGGATTACAGGGTTTCTGCATACACTATGTCCTCCTTCATAGTATTCTTCCATGCTGATAAGCATTGTACCAGGATTTGACAAAACAATACGGTCGAAGTATCTGTCAATCACAATATTGCCCCTTACCGTATATGCTGCATGAATCAAACTGTTGGCAAAAGCCTCACGCAAAGCTACGTGAGCCGTGGTTGTATTATTCCTCATCTGATTGTTGTCAAGACTAAAAGGCACAGGCAAAGCGTGTTGCAATAAAGGTAAGACACGAGTGAAAAACTGATAAAGATTGGCTTCCCATGTCCCATCGGGATATATACGATTTGTCCAACGTACCTGAAGGTCGTCACTCAAATGCTCACGATAGTCTGGGAAAAACTCTTGGCAGCACTCTGGGTCGGTAATACTGTTAGTCTTGCCAAACATCAGCATGCCAGCAACAGTGAATCCTTCCGTTGATGTGGCTCTATCTTTACGATAGGCACCTATGATTTCCAAAAACTTTTTGTCATCAAGCTCTGTCCAAGGATGGCTTTCATGCTTAATATCGTACGCACGACGATATTGGTGCAGAGTAGGTATGTCAATGTCATCAAAGGAATAGCCTCTTAAGATTCTGGAGTCTGCTGATGCTCTCATATTATTGGCATCCGAGTACATCTGCTTTATTTCATCATCACTACAGAGATAGTCACCCTCATCCCTGCGCTTGTAAGTATGCCCAAACGGGGTAAGTGTAAGGTGTATTGGACGTAAGTTGTATTGAGCACGGGGTATTCTGAAGGCAAGCAGACATTGCCCTCCATCAGTCTTTATTTCTTCTATGTCGCTCTCTACCAACAGTGGAATGTTCACACACGACTTATTGTGTGCATCATCCCAAAACTGCTTTCTGTATTTTGTAACAAGCTCTTCTGAAAGGCCATCAGGGGTGAATTTATGATTTTTCTCTTTCACTCCCAACACAATTGTTCCACCATTAGTATTGGCTAATGCTGAGAAAGAACGCCAAAATTCAGCTTTTGGGAATCCGCCTGCGGCTGATTTATATTCTATTTCAGAGCTTTCCTTCAGTTGAAGTTTCAAATGTATCTGTTCTGCTATGTTCATATCTGTTCACTTCTATTTTAGATTAACATATGCACCACTTATAGTTACCTCAGGAGGATAGTCTTCAATATTGAAATTGCGTTCAATATTGCATGATTCACAGACAGCATTATATAATTTTACCTCATTATAATTAATGTCTTTATCGATAACGATCATCTTTCCCATCATCTGGGCAATTTCCTGCTTTAAATCAGTTGATAGTGTTCTTACTATTGCCAAAGCTTGTAACGTAACAAGATTGTTTACCTCGTCCATATAATTATCTGCAAGTTCGAAAGAACGTGCAATTTCATTCATATAATCAACTTCGACATCTTTTACAATATTATCTGCATTAACGATGTCATTCAATATTTTTAATACTGCTATTTTAGCATTATGTGTTAATTCTTTCATGTTTTTTTACTTCTTAGCGTTTACACAAACCCAATTCCACGCATTCTTCTTTTTGTCATAATCATAGATAATCAGACTTTTGATATTATCACCATTTTTTAAGTTGTATTTTTTTACAATATTAGGTGAAACAAAGCAGCTTACAGAACCAGACTTTAAGAATGCGAATTCTTTATCATCCCTTTTGTTAATCTTTCCTTCTACATATTTAGCATAATTTAGATTCGAAGGCAGTTGAAATTTTGTTGAACTGATAATTTTCATTTTACCTTCATTATCTGTAATATAATGCAATTTCAATATATTTCCAGCCTGTACCCTAAACCGTAACTTTTGAACTGTCCGTTTCTCTTTGCCATAAATAATAAAAGCTTTATGATTGGTTTGATCAACGTATGTTACGACTGCAATACATTCTTCTGCGCCATTGCATAAGATGGCATTCGTAATAGACATATAATCAATAGAGATATTTCCGTCTGGTATAGTAGAATTAAGCCACGGTTGGTGTATCCAGCAATCTATTTCGTTTGGTAGTCTCCAACCTTGTGAAACATAGCATCGTGTTACAGCATCAATATGATAACGTGCAGAGTTAAGTAATCCACGCTTTATATACAAATTGGCTAATTTGATATGAACTTTACCAAGGAAGGTTTCTTGTGTTCGGCAATGAACTGCACGTAGCAGACAAGCTAGTTGTTTATCTTCATCATCCGTGAAAACATCACTTAAAAGCTGCCAAACCCAAAACTCGGTAGCCTTTTTTCTCGCAAAAGGTATAATAACTTTTAAAGCTTCATCTCGATTACTTCCTAAAGCCAAGAGAAGTTTCCCGTAGAAATAACCTGGATACATCATTTCCTTATGGTTATTCATAAGATTGTCCAACTTGGGAAGGAATTCCTCAATTCGTCCAAGATCATTTAGCCTAAGCAACGCCTTGGAATTTGCTATGAAGGCACGTTCGGCAAGAGTCATTATCTTTTGTCCTTTCTGATTGACGTATGGCTCATAGTCTTTAGAAGATAGGTCGTCCAAATTCCACCAATCAAAAAAGTCAGGCATTTCAGACCAATTCTCAAATTTGAGAATGGCTTGAAGAAGGAAGGAATGACCTATGGATGGTTTGAATTCATAATCCTTAAACTTCGAAAACAACGTTGATAGTTTTGAAGATGCTTCAATGTCTGTTAAGAATATATTATTCTTGATGAAGTTTGCTATTTGGAATTGCACATTGTCAAAAATCATACTGTCATTGGCTATAGTCAGCCGATCTAATGATTTAAGCTCGTTTATATGTTCTAACAGTTTGGCATAGTTGCCAACTTCAGAATCAGCTTTTATCATGTAATATAGCACCCAACCAACAGCTCTTTGTGCCCAGATATCGGCTGGCCTAGCCGCCAAATCGGTTTTGGCAAGTTCGTATGCTTCCTGCACTTGACCTGCCTTGCACATTGTTGTTATATCTTTAACATTTGCCATATTATACAAAATGTGAGTTTATTATTTCTATTATTTCACTAAGTTCTCCGTCATCTTTACCTTTTAGTGACATAGGTTTGGCGTATGTGATAAATCCGTTAGAATTTACATACACCTTTATATATGAGAATGTCCCGCTGGTACGCATATAATATGTAGTGCTGAAATCTTCAGCATGTTCAACTACGTTCGTAATCTGAACACTTATAGTATCACATGCCGACCTAATCAAATCAAGCAACTTGCAGTGTGATTCATCGGAGGGAATGTAATTATATTTATAAGACATTCCTTGTTCGTCATTCAACATAATTTCTATAAGCGGTGTATGCTGATTCGGAGATGCCGCCTTTGCAGGCTGGAAGATATCTCCAGCTTTATAGAAGAGATCATATCTGTCAACTCCGTCTGGAGTTTGTATGTTGTATATCTCCAAATACGGACGACTCTGTACGCTTATTATTCTGTACGGAGTATACTCCATGTTTTTTGCAATGCAATGGTACTTTGCCCTTATGCCATTGTCTACGTTTTTGTTGTGGAACGGTGTAGGCGGGACTTCGTTAAGGATTCTGCATTCCGAAGCTATGTTCTTGCATTTTTGTATAGATTCGATTCTGAATTTTGAGAACGGTGTGATATGTGGCAGGTTTGTTACGTAAAGTGTTTTCTGTGCTCGTGTTGTAGCTGTATATGCCCATCTTAGACTGTCATTATCAAGTCCTGTTCTACCCGTGTAGTCAACGAACACTTTTCCCCATTCACCACCTTGACATTTGTGCCCTGTTACGGCATATCCATATTTTGCACGTATAGCATTGTAATACTCATCATTGAGAAGAGCTTCTGCAAAACTTTCTGTACCTTGTTTTAAATTTGGATTCCTCATACAGAAATTGATATACAGAGCTCTGTTTTCATCTATCGAAATTGTTGCTGTATCGCTTGTCAGTAAATCCTCAAGCAACATACATGGAATCGGATTACCATCGCCATTAGGAACTGTTACTTTAATGAAGTTTAGAGTAATGACAATGCGCTCTTTCTTTCCTCCGATTTGAGCATATACAGGAGCAGATTGTTGTATTCTCTCTCCAATGGAAAGTACAGGAACAAACTCTCCGTTCATACGATCAAGCCTATAGTTGTTTTGTGTAATAAGCAAAATGTCATTTTCCTGAAGAGGCACATCTCCTCCATAAAGAGATTTGCGGATGTCTCTATTATATCTGTTTGCAGATTTATTTGAATAGCATATTATAACACTATCGTGTTTTCCTGATTCTTTTCTGTAATTAAGGTATTTATCAAGGAACTGTTCTGACGGAACTGTTTCCACATCATCCTTTTGCTCTTCAAATACAAGTTGGTTACGTTTGTCCTTTTTAAGGAGATCACGTATCATCATAGCATTCTTTAGGATAACGCTATCATCCTTTTGACGAAGCACTTCTGTAAGCTCAGCCTCAATGACCTTCAGACCTTTCTCTTTAAAATACTCAGCCCGTAATGCATTAGATACTGATTCTCCAACTGGAGGCAACTGCGCAGGATCTCCTACAAAAATCACTTTACCGCCAAAGTTAGGTCGTACAAACGTAAGGAGATCTTCCATCAGATTATCAGTGCCGAACATAAACAATTCATGTTCTATCTTACGAGAACAAACCATTGATGCTTCATCTACAATAGCAACAATATTGCCTCCATTTTCAGAGTTGTTGATAGAAAATACAAACTTAAACTCTGACTCTGCAATATTCTTGACTTTTTTAGGCTCAACGTGTGCTTTGGAATAAATCGCTTTGTGAATAGTTGTAGCTGTATGCCCCGTCTTCATAGCAAGAACTCTTGCTGCACGTCCTGTAGGAGCCATCATTACTAACTGACGAGTTTGTTCAATATAGTCTGCTATCACCTTAACCATCGTAGTTTTACCGGTACCAGCATAACCACGAAGAATAAAAACAGATGCATCACTATTAAGGAATGCTTTAATTTGTTCGAAAACTTTATTTTGTTGGTTTGTTAATTCCATCATTTATTCTCTAATTCTATTTACTATCTCTATTTTCATCGCCTCCTTCGGTATATACGCCGTAGCCACCAAGCATCCATCAAAAAGTTCTACCACCACTCTCTGCTGACCTACAATCCTTGTTACTCTACCATGTATATCCTTAAACTCACCCTCTGTAATCACGACTTCATCCCCTAACTTATATTTGATATTCTCAGAAGTAACAGGGATAATGTGAGGATTATGTATGGAGGTTAAACGGATGAAATTATCCATAGCTGTATCGGCAATGATAAGAGGAGGATTCTTGGTTGGCGCATTTTCACAATGTGAAGTATGGTCGTAATAGTAACTCAACAAAGCTCTATTTTCAAAAGCCTTGATGTTCTTATCTTGCAAAAGAGAGTCAACTTGCTCTGCTGTTGCATGAACAAACATAAAAGATGAAATAAGAGGCTCCGTGATGATTCGCTTCTTTCCTTTCTTTCTTACCTCTTTATATCGTAAAGGAACATAACATTCCAATCCTTTGGCCTCTACGAATGCTTTTGCCTTGATAATACGCCCATACGTAACTCGCAGAACGAACCATTGTTTGTTTCGTGAAGGCACATTCTCTACCGACACCCCACCTCTGTTCTTTGAAGTGGAGGGCGTACAAGAGGTAAGTCTTGCACTTGGACACGATGAACCTGTGTCGGTAGGTTGCCCATTATACAATGAAGCATTAGCCGTTAAAGGCTGTTTGATTTTATCTTCCAATGTTGTTGCTCAGAGGTTAGATTAAACCAATGGACTTTCTTTTGATAAAATTGTCAATTATTGACCACAAAAGTAGGAAATCTTATCCATACGAAAGAATAAATAATTGGAAATCTTTACTTCTGGCATCACATTTCTGTAATTTGAGGCAACTTGTGGTAACGCTACAAATCGCCTCAAATTGTCGTTATCTGGATAAGCCTTGTGGTTTCTTTTTTGATGGTGCTCCTAACCCCACCTTTTGTGTTCCGTCCCAATTCGTAAGTTGGTCGGCGCAGCCATTGGAGCCACCAAGCGAAACGTATGTATCTGCGCTACATGACATATAGTCAACGAAAGCGAGAAAATTGTCAATGGCGTTGTCTGTGAATTGAACTTCATTCGTGGCGAATAGTTTTGTCCAACTGGTGACACATTCTTGCTTGAAGTCTTTTCCGGCATTGTGGCTAATCTTACTATAGTATGGAACATAGCCGACTGCATGAATGTGCCCTTATTGCAAGACCGACTCTACCGCGAGATTAATGAGCGAAGTCTTCGGCCTCCTACAGCGTGAACTTATACCCCGCCGTAATATACACAGCATGGTTGCGTGCCGAAGGTGAGTCGACCGTGGTGGTCCAAGGGTCGTTTGACTTCATGTTTATGGCTTTTCTGAACTCGAAGCAATATGAGGCGTCGAGGGTGATGTGTCGCCACTCATAGCTTAGGCCAAAGGGAATGCCAGCCACAATGTTGCGGAAGATGCTTTTCACACTCTCCGACTTCTTCTCCTTGTACGTCTCCCATAGATACATTGATGATGTGCCGTCGCCAAGATTCATGGTGCGTATGCTTTGTACGGTCATCCTGTCCTTTGCCGAGACGAGCAAGCCAGCCTGCACACCGATATGGGCTGCCAGTCCCTTCACGCCCGGGAAGTAAGCCTTTACTTGCAGAGGCACGGATACGTAAGTCACGTCAAGCTTTTCATTTGCAGATGTGTATTTCTCTTTCTGCTCCTTGAATCCGGTGCCTATAAGACTGAAGTCGGCTCCCGTCGTCAGCGAGTAATACTGCGACAGTGGTATCTCCACGCTTGCTCCAAACGTGTATCCTGCTTTCCATTCCTTTGATGCCGTAAGTGCAGAGCCGTCCATTTTGGATATGGTTACGCCTGCATGTGGAATGATTGACACGCGGCGACCTTCGTTCTGAGCCGATGCCCACATAGGCAGCAGCGACATGACAACGGCTGATATGATATTTTTCATAGTGTTCATTTTCTATTGTAAGTATATATTTCTGTTGTGTTACCCTGCTTGCGGGTGAGCTTCATGCTGTCTTCAGTCTTGTCGCTGATGGTCCAGGTTTCTGTATAACCGTATCCAGGTATAATGAGTGCATTGAAGTCTCCGGATTTAGTTATGTTTTCACCGTCCATTGTGAACCATTGGTTAAAAACAACAGTTCCAAATCTGTCCCATTTATACGTTTTATGGTTTTCCATGAAAGCGAGAGTGTGGTAAAACTGCGAGTTCCAGCTGTCGTCATTCTTGATGTCAATATCCGTGATGCTGTTGCCATCCACAATGTAAACATAGTGTGTGGTTACCCACTTGCCCAAGATGTATTCGGGCACGTGCGTCTTCATTATCTCGTCAGCCCTCAGCATCTCTTTGGGCACGTCTTTCTTCACAAAGTGTTCCACGCTATTATTGTTGTCGCCATTGGCAAAGGCAAGCAATGAGTTGTTATTCACGGCATACACATTCCATTTGATTCCTGATGAGAGAATTGTGCAGTTGTTGTCGTCCAGTTCAATCTCAGCCGAATGATATTGCACGAAATGATGCTCTGTATCATACCGTATCTGTATCTGTGATATGTCGGAGATATTGCCTTCTTTGTCGACGTAGAATCCGCAGCCAGTCTCGTTGTCATGTTCCCAATAGCCCGTGAAGTCGGTAACTTTGAATCCCGACATCTTCATTCCTTCAAGTTCGCTTATCATCTTGTCGCCATCGCCAGGCAGCGACGTGAGTCTGTAGAAAGGCACCACAGATGTCTTGCCGTTATAGGCGAGATACATCTTTTGGTTGTCGTTTCCTGCCACGGTCACGTTGTAGTATTTGCCGTAGTCTTTTAGTAGTTGCATCTCATAGTGGTTGCCGTTCACACTCCACTTGCCCGTCTTGTATCCCAATTTATAAGGATTGTCTGTGACGTTGGTGTACATCCATTCTGTCACAGTCTTGTCATTGTGCACCACGATGCCTTGAATGGCTCCGTCGCCATTGATGTCCTCACCGGCTATCTGCCAATAGCCAGTGATGGGCACATTGATGCCGGGCGACACATTAGGTGCTGTGTATTCAGAGTCGTCGCTGCATGATGTCTGCATAACGACGGTGAGCAGGCATAATGAAAGGGTTGTGAAACAAACGTGTTTCATGATTTTGTGTATTTAGTTGTTATTATCCTTAATTCCGCAACACTATTATAAATTAAACTTTTTAAGTTCCTGAGCAACAAA
>OMFC01001146.1_pt1 | contig 11897 bp, 5 predicted proteins | sample 1645531 | NCBI WGS metagenome assembly OMFC01 (sample SAMEA103958112, study PRJEB25191) | human gut metagenome | biome: human-associated habitat [ENVO:00009003]; feature: intestine environment [ENVO:2100002]; material: feces | place: Germany | collected 2013/2015 | reverse complement strand
ATCAACAACGACCACAACATTCATCTTCGTGCGCAACGTGCTGCCGAGCGAGTGGCAAAGAAACGAGGGTGGACAACTGCGGCGCAAATCCGAAATCGCAACATTCCACAAGTGAACCGGGACTGTATGGAGGTGTTGAGAACGATGCAATCATGGTCATGGGATGAGTACAAGAATGCTCTTATACGGAAAGGTTATACCGTCCATGAAAGAGAGGACAAGAAAGGTATTCTTCGTGGATATGCCCTCATGGATGGAAACACCAAATACAAGGCTTCAGAATTGGGAATCGGCAGAAACCTGATGGTCTCAAAACTTCCTGCGACATGGAAGAAACTACACCATCAGCCAGCTACCGTCATTAGAAATAATACTCCCCAAACCGTTCAACAGGCAGCGATACATAAGGTTAATCCTATTGACTATACCCAATATCTCACATATAGTCAGGATATGATTTCCTATACCCTCAGCCATGAAGGCAAAGATTACAAATTCTATATCCCCAAAAAAGTACTTGACTGCTTCAATGACGAGTTCGATTACAGGTTCGTTTCCAACTGTCAGGAACTTACCGATATGGCGGTAGCTTTTTTTGTCGGGTTGCTTGAAACGCCGAATGTCGCAACCGGAGGTGGTGGCGGAGGTTCGCAAAGCGAGCTTCCGTGGAGAGACAAGGACGAAGACGACTTACAATGGGCACACAGATGCGCTCGTGCTGCCAGTCGTTCGTTAGGAAAGAAACCGAAAACAGGATTAAAACGATAAGTCTATGAAGCCAAACCTGAAAAAGAAATTCGATTTTTCCGTAGAAATGAGTGAAGCGGAATCCATAAAAGCCACTCCCAAGAATGAATATCTGGAGGAAGAAAAGCGGTTACTCGATATCAACGCAAGGGAACTTGCCAGCCTGAATGACAACGTGTTCAAGTTGAGAACAGAAGTTGAAAATCTGTCCGGCTCTATACGTGAGTGCAAACCTATCATTTCTAAAGAAATGCAGAAATTAGCAGTAGAATTCGGTGCGACCCTTCTATGCAATTTTCTCAACCAGATTGAGAGCAAATGTAAGGAAGCCGAGCGGAGAATAAAGAAAGCCGACAATGCCATCCCCATCCCAAATACGGCATTCTACATTTTGATTATCATTGTAGTTGCTCTATCTTCCTTTTTCATGTGCATGATAGTGGCTAATGCAGCGATTTTGCATTCCGGATTGATTTGGAAAGCAGTTATCTGCTGTATTCTCATTGCCGTTTTAGGAATTGGTATAGCGTTAATAGTACAGAAGTTTTTGGATAGAGGTAAATAAACGAAAAGTCTCAATCGGATAGGAATGCTATCGGTTGAGACTTTATTTTATTCGTTATCAAACAATCCCTTTTCTTTCCATAACTTTAGTTATAAATTCCTCTATTCTCTTGCATTTGATTTAGTGATTACGTTTATGACTTACACGAAGTTTATCATCATCTTCTCTATATGATGAGATATATCCAATAGTTTTTAGCTTCCCTAAAAGCATTTCATTCATGTGATTATTTTCTATAGTAGCCTTTTTTGATTTATCTGTAATACTTCGATAAGAATCGCCTAAAGACTCTATTAATTCTGTCACAATGTCAAAATCATCTCTATACTTTTCAATTAAGTCTATCAAAAAAGACAATCGCTCTGGCAAATTAGTAGAATCGGCCAAAATGTACTTCTCTGTATCATAATCAAATTTTTCAATATTGTTTTTCAACACAGGAAGAGTAATATTTGCCAATTCGTTATCCCACACAATATGAGGAAGAAAATGTTGAACTACACTTAGAGCTTTTTCACCGATTACTCTTGGATTTTTCATAAGATGCTTGTATAGCCTCATATCTGTAGGCAACTCCTCTATTTCTATAATACACTCATCCAAATACTTATCTACATAATAAGTAAGTACATCACTATGATTGTCTCTAATTGTTGTCGTATAATATGTGCTATATGGAAGCATATCAGCACAAAGTAACGACTTAAAATGAGCGTTATCTACACTGTTAATATCCGCATCCTTAAATGTAACTCCATCAAAGATTTTGATAAGTTTATCGTATACCGACATTTCAAAACCTGATGTCAACAAAGCACTGTTTGCCAGTAGTTCTTTCTGAGTATCATCCAATTCAGATATATCTGTTAATTCATCAATATGTTTGGTAATGAATATTCGCAAACTGGAAATCATTACATTATTCTGACTCTCATAAAATGCATATATCTCAGGCCATGCTGGTATAACTATATCAACTTCAATAGCGAACTCCCACTGTATATTGTTAACATCGGAAAGAGAAACTTTATTCTGTTGCCCAGAAAGGTATTTGCGTTTTGTGTCCTCTGTTATATCCTCAGAATTAATAATTTCAAGAATAATTCCCACACTCTCTTTTTTTGCCGTATCTGTAATAAATACATTATTTAGTGCATTGTCAAAACATTCATCTATATAATCTGATATAGATTTAGCTGATTTACAGCTCCTCAGTATTGTAACATTTAAAGGATAATTATCCAATGTTTCCACCCTCTCATTTCGATAATGAACAAATGCGCATACAACATTTTCCGGTGTCAGCATATATGCTTCGTTTTCTACAACATATTCCAGCAAACACCCTGATTCTGCATCTATATCTGTAAAAATCAGTTTTCCATTCGACACTATTTGTTTGATTGTATCAAAACCTATGAGATCTACTCTATGAGATATAAATGCGAAGTGTTTATTCAACCAGTTACGACTTTCTTTGGTGGAATGGTTCAATTCGAGGAATCGTAACCAAGACTCGAATAATTCATCGGAATTCTGTTTCACGAAGATCTTCCATAATCCATCAACGATACTGCCCAAATGGTTGAAAAGCGAGCTTGAATCTTCAACTGATTTATAGAAGTCAATCAAAAAGTCCCACTTTTTATTATGCATAATAACTTGTGCTATCGAATGAAGTTTTGAGTTATTTGCTTCTTCAAGATGCTGACAAATACAATCGACCACCTGAATATTCAATATACTTACATCGTTGTAACATTTATCAGGAATGTTTTTTACGCACTGCCCTACTTTATCTATATGATAGTCATACGGCAAACTATGCCGAAGTTTTAATTCAAGGATAAAATCATGGTCGTGCTTATTAATTGACTTACCAAAAAAGAAAGATATATAATCAAAGTAATCTTCATTTATAAGTCCTTCTTTCAAGAAAACTTCAAGCATTTTAGAGACATTGAGTTCACTAAAAATTTTATGCGTCTGCATATCAACATCCAGCAACAGTTCTTGTATTGGAGTAGCATAATGATTGTTACGAGACAACTCTAGTATCTTGATTTGTTCACGATATTTTTTTTCGCCCTCTCGCAAGGCTTCTAATCGCTCATGGTAGGTAAAGGTAGAATTAACTATTTTCTCTATTTGACTGAATTGAATATTGCAACTATCTTCAGATGTATCATAATAATATCTAACACCATAATATGTGTTAGTTTGATGCCTCTTAAAACATTGATATCGAAATGAGGATTGCGATATAAAGGAATTAAATAACGTTTCATTTTCTGCGATATCTTCAAGAGGTATAAAATTGTTTTCGACAAAAAACAAAAAGGCATTATTTTCATTTTGTTTTGATAATTTTCTACGATACCCTTCAATATAAATCAGCCTTAATTCTTTTTCTTGTATGGCATGTGTCGCTTCTAAAGATTGAAGTTTTTTAGTTATTCCATTAATACGCTCGTCAATCTGTCTATTGCGCTCAACCAATAATTCACTTTTCTTATGCAAACAATCATACAAAACACCCTTTCCTTTATGCAGATCAGCAAAATCTTTTGGATGGTAGTTTTTATATACAATCATTGCAAGAAGTTTGTTTTGATCAAGTTTCTCATCAAGTTTTTCTCTATATTGGGCATATTCATTGACAATATTCTTCAGTAATCTCATATCGTCAATGAAAAAAGCCAAACTGTCTATTACCTCGACATTAAGATCTGAATAGCCTTTTATCTCTAGTTCCTCTTTCAGTTTGTCTGCCGAGTTTGAGGAGTTGATTATTGGGATTACAGTTGTGATATAATCAAAGAATTTAGTACGTTCTTCATCAAAAAACATATCATCTTTAACCGCATAAATGAACGTAACTTTACGCCCCACAGAGTTTGACTGATTCAAGAGTTGATTTACCTCTCTTAACTTAAGAAAAATATCCGTATTATCAAATCTATCTAAATCTTCTATAATCACAACATTATAATCAGTAACCTCAAAGAAATAGACAATCTCATCCATGTGCTTATTGAAAACGGATGTATCTTCTTTGTTTTCTTTTAATTCAATCTCTCCATTCTTTAGATTTAACTTATTCAGTTTACTATTACTCAATGATTTGACAGTCTTTTGAACGAATATTATTGTTGCAACAAATATATATGATAGAGCAAAAATATCAGACCATTTATTTAATACTGGATTACTTAAGCGATTGCAAATCCAATCCACCTCCAAAAATGATGGTTCAAATACAATAATTAAGGCAACAATATAAAGTATTATTGCAAAAGATAAAGCATATTGAGCCCAAGTTGATTTATGATAAATCCTTTTTAATCTGGAGTTATAAAGCGTCTCTTGTTTTTCTTTATAAATAAGTTGTTGAAGAATGCTGTATTCAATACGATTATTCATCGTATCAATATCTATTTTATTCTTTTTATCATCTAATGGTGACTTTAGTGTAGCAAGAGATATTGAAAGATATTTGTATTTACGATAGTCTTTCATCAAAGAGCGAAGAATGGAACTCTTACCGGATCCATAAGGACCAGTAAGAGCAATGTTCAAGATGTCTTTCTCTTCTAGTTTTCGTGCAAGATTCAAAACACTCCTATACTGCTTCTTATCACTTTCACTATCACGATTAAGCAGAGCAGGAGTTAATGATACTTGTTTATCATCCTCCATCGAATTATTTGCACATATTTTCTTCCAAAATCTCCAGTTCATTTATTTTAAGCTATTTATTAATCATATTTTTCTAATTTGTTACAGATTGCTATCTATATTAAAGCAACACCAAATTCACGGATTGTTTCTTCGCTATCTCTTCCTGAGACAGATTTGCCTGTCGCTTGCTCTATTCTGTCAAGCAATTGTTTTGCTCGATCTATGAAATAAGCATTGAAATCATCTAATGCAAGATGAGCATAACTTACCTTATGTGACTCTATAGCTTCCTGTATCTCAACTTGTTTTAATCCCTTATTTGCCATAGTTCCAATATAGGTACTTGGTGCATGTCCTCCTATTGAACGATTGGAAGATGCATAAATTGGAGTCTTATTAATGACTGAATTCCATTTTATACGTGGAAGGTTATTTTTCTCGCAATAAGTTTGAGGGAATATATGATGAATATCAGCATCTTCATCAATGTAAGATGCTATATCCATACGATGACCTGTCATAAAATCAAGTGGTGAATCTTGTAAGATAAGTGCCATAACACCTTTGTACGCTGCACTATTCCTAGTCTGCATGGTCAATAAACGAGTTGGTTGTATATTGGAACGATATACAGTCTCTGGCATTTCACCACCTTCCATCCAACGGAATACGCCCATTATATCAGTTGCAAATCTAGCTTCATTGGCACCCCCATATAGTTCACCCATTACGCCACACCAATACCAACGAGACAATAATTCCTGTTTGCTTCCAAGATGCAACATTTTTTTATTTTCGTTGTCGTATGCAAAGATTGCAGCAAGTGGAATAAGTTGTGACGAATATGGAAGATCTCTGGAACGGAAAATCCCCTGATGTACTAAGAAATCAGCTGCATCACAGAAACCTTTAATCAAAGCGTCATGATACTTCAAATAATCTTTCAATTCAAGCCTAAGAATGTCTTTTTTCTTACATGTTACAGCCACACGCTCATCATCACCTGAAACCACTCTTTTATAATATGATACCAAAAGAGTCATTGCTGCCAAAAAATTAGCACCAGTGATTTCTTTCAATAGCTCGCCATTTACTTTTTGAGCAAAAATATGACGAATGGTCTCCCAATCTTTTCTCAATTCATGTCCTTCAGCAGCAAATGTAGCTGTGACGAGTTCGAAAACCGTAAGAGGTACACCACCAGTGTTTACATTCTCAAAAATCTGGCAGACAGCTTCTTTCGGGGTTTCTTTATCAAGCTGAATTATAGGTATGTTATACTCTAAAATTGGGCGAAGAATCTGCTGTGAGAAATCACGGAATAAATTTCTATACTCTCTATCACCTTTGTAATAGTCTTCCATATCATAATGCCAATCTTCCGTATCATTATGAGAAAACGTAATATTCAAGGGAAACATCAGGTTCTCAAATTCTTTCTCTCTTGTGGATAAGTCCAGCGTTACATCACGACCAATATTTGTTGTAAGCTGTTTCTTCTCTGATACAGATATGATTGCTTCCAATCTGTCCGCAGTAGAGTCTAGACATTTACGAATATCTAGATAATAATAGCGTTTGATAATTGTATCTCGATTGGTCTCTAATCGAGTATTAGTTGCTTTCTTACTTTTCAAGACCTGATATAAAGTTGTGAGTCGCTGTTGTCCATCGAGCACAAGCCACTCAGGTGTAACTTCTGATATAGAATCCACACCTTCAAATGTGCGATACTTAAAACGGATATGCTCACCACCATTAGCCAAAAACATCGCTGCACCCATTGGGAAGCCAGATGTGATACTTTCTATTAGTTTACATATCTTCGTGTCATCCCAAACCCAACTACGTTGAAAGTCGGGTAATTGAGCCTTACCTTCTTCAACCATTTTTAGGAGGTCATCAAGTTTCTTATCGTGTGATTCAACAGCCATAACAAATTCATTTTATCAACCGATTAGTAATACATCTCAATATACTGATAAGCCTTATCAAAAACTTCTTGATCTTTAATCTGGTAGTTAACCCACAGAATAGAACGTAGTTTCTTTTTTATCTCTCGCTGAGCTGTAATGCTTTTAAAAGCATCTTTAAACTTACGTACAATAGCTACCACATTTTCATCAATATCAGCAACAACCCGTTCTACAATGATAGGTGTATCCTCAGTTCTAATTGATTCAAACAACTCCGTAAGAGCAGCTTTAGCTTGTTCCCTCTTGTCAAGAGGTTGATTTGAGTTTTTTTCTTCTTCAAGCACTTCTTTGGCAAGGGTGAGCAATCCTCGGAGGAAATCAATACTAGTTATAAGATTTTCCTCCATATGACGGCGCAGTTCATCCAACTTCTCAGCAAATGCCTTGTAATTAGGGTCTCCATGATGCTCTCCTAACCTCAAACGAAGCATTTTTTCCACTTCCAATATCTTTTTAGGATTGTCTTTGGCTTGCTCCAACACCATATCAATTACATCTCCATCTACCACAAGATCCTCAAGTGGAGTCCCAATATCAATTGTATCAATGTTACGATGAATGATTTCAATGGTTTTAGCACCCAATAAAGTCCATATGAGTGATCCTCCGGTACTAACAGGACGTACACTTTGATATACCTGAGCCAGCCAAGTATAATCCGCCTGAAAAACAGCCAGCATTGCATCCGGGCTTACTGTTTCCCAAGCTTTAGCCAATCGTGAAAAATGTTTTGCAAAATTCGTTTTTGTAGACTCATCAAGTAAACATTGCTGGGCAGCTTGCAAACCTTCCCAACCACCGATTGTCCGGTCTACACCAGGGAAAAAGTCAATACATTCTTGCAATAATTGAGGTATCAACACTTTTATCTCATCAATATTCTTTACAACCGTTTTTACCGTCTCTTCATCAAAAGCAAGACTTTTGGCTACATTATCAAATACACCAACGAAATCTACAATCAGACCACATTTCTTATCAACATTGTACTTTCTATTCGTGCGGCAAATAGCTTGTAACAACGTATGATCCTTCATTGGTTTATCAAGATACATACATTGCAAAATCGGAGCATCAAAACCTGTTAACAGCTTTGAAGTGACAATCACCATTTTAATCGGTGACAATGGATCACGGAATTGATCAAGAAGTTTTCTTTCTTGTTCTCTATCACGACGGTATGTCTTATACTCATCAGCTTTATCACCAGCCGTATGCATAACGATAGTGGTTGCATCTTCCGTACCCAAAAGAGCATCAATCGTTTTCTTATATTTCACACAGCAGTCTCGATTATATACCACAACTTGGGCTTTCATGCCACTGGGCTCTACATACTCTTTGAAGTGATTTACAATATAACGTGCGACATCGTTAATTCGCTTCTCTGCTGTAAAAAATGCTTCAACAGAAGTTCGTTTTACTAATTCGTTCTTTTCGTCCTCGGATATTTGATCGGTCAGTTCATCAAATTCTTCTTGTAATTGAGTTTCGTTAAGATGCATCTCTACCGGCACTGTTTGGAAATTCAATTCAAGCGTAGCTCCATCTTCAACAGAATTTTGGAAAGTGTATTTTGAAATATATCCACCTTTCTCTAAATCCTCATCAGCACCAAACGATTGAAAAGTATTCTTATCTCGTTTGTTGATAGGCGTTCCGGTAAGACCAAAGAAAAATGCATTAGGTAGTGCATTGCGCATTTTTTGTCCTAAATCCTTTTCCTGAGTTCGGTGTGCTTCATCTACCAATAAAATGATATTATCTCTTTCATTCAGTACACTATCAACATCTCCGAACTTGAAAATTGTCGTTATCAGAATCTTGCGCTGATCCTGCTTGAAAAATGCAACTAACTCATCTTTTGTCTTTGCAGATTCTATATTAGGAATATCAGCACGAGTAAAATCGCCCGTTATCTGATCTTCCAAATCAATACGGTCATCAACGATAACAACTGTGGGAGCATGTAATTCGTTCTGCAAACGTAATTTTTGGGCAGCAAATACCATCAACCATGATTTTCCCGAACCTTGGAAATGCCAAATAAGACCTTTCTTCGGACCTTGTTTCTCTCGATATGTATTTAAGACACGCTGAACAATAGCTTCACCTCCTAGATATTGTTGATAACGGCAAACTATTTTTATTTTTTTGCCTGATGATGTTCCTGTAAAAACACTATAGTAACGATATATGTCAAGCAGTCGGTTTGGTTGAACCAACCCCATTACGTTACTTTTAACCGACTCTATTGTACCATGCTGACGACTTTCATCTTTAAACCAAGGTCCCCATTTGTCAACAGGGGCACAGATGCCGGCATATTGAAGTTCTTTGCCTTCTGTAGCAAAGGTTAATATATTCGGAACAAACATTTCAGGAATGCTCTTTTCGTAATGCAGCATATCAATGGCTCCGTCAGCCCATGTTATCTGAGGGCGAACAGGAGATTTTACTTCACCAACACAAACCGGAATTCCATTTATCAGATAAACCAAGTCCAAACGTTTACCTCCACCAACAGAGCTACGTGGAAATTCCCATTGATTGGTTACGACACAATAATCTTCGACCGCATCTTCGCTAAAGAATCTGATAGGTATATATTCACCATCCTTTCCAAAAGGCTCTGTGTTTTCATTAAATAGCAATGTACGAAAACGATCATTGGCAGTCACCAATTCATCATAATTACCTCCACAAGTAATAGCAGCACGGAGTTTATAAATAACTTGCTCCGCTTGTTGATGTGTTATCGGATTCAACCTAATAAGAGCTTCCAATAGCCATGATTCAACAAGGACAGAATCAGAACTACGAGGTATATCCTGTGACTTTACATACTGCCAACTACTTTGGGTTGCAGCTTCTATGAGCATTTGCTCCACTGTATTGTCTTCGTTAAACATATCTATGATTTTCATTGTTATCAATTTAATAATTAAGCGATTTTCCCTAATTCGTCACTTTGTATGTCATTCAAATATACTAAAGCTTTTTGAATGACAGATTTTGATTTATCGGCCTGTTCAACAATAGAACCAAATCGAGTTTGTTCTTCCATTGATGGAATTTTAATCCAGAGATTAAGAAGATCAACCTTTGTTGTACTAGGAAGAGTTGTACCTTTGTTCAGCACATTGAAATCTATTGTTTTGCAATGCCAATAGAAATAAACGTAATGAAGGACTTTTTCATCAGGAACTGCTCCAAATGCAGTATCAACGTTCCAATACTTTTCTCTTATTAGCAAAGGCTTGTCAATAGTACCTTTTCTCCCTAACAATATAGAATTAGCAGGAGATAGATAATCTGAGGCCCTTGCCATCTCGCCACCAGTTCCATAGACAGGATAGCCCCCATCCTCAACTTGGATTGATTTATAATCCTTGCCGTTAATTATTTCGACGACTTCTTTCCATTGACGGCTATGATCACTCCTCATGTGAGTATCCCCAAACATCTCGATAAATTGCGATTTGAAATCGCCAAATTTTGATTTATCGGCTTGTTTGAGGACCTCAACAAACAAGATTTGTTCATCCATACTAGGAACAGGAACTTTCATTTTCTTGATATCTGAGAATACGATATCAACTTGATTTGTAGAACCAGTTACATATTGCCTGTATATTTCTGCTTGCGTATCATTTAAAGAAAGGTACGTATTAAGCACTTCTGGAAGAATCACTGCTCTATCTGTTGACAAGGCAATCACATGTCCGTCATTTATGTAGGTATTATTATCTGAAGGACAAATAAATACACAACATCGTCCAAGAGTACCATTTCCAGTTGCATTCAAGAGAACATCTCCTGATTCAAGTATTCTCTTCCTAACTGGGATTTCCTCGTTGTGGTATTTTATATTCCCCAAACGTTGACCATCCCAATGGATACATGCTTGATTAATCACTAAGACAGAAGAAGATTCAACATATTTTGGCGTTATTCCCTTACTCATGATTGGACAAACCGATTCAAGAGTTTGCTTATTATGAGTATTATAATACATCTCGATAAATTGCGACATACTAACCAATAAATTTACGGTGAGACATTTTTACATTTGTCTGATTCACCATAGCATATTGCAATGTTGTATCAAGACTTTGATGCCCTAAGAGATGCTGGACCTGCTCTATAGGCATACCTTTATCTATCGCCATTGTTGCCAACGTACGGCGAAATTTATGAGGATGCACCTTAGGAATATTCAATTCACGCCCCAAACGACGTAAACGTATTTCCACACCACTTATCTGTAAGCGATCGTAAGGTGCTAATAACGAAACAAACAAGGCAGGATTGTCATCTATCCGTTCTGCCAAATAACGTTGTAAATGTATCTTTGTACGAGCATCGAAATAAACTCGACGTTGCTTATCTCCTTTACCGGTAACGATACATTCCCTATTTTCAAAATCTATATCGTTCCTATTAAGTTTGACCAACTCACCGACACGCATACCAGTAGAAGCTAACAAATCTATCAAGGCTAAATCGCGAATACCTTCGCAATGATCTCGCATTTGTTCCAAGGCTTCATCGGAGTATGTTTCTTTGACTGTTTTCCCGACTTTTACTTTATGAATCCGACGTACTGGGCTCTTGACAATATAATCCTCATCCTCAAGCCATGCAAAGAAGCTCGATAAGATGCGACGTATATTGTCTACCGTAACCTTTGTAGCACCGCTTGTCTGCTGATAATCATTTAAGTAATTACGCAAGTCATCAGTAGTGATATGGCGAATATTTTTTTCTATTTTCCTGATAGCATTGCTTAATGTACTTCGATAGTAGTGCATCGACTTATCCGAACATCCTTCAACTCTTTTAGCCGATAAAAAACTATCTATCAATTCACTATTACCGCTGCACTCTTCATTGTTTTTAGACGACACGTTGATATCACGAAAGGC
>OMFC01001145.1_pt1 | contig 11899 bp, 9 predicted proteins | sample 1645531 | NCBI WGS metagenome assembly OMFC01 (sample SAMEA103958112, study PRJEB25191) | human gut metagenome | biome: human-associated habitat [ENVO:00009003]; feature: intestine environment [ENVO:2100002]; material: feces | place: Germany | collected 2013/2015 | reverse complement strand
CCACTTTTTTGCGGTAAGTGGAATCCAGGAACGCACGGTTATATACACCGGTCACATAATCGCGGCGCATCTCCTCGCGGTACTGGCCCAGCAGGCGCAGCAGGGCGTTTGCCTCGCGGTCATTGGCGGGCAGATCTGCCGTAAGGAAATAGGTGGCAGCCAGCACAAACGGGCGGTGCTCCACCTGGATGTTCTGGTAAAACACAAAACCGGTATCCTCACCCAAAATCGGCTGCCAGCCACGGCCATCTGCATTCAGCACAGGCACAGCATCGGCATGGCCGGTGGCCTGCAGGGTGGCGGGGTCCACCTCGGCCTGGGCCAGCGGGTCGATCAAAGTAACCTGGTCAAAAAAATTCTGCAATGCGGTAACCTGCATGCCAATTTGTTCCAGAGTAAATTCCTGCATGACGCGTCTTCCTCCATGTAAAACATACAAGATCCAACAAAGCGTTTTTCGGTTCTCTATGTTGTCCTAATGTTGTAATGCTACACCTTGACATAAAATCTTTGTATATTTTACCATACCGTGCATGCTTTTCCCATACCCGCATTACACAAAGAATTGCTTAACAATAAAAGTATTACTGTTCAAAAAATCACTTTGCACTTTTTGCTGCTTTTTTCGCCGGTGCTGTCGTTTTCTCCTCTTTTGCGTCAGCCGCCTTGGCCTTGGGCTGCGGGGCGGGCGCTTTTTCCTTTTTCGGCTCCGCTTCCGGCAGGGGTTCCGCGCGGAAATACCGTGCGCTCATCTCGTGGATCTTCCGCGCCAGCGCGGGGGGCAGGTCCTTAGCGGCAACGCGCCACTGCCAGTTGCCCGCCGGGTTGCCGGGGGTGTTCATGCGGGCTTCGCTGCCTTTTTCCAGCCAATCGGCCATCGTCACAATAGCCAGCTCCGCCGGGCTTGCCAGCACACCGCGCAGCAGGCCGGTGATCTCGCCCTCCTGCTCGGTCAGGGCAAAATATGCCTTGGCCTGTTTGCGCTGGGCGGGGGTGGTTTCGTTTTCCAGCCAGCCGCGCAGGGTGTTATTGTCATGGGTGCCGGGGTAAGCCACGCAGTGGGCCGGGTAGTTATGCGGCAGGTCCAAGCTATCGGTGCCGTTCAGACTGAACTGCAGCACCTTCATGCCGGGGAATCCGCTTTCCGCCAGCAGCGCACGGACGGAATCAAAAATTTCGCCCAGATCCTCGGCCACAATGGGCAGGTCACCCAGAGCGGTGCGCAGAGCACGGAACAGGTCCATGCCGGGGCCCTGTTCCCACTTGCCGCCGCGGGCGTTTTTGTCCCCCGCCGGGATAGCCCAATAGGTATCAAAGCCGCGGAAGTGGTCAATACGCAGGATATCATAAATGCTCAGCGCATGGCGCACGCGGCGCACCCACCAGGCATAGTTGGTACGCTTGTGGTAGGCCCAGTCATACAGCGGGTTGCCCCACAGCTGGCCATCCTCGGCAAAATAGTCCGGCGGGCAGCCAGCCACGCGGCGGGGGTGGCCCTCGCTGTCCATCTCAAACAGCTCACGGCCTGCCCACGCATCGGCAGAATCCGCCGCCACATAGATGGGAATATCGCCCATGATCTTGATGCCCTTGCTGTTGGCATATGCTTTCAGGGCCTGCCATTGCTTGGCGAACTCATACTGCACAAAGGCCCAGAAGCCCAGTTCATCGGCATGGCCGGTGCGGAACTCTTCCAGTGCCTTGGGGTCGCGCAGGCGCAGCGGGGCAGGCCAGGTCTGCCAGTCGCACATCTTGTTTTCTTCTTTGATTGCCATGTACAGGCAGTAATCCGGCAGCCAGGCATCGCTCAAAAAGGTAAAACGGTACCAGTCATCGCTGTAGGGGGTATCGTACCCCGGCACCGGGCGCTGCTGCAAAAATGCGGCGTATGCCTTGCGCAGCACCTTGTAGCGCTTTTGGTACAGCAGGGCATAATCACAGTAATTGGGGTTGGTGCCCCAATTTTCTTTGGCGTAATCCTCCGGCTTCAGCAGGCCATCCGCAGCCAGCTGATCCAGGTCAATAAAATACGGGTTGCCCGCAAAAGCCGAGCAGCTCTGGTACGGGCTGTCGCCATACGAAGTCGGGCCAACGGGCAGGATCTGCCACACGCTCTGTCCGGCCAGCACCAGAAAATCCACAAAATCTCTGGCAGCCTGGCCCATGGAGCCAATGCCATACCCGCCCGGCAGGCTGGAAACCGGCATCAGGATACCGCTGCAACGCTTCTTCATTTTTTCTCTTCTCCTTAAAACTTTTTGTATTCCGCAAAGCCCATCTAGGGTGCGCCTGTTTTTCAGGTACACCCCGGGGCATCAGTTATCGTCTGCTTCGGCGCTTTCTGCGCCAAGGGCCGCCATCACGGCGCTGCGCCAGGCAGCGGCGGCATCTTCATCCCACAGGCCATCCCGCAGGGTAATGCCGTCCGCTTCATAATACAGCCCGCGCTGGGCCTGCTGCAATGCGGCGGCCTGGGTTTTGTCCAGCGCTGCGCCAGGCAGAATACCGGCTGTCACCTGCGCCGCCTGCATGGCCGCGGCGGCGTTCTGGTTGCTGCCGGTACCCCAGGGGGTGATCAGGTCCAGGGTGTCGATCAACGCGCTCTCCCCCGCCTTGCTGGTGTACAGCCACAAAATAGCGGCGGCGGCGGCGCGGGCGCTCTCCTCATCGGCATCCGCCGGGATAGCCAGCCAGGCACGGTTGGCCAAAATGGGGTAATTCATCAGCCCGGCCAGGTTGAACCGCTGGTTGGCAATGTCAGCTTCGGTCAGGTTATTTTTGATGGGCAGCCACACCAGCGCGTCTTTCTGGGCGCTGCTCAACGCTGCGCCGCTGTCACTGATCAGGTCGGCCAGGTAGCCGCGGTAGAACAGGGCATTGCCCTGCTGGAACAGATACTTGCTGGTCCATAGGTCTGCAATGCCGGCCTGCCAGGCGCTGTTGGCATCTTCCAGCCGCAGCTCCTGCTCCAGCGCGTTCAGCGGACCGGTCAGGTTTTCTTCGGTCAGCGGCTCCCCCGCCGCCAGCAGGGCGGTGGTGTACAGCGCAGGGGTATTTTCCGCCACGCCGCCATCCCCGCTGTTGCCGCTAACCTCCGGTCCCTGGGCGGCAAACACGCCGTTCAGGTTTGCCAGTGTCTCCCGCCGCTCAGCGGGCAGGGTGTAAACATTGCCGTTCAGCGTTACCTGCACAGCGCCGGGTTCCGCGCACCAATGGGTCACAGCTGTTACGAAATCGAACCATTCCTCCCAGGTCGCAGCGCGCAGGTCGTCCAGCGCGGCATCGCTCTGCAAAAGCTCGGTCAGCACACGGTTATCCGCCCAATAGGCATACAGGCTCTGGCCCACCGGCAGGGCTGTGACGGTGCTTTCCGTATCCAATCCGGCATGCTGCGCGGCGGCGGCCAGCAGCTCGTTCTCCGCCAGATTCTTCCAGGTTCCATCATCCTGCGGCGGGGCATCCAGAATGACCAGGTCCGCCGTTTCGGGCTCAAAGCTGTTTTGCAGCGTCACATTCTGCGCCTGGGCATACAGCTCCAGCGCGCCAACAGCAGCGCTGGTGTCCAGCAGGCCGTTCACCGTCAGGCTTTGGGGTGCCGCGGTGGGCACGGCCTGGCTGGGTGCTGCGGTTTCGCCGGTAGCAGCCGCCCCTTGGCCCGCGCAGCCCGCCAGCAGGCAGCTGCTCAAAACCAGTGCTGAGATTCGTTTTTTCATATGGTTCCCGCCCCCTTTCCGGCTCCCACCTTGCCGGGGAGCCGCCGGAATTATAACTGATTTTTATTATAACGGATTTGAACTGTTTTTTCCACTGCCGTTTTATGCTATAATGTAAAAATATTCCGAAAGGGGGATGACCTTGCATGCCCGCAACGGCAAAACTATACGAAACAGACCCATATGTTCAAACTTTTACCGCCACGGTGCTTGTCTGCACCCCGGCCGGGGAACAGTTTGCCGTGCAGCTGGACCGGACCGCCTTTTACCCGGAGGGCGGCGGCCAGCCCTGCGATACCGGTGCGCTGGGCACCGCCCTTGTAACGGATGTGCAGGAGCATGGCGGCGTGATCACCCACACTGTCAGCGCAGCGCTGCCGGTTGGGCAGACGGTGGAAGGCCGCATTGATTGGGCGCGCCGCCGCGACCATATGGAGCAGCACACCGGTGAACACATTTTAAGCGGCACTTTGCACCGCCTGTTTGGGGCGGAGAATGTGGGCTTTCACATCGGTTCCCCCGCGGTGCGGATGGATATGAGCGTTCCGCTGACCGCCGGCCAGCTGGCCGAAGCAGAAGCCCAGGCCAACGCGGTGATCCGTGCGGACGCCCCGGTGCGCTGCTGGTACCCCGCGCCGGAAGACCTTGCAAAACTGACCTACCGCAGCAAAAAGGAAATTGACGGTGCGGTGCGGCTGGTAGATGCCGGCGGGGCCGACCTGTGCGCCTGCTGCGGCACCCATGTTTCCACCACCGGCCAGGTGGGGGCCATCAAAATTTTGAGCGCCCAAAGCTACAAGGGCGGCACCCGGCTGGCGGTTGTGTGCGGGGAGCGTGCGCATCAGTCCATTGCTGCCGCCTGGCAGGATGCTGCCGCGGTGGGCACCCTGTTAAGCTCCGCCCCCGGTCGCCTGCTGCCCGCCGTGCAAAACCTGCAAACGGCGGAAGCTGCCCTCAAGCAGCGCCTTGCCGCCATGCAGAACGCATTGTCCGAAGCACTGGCCCAAGCCGCCGTGCCCGGCCAGCCTGCTGTGCTGCACTGTGGCGGTGCGGACGGCGACGGACTGCGGCGGATCTGTTTGGCGGTATCGGCCCGCACCAACGCGCTGACGGCGGTGCTGGCCTCCGGCGGGCAGGGCCTCGCCTATGCGCTCTGCCTGCCCGGCGGGGATGTGCGCCCGGTGTGCAAGGCGCTGAATGAAGCGTTCGGCGGGCGGGGCGGCGGCAAGCCCGGCTTTTGCCAGGGCAGCCTTGCCTGCACTGATTTTGCCGATGTCCAGAATTTTTTAGTGAATTATCATGAGTGAGGTATTGTTGTATGCGTATGCGTTTTAAGCCCTATGCCAGACCGGAACTGCTGGCCTGCGATTTCCATGTTCACGAACCGCTGACCCATGCCGGGCACTGGCATGAGCTGTATGCCCGGCCGGAGCAGCCCCTGCACCTGGAGCTTGGCTGCGGCAAGGGCGGCTTTTTGAGCCAGCTGGCCCCCCTGCACCCTGATATCAACTACCTTGGCATTGATATCACGGATAAGGTCCTGATTTTGGCCAAGCGCAAGGTGGAAGCCGCTTACGCCGCCGCTCAGCTGCCGCCGGATAATGTCAAGATCGCCTCGCTGGATATCGAGCGGCTTTCCGGCGTGTTCAGCCCGGCGGATACCGTGCAGCGCATCTACATCAACTTCTGCAACCCGTGGAGCAAAAACGCTGGCAGCAACAAGCACCGCCTGACCCACCCGCGCCAGCTGCTGCAGTACCGCGCTTTGATGCCGGAGGGTTCCGAAATCTACTTCAAGACCGATGACGATGACCTGTTCCGGGACAGCCTGGGTTACTTTCCCGCTGCCGGGTTCGAGATTACCTGGCAGACCTTTGATCTGCACAAGAATGAGCCGGACTGGAACCTGCGCACCGAGCACGAGGGCATGTTCAGCGAACAGGGCATTCCCATCAAGGCGCTGATTGCCCGCAAGGGGCCGGATTCCAGCGTGACCTGGGTGGAACCCAAAGAGCTGGCCCGCCGCCTGGAACCGGAGGAAGAAGCCGACCCCGCCGGGGAGGTGCAGGAATGACCACTTATGCCCTGCTGCATACGATATTTTTCTTTTTCGTCTATGCATTCCTGGGCTGGTGCGTGGAGGTTGCCTATGCAGCCATCACCACGCGGGAGCTGGTCAACCGCGGATTCTTGAACGGCCCAATCTGCCCCATTTACGGCTGCGGCATGACGGTAATGATCGCCGTTCTCGGCCGTTTTACCATGCCAAGCAGCGATATGGCATGGTACCAGAACGTACTGGTTGCCTTTTTCGGCGGCATGGTCATCACCACGCTGGTGGAGCTGGTTGGCGGGTACATCCTGTACAAGATGTTCCACACCCGCTGGTGGGACTATTCCATGTATCGCTTTAACCTGGGCGGGTTCATCTGCCCGCAGTTCTCCTTGCTGTGGGGGCTGGGCAGCGTGCTGCTGATGGTGGTGGTTCACCCGCTGCTCAGCAAGCCGAGCGCCGCTATCCCCACCCTTGTGCTGATCTGGCTGGATGTTATTTTCGTCGGCCTGTTCCTGGCGGATCTGATCGTATCCGCCATTCAGGCTGTCGGCTTCAGCAAACAGCTGGCCCGCATTGATGAGCTGCGCAAAGCCATGCGCACCACCAGCGATGCCCTGACCGAAGTGATCGGCACCAGCGCCATGACGATGGACACCCTGCTGGATGAGCAGAAACTGCAGCTGACCCTGGCCGCCATGGAGGGTGCCACCAACGCCGCCGAGCTGCGTGACCAGCTGCGCGAACTGGCAGGCAAAGCCGGCACCCTGCGCGATACCACCATCCGCCTGAGCAAGCAGCGGTTCTTTGGCACCGGCCGTTTGCTGCGGGCCTTCCCGGACATGGTCCCCGACCGCCGCGAAGCACTGGCCTCCCTGCGCGTTGGCCTGACCAAAGCCACCGCCCGCGCCAAAGCCGCCGCCAAACAGGCCGTAAAAACCGGCAAGAACGCCATGAAAAAAGAAGACAAGTAAATATCTTCCTATACCAAAAGCCGCCGGGCAGCAAGCAAAGCACTTGCCGCCCGGCGGTTTTGTTGTTTTTGTTTGTAGTTTGGGATTTTTAAGGTTTGTGGCGTGGAACCACCCCTCACCGGCTTTCGCCGGAGCTCCCCTCCAGGGGAGCTGGACGCGAAGCGGCCTGAGGGGTGGTTTCCCGCTGCCAGGCTAAAAATTTGCAGGGAACGACACCTGCATCGTCCCGCATGACGGGCCTTGCCAAATATTTTGCCCCTGAATACCGCAAACACCCGCGGGCGCACAATCTGCGCCCCTACGGGTGGGCAGCCATTAAAACCTGATGATTTCATTCCAAATGTGTGATAGGGTTGGGTGACCCTATCCTACCGTGAAAAAAATGCCGATTGTGCTGTACCGATTATCCCTTTTTCCGATTGAACCCAATATACAGCACCAGCCATGCCGCCGCCACGCACACCAGGGTAATCAACCCCAGCATCTGCCAGCTGTGCACCAGGTTGGGCACGGTGGCATCGTACATCGGGCTGTCCAGCCCTGCTTTCAGCCAGGAAAGGCGGTCGTTCAAATCGGTGGAAGCGCCCAGCGCCCCCATGCCCCAGCGGCAGACAATGATATAGCTGATGGCCGTCAGCGCGCCGGTCATACTGAACATAACGCCGCTGAACACCACCTGCCCGATGATGAGCACCAGCACCAGCAGCACCGCGGCTTCGCTGCTTTTCAGGCTGGCAGATACCAGCAGGCCCATGGCACTGGATGCTGCCATGAGCAGGAAAATCGTAATGAAGATTTCTACATTGGTATCCAGCAGCAGGTGGTTTTGCGGAATATGGATGATCTCCACAAAGCCTGCCGTCAAAATGCCCGCCTGCACGGCTTCCACCAGAAACAGGGTGATGGCCTTGCTGAGCACCGTTGCCAGCAGCGAAACGCCGACGCTGGCTTCACGGAAGATAATCTCCCGGTCTTTACAGATCTCGCGGTAAGAGTTCAGCAGCCCCATAAAGGACGCCATGGCGCACACAATGAACAGCACCGTGCGGCTGCCGATGTTGATCAGGTTGGAGGTAAAGCAGTCCGGCTCCCCCACCAGCTTGATGACAAGCACCATCAGCGGGGCCTGCAAAATCAAGCTGCCAAGGGTCAGCTTCTGGTTCCAGATCAGCTGAAAATTGCGGGAGATGAGCACCGCCAGCTGGCGCAGCAGCTTGCCGATTTTTACGCTTTGCATCGTTTTTCCGCCTCCTTGGCTGCTGCCGGGAACCGCGCTGCAAGGCGATTGAATTCCGGGCTGGTAAAGTATTTCCGGCGGTAATATTCCACCTGTTCGGGGTCGTGCAGCTTTTCAAAAATATCGCTGGTCAGTTCCACATCAAAATATTCATCCATCGCTTCGGGCGAACCATAATAGCACAGCACGCCGCCCGTACCCAAAAAGGCGATCTTATCGCATAGATTGATGTTGGACATGTTGTGGGTAACCATCAGCACGGTGCAGTTTTCGTGGCTCAGCTTGCGGCACAGCTCCATCATGCTGCGGTCCAGATCCGGCGAAAGCCCGCTGGTGGGCTCGTCCAATATCAGCAGCCGGGGCGAAGCCAGCAGTTCCATGGCGATGGAAACCCGCTTTTTCTGCCCGCCGGAAAGGTTTGCAATCATCGTTTTTTCCCGCCCGCCCAGGTCAACGGCTTCAATGGCGTGGGCCACAGCAGCTTTGATCTCGGTGCGGGTGGCATCGCGTGCAATGCGCAGCTTGGCGGTGTAGGTCAGGCTTTGTTCCACCGTCAGCTCGTCGTGCATAATGTCTTTCTGCGGCACATAGCCCAGCACGGCATCAAAGGCATTGCGGTTGCCGCGGGTGTCAATACCGTCAAAGCAGACACTGCCGGAGGTGCAGGGCGACGCCCCGGTGATGCAGCCCAGCAAACTAGATTTGCCGGTTCCGGAACCGCCCACCACAACCACAAAGCTGTTGGGTTCCACCCCCATGCTAGTGCCGTCCACAATGTTCAGCGGCTTGCCGGTGTTGCGGTTTTTGACGGTTTTATACACATCCAGCAGTTCAATGCTGATGCCCACCTTATGCTCATGGTAGTGCAGCATTCCGCCGGAAAATGCAAACACCTGGGTGGGCACATTGATGACAGCGCCGTCCGTCAGCAGCTCATTGCGCACGCGGGTGCCGTTCAGGTAAGTACCGTTGGTGGAGCCAAGGTCATTCAGTTCATAGTGGCCGTCCTTATACACCACCTCGCAGTGGTGGCGGGAAACACGGTCGCTGGTCAGCTGCACATCGCAGTCCTCGCCGCGGCCGATCAGGATGCGGCGCTTGCGGCGCACATCCAGCTCCCGCAGCACGGTGGCGTTGGGCGTTTCCCGCCGCAGGGCGGCGGTACCCTCGCCCTGGCGGATTTCCTCCACGCGGAAGGTGATTTCCTGTGTGGTTTCGTTGCCGTCGATATTCAGGCCGATCACATCCCCCGGCTGCAGGGTCACTTCCTCACCGGAATGGATATAGCGGTTATTGTACCAGGTGCCGCAGGTCGTGGAGCCTGCGTCCTGCATCAGCCAGGCATTGTTTTTGTATTCGATTGTGAACTGGTGTTCCCCCACGTTGTTGCGGCGCAGCACAAAGCTGCAATCGCGCCCACGGCCAAACACAAAGGGAGCTGCCGTGCTGGAAAGGGTCAGCTTTTGGCGGTTGCGCCGCTCGCTGACGGTTAAAATAATCTCACTGGCCAAGGGAGTCACTTCCTCTCTTTCGGCGCTGCATTCCAATTGAACTCCCGCCCACACAGCGGCACAAAACGCAGCTGTGCGCCGCCCACAGCAAAGGTATCCCCCGCTGTCAGCGGCATTTTTTCAATCAGGCTTTTTCCGTTCAGGGTGCACAGCTCGTTGGAAGATCCCGGCAGCGCACACCAGTTGTTATCCTGTGGGTCATACACCACAATGCCGCGCCGCACCGCAAGCGGGCTGTTGGCATCCAGCACGGCGGGGTTCCCGGCCGCATCCACCCCCAAAAAGTTTCGGCCTTCGCCCAAACGCAGGTCCTGCCCGCGGGCGGGGCCGTCCAGTACCACCAGCCAACCGGCTACCGGGCCTTTGGGTGCGGCAAGATCAACCTCGGCAGCGGTGCCGGGCTGAGCAATGGCGCTGCCGGCCTCCAGCCCGCCGTTGCAATAGGGGCATTCGGGGTGTTTATCGGCATCATAAAAATGGCCGTTGGGGCATTTGGTCAGTTTCATCGTTTTCCTCCTTCGGGCGCGTTTACAGCACAAGCCGCAGGGTGGTGCGGCCAATTTTTATGGTATCACCGTTTTGCAGGCGGTATTCCCCGCCGATGGGGTCGCCGTTCACCATCACGGCGGCTCCATCCAGCGGGCGCAGGGTCACGCCGTTGCTTTCCACTTCCAGCACTGCGTGCTGGGGGCGGGTGCGGCCATCCGCCAGGCAGAGGTCACACTGGGCGGCATCGCTGCCGATAATCAGGCTGCTTTCCACATAGGCGGACCAGCGGGTTTCTGCAATGCCCCGCCGGGTAGAAAGGTACAGGGTGATCCACCGCCTCGGCAGGCTCTGCTGCGCGGGGGCGGCATCGGTCAGCAGGTGTTCGGCTTCGGCCAGCTTTTCCTCAGTGCGCTCCTTGCGGCCACGCAGCAGGGCTGCCGCGGCCAGCACCACCAACAGCCCGCCCAGAATAATGGCAGGCAGCCGGAATCGTGCCAGATAGAACGCCCTGTCCTTGGGCCAATCCTCCACGGTAAAGCGGTATACGGTGCCGGAATCGCTCACGTTGGCCGCGGTCATGGCGCTGGTCATCTTGTTCAGCTTAATGGTATAGGTTCCCTGGTACAGCGGCTCGGTGTACAGTGAAACACTTCTGCCGTCCGTGCTGGCAAGGGCCTGTTTAACTTTTACATGCCAGCCCCAGATATCCTCGCTCTGAATGCTGTAACAGGTCAGGTCCTCCGCACGACCCACGGCCTGGTTAAACCGAATGGTCATGGCATAGCGGCCATGCAGCGTCACGCTTTCCACCGCCGGTTTGGCCAGGCGGTGGCCCATATACACGGTAGCGTTGGTTTTCACTGCGCTGCCCAGCTGCGGCACGCTCAGGGTCAGCACATCCAGGCGCTCGCCGTAAAAATTTTCATCCACCGCGGTTTTGATCTCCAGCGCATTGGCAAGGGCCTGCTGTTTTTCAGCCAGGGTATCGGCCAGTTCGCTTTCATGCACCACATCCAGCTTATCGCCGCCCAGGGCCTTGCCCAGCTCGGCAAGGGGGTTGGCATCATCCACCGTCACAAAGATATCCAGCGGCATATTCAGGCGACTGGCGGCATCTTTGGCCACAGCGCCCAGCAGAGCTGTGCTAGTGGCGGTATTGCCCGCTTCCGTCAGGGCAAAGATCACCTTGCGCGGCGCAATGCTCTGGTAATTTTCGTTGATATCGTTATAAATTATTGTGGCTGCCTGCACCAGGTTGGGCTCGTTCTCTTCCTGGCTTTCCAGCGCGTCCACGGCGTTCACTGCCGCCCTGGTATCAATGGTCGCGGGCAGAACGCAGGCTGCATCCCCAGCCAGGGTATACAGCATAATCTGGTCCTTTGCGCCTTTGGCGCTGATCAGCCGCCGCAGCGCAATGCTGTATTCTTTCAGCGTGGTTTCGTCCACACTGTTGTCCACCGCCAGTACATAGCAGATCGGCTCGTTCGCCATGCCGATGTTGCCGGTGGGGATCTTTTCATCCCCCAGGTACAGCTCCACCCCTGCCGCCCGCACAAGGTCCGGGCTGATGAGCTGGCCTTGTGCATCCGTTGCCTGAACAAACACGTCCAGCTCCGGCACGTTGACATAGATCTGCTCAATGGAAAATTCCCCGATCGTGGTACCTAATGCTTTGGGCGCACACAGCAAAGCTGCCATGACTGCAGCAACAGCCATGGCAACCAAAACCTGTGTGATTTTTTTTACCGCAGCAATTTTCACTTACAGGCTCCTATTCTTTACATTACATTGTTTACAGTTCTGTGTCCAAGGCGCATCTGAAAACAAAGAAAATGACAACTATTTCGCAAGCGCAAGATGGATTCCAAGGGCAATACCGCATAATTCTAAGTGCCGATACGGCGAGCGAGGTGCGGCAGCTG
>OMFC01001138.1_pt1 | contig 11990 bp, 10 predicted proteins | sample 1645531 | NCBI WGS metagenome assembly OMFC01 (sample SAMEA103958112, study PRJEB25191) | human gut metagenome | biome: human-associated habitat [ENVO:00009003]; feature: intestine environment [ENVO:2100002]; material: feces | place: Germany | collected 2013/2015 | reverse complement strand
GTGAAAGTCCTTTGTTTTCGGTCAAAAAAAGAAGGGACTAAGCCAGAATGCCTTGGTTTTCAAGGTCTTTCTGATTTAGTCCTATTATCGCACAATAATCTTTCACCACAATAACCGCTATACAGACATAGCCAGAAGTGACCCTCATTACTGATGAGGGTCAGGGTAGAAAAACCCTCATTTGAAATGAGGATAACACGATTATGGAGGAGATCAGCCATGCCAACACTTGAATGGATTGGAAAGAGCAAGGTCATCAATCATCATCAGGAAGTTCCGTTCCGGGTGTTGGAGCGCAAGTATAGCTTTGATGAAAACGGACAGCACAACGAGGATAACGGCAGCGAAAACATGATTATCCGGGGTGACAATCTTGAAGCCCTAAAAGCCCTGCTGCCCCAGTATGAAGGACGGATAAAGTGTATCTACATCGACCCGCCCTACAACACAGGAAACGAGGGATGGGTCTACAACGATAATGTCAATGACCCCAAAATATTGCGCTGGCTTGGTGAATTAGTTGGAAAAGCTGGCGAGGACCTAACGCGCCATGATAAATGGCTATGTATGATGTACCCACGTCTAAAATTGCTTTATAAATTGCTATCTGATGATGGCGCAATTTTTATAAGTCTCGATGACAACGAGATTTTTTACTTGCGCTCAATTATGGATGAAATCTTTGGTGCATCGAATTTTACTGCCCAAATTACACTTCTTTGCAATCCGAAAGGCAGAAGCCAGGACAAATACTTTGCAACCTGTCATGAGTATCTGCTGGTTTATACAAAGTCCGCTGTTCCCGCTGGATGGTTTAGTGTGGAGAAAGACGATGCCAAAATTGAAAAGGATTACAAATTGTCCGATGCGGGCGGCAAATACCGTTTGCTGGAATTAAGAAACACACATCGTGAGTTTGGCAAAGAAAACCGTCCGAATCTCTGGTATCCAATATACGCAAATGCTGATGATGGGACAGTTAGCCTTGAAAAAGATGAACAGCACAACATTGAAATATACCCGACTTGGCCCGATGGGTATGAGGGCTGCTGGACATGGGGTACTGAATTGGCATCAAAAAGCACACAACTGCTTGTTGCACAAAAGAAAGCCGGTGCGTGGAAAATCTATCGCAAATCTTACGCTGCAACAGATGGCGAAACCGTCAGGCAAAAGCTGTTCACTATCTGGAATAATCCGCAATTTTTTACCGAAAAAGGGCAGGTCGCTTTTGGTCAGATTTTTCCCGGAGCAAATAAAAATGATTTTCCGCAACCTAAATCAGTTGAGTATGTGATGGAGGCTATCAGAACAATCACGCATGATGACGATATTGTTTTGGACAGTTTTGCAGGATCAGGGACAACAGGACAAGCCGTTTTGAACTTGAATTCTGACGGCGGTCACCGCAAGTTCATTCTTGTCGAGATGATGGACTACGCCGACAGCATCACCGCCGAGCGCGTCAAGCGCGTAATCAAGGGCTACGGCGAGGGAAAAAACGCCGTGGAGGGCACGGGCGGCAATTTCAGCTTCTATGACTTGGGTGAACCGCTGCTTGTGGGAGATTGCCTGAATGAAGCGGTTGCCCCGGAGAAAATCCGGGAATACATCTGGTTCATGGAAACCAAGCAGCCCTATGCCCCGCCCAGCGGCGGCAATCCCTATTATCTCGGCAAGCACAACAGCACAGGCTATTACTTCTACTACGAGCCGCAGCGCGTGACGGTGCTGGACTATGCGTTTCTCTCTACCATTACGGAAAAAGCCGATGGAACGGTGATCTATGCCGACCGCTGCTCCATCAGCGAGGACAAGCTGGCAAAAATGGGCGTTACATTCAAAAAGATTCCGCGCGATATTAGCAGATTGTAAGGGGGTGTTCGCTATATGGAACTGAAAACATATCAGAAAAAGGTGATAGCGGACTTGACCCGCTATCTGGATCTGCTGAACGAAACAAAGAGTGACACAGCGGCGTTTCGCCTGTTTTGGCAGGAGAAATCAGCCCCGACTTTAGGGCTATACCAAAACGTTATACCCGGTGTCCCGAACCTTTGCTTCAAGGTGCCGACGGGCGGCGGCAAGACCTTTATTGCCTGCAACGCCGTTCGCCCTATCTTTGACGCGCTCCCCGCTACCAAGACAAAGGCGGTCGTGTGGCTTGTTCCGTCGGACGCGATTCTGACGCAGACGGCGAAAGCCCTGAAAGACACATCCCACCCCTACCGTCAGAAGATTGACGTGGATTTCGGCGGGCGTGTGGAGGTTTACACCAAGCAGGAGCTTTTGAACGGTCAGAACTTCAACCCCTCCGCCGTAACGGAGCAGTTGTCGGTTATGGTGCTGTCCTACGATTCGTTCCGTGGGCGCGGCAAGGAGGTCTTGAAAGCCTATCAGGAGAACAGCAACCTTGCCGAGTTTGCAAAGGTGCTGGGTAAGCCCGACAGCCCCATTGAAAAAGCGGATGAAACCGCACTGTTCCAGATCATCAACCAGCTTAACCCGCTTGTCATCGTGGACGAGAGCCACCATGCCCGGTCGGAATTGAGCCTTGAAATGCTGGAAAACTTCAATCCCTGCTTTGTGCTGGATTTGACCGCCACGCCGAAAAAGGAGAGCAATATCATTTCCTATGTGGACGCGGTGCAGCTGAAGACCGAACACATGGTAAAGCTGCCCGTCATCGTCTACAACCGCGACAGTCAGGCAGAGGTCATTCTGGACGCAATCGACCTGAGAAACAAGCTGGAAGAACTCGCCGCAGCCGAATATGCCGTGAGCAAAAAATATATTCGCCCCATTGTGCTGTTTCAGGCAGAGCCGAAAGGCAAGGAAGAAGCCACTACCTTTGAGAAAATCCGCGAAAAGCTGATTGCCTATGACATACCCGCAGAGCAAATCGCCATCCGCACAGCGGACGTGAACGAGCTAAAAAACACCGAACTCATGTCCGCAGACTGCCCGATTCGCTATATTATCACGGTCAACGCATTGAGCGAGGGATGGGACTGCCCCTTTGCCTATATTCTTGCGTCTATTGCCAACAAGACAAGTCAGGTTCAGGTGGAGCAGATTTTGGGACGTATCCTGCGTCTGCCCCACACCACCCAGCACAGGCAATCATCCCTGAATATGTCCTATGTGCTGACATCTTCCAATGATTTCAACGAAACCGTAAAAGGCATCATTCAGGGCTTGAATGACGCAGGTTTCAGCGATAAGGATTATCGCGTTTCCGAGCCGCCTACGCCGAAAGCCCCTGACCCAGTGCAAATCACGATTGACAATGGGTGTTCCAAAAAGGAACCCCCTTTGGAATCGCCCGAAGTGGACGTTTCCGGTGTGGACTGGAAGTTAGTCAATGAAGAATACCAGCGGCGCAGAGAAGCGGAGAAATCACCTGAAACCACCCCGAAAGCCGACAGTATGCTATCCGAAGCAGAAAGCGCGGGACAAGCCTACAATGCCGCGATCCAGCAGTCGGGCAATGACCCCTATCTGCAAAAAACGCCGTGGGAGGTGCGGGAACAGATGCCTACATTCGCTGTCAAGCCGGAATTCTGGGAAGATATTGAGCGCCTTGTCATCCCGCAGTTCTTTGCAGTTATTCCGAATACGCTGTTTACGGATGGTTCTCATGTGCTGCTGGATGAAGCGCAGCTTTCCGAGGGCTTCACGCTGAAAAACAAGGACTGCGACATTGATTTTGCCGCAGCGGATGATGGAATCGTTAAGGTGGATGTTGAGAACAAGGAAAACGGCTTGCCCCGTGTGTTCAAAATGTCCAGCCCGGAGCAGCAGTATTTCAAGGAATACTTCAACAGTCTGCCCCCGGAAAGCCGGGTACGCCAGTGCAAGGAAATTATGCTCCGTCAGCTTAACAAGCTGAATGGCGTGGACGCTGCCGAACTGAAAGCCTACATAGAGCGCATTGTCGGCAACATGAGCAAGGACCAGCTTGCAGCAATGGAGAAAGCGCCGCTTGGCTATGCAAAGAAAATCAAGGACAAGGTGCAAGCCCTGTTGGAGCAGCATTGCCGGGAGAACTTCTCCGACTGGCTCTCCACCGAACGCATTGTATGCTTGCCGTATTATCGTCTGCCAGACGCAATTCATCCCGCTGCGCATACGGACATCTACGCGAAATCGCTGTACCAGGCAGAGGACGGCGATATGAACAAGCTGGAACAAAAGCTGATTATGGAATTGACCGCCTTGCCGAATGTGCGCTGGTGGCACAGAAACATTTCCCGTCAGGGCTTCTGTATCAACGGCTATATCAATCACTATCCTGATATTCTGATTTTGACGGAAAAGGGCAAGATCATCTTTGCGGAAACCAAGGGCGAACACCTGAAAAATGATGACAGCCGGGAGAAAATCGACCTCGGCGCAATGTGGAGCGGTCATGCAGGAAACCAGTATCGGTATTTCATGGTGTTTGAAAAGGATGCCGACCTGCCAAAAGGAGCAGTCAGCATGAGCAAGTTTGTTGAGATTGTCGCGGCGCTGTGAATCCCGTTTCTGGGCGATTCTGACAGGCGGCAATGACGCACTGTTCATAACAGCCCCTATGCGGTTTCGCGGAACCGGACGGGATTGCGCCAATCCGCAAAAACCTTTCCCGTTCCGAACACCGGGAACGCTGTACCGTAGAGCGCGATTCCGTGTAATGAGTATGCAAATCAGGAAATAACTTTTCGGATTTCACAAGCATTGATTTATGCGGCGGTTTTTAGAGTGGTAATTGGGGTTTATTCTGCCGTGGAAGTCGATAATATCTACCCCCTGATTTTTCATCACCTATGGTGTGAAATAAGCCCCTGTCTCGACGCCGTGATTACGACGGAGAAACATTTTGATCTCCTTACAAGTTCATACAGATTCAGGCAGCAGGAGCAATTCTGCTGCCTTTTTCTTTGGGTGACTGTTCCGCTTACCTCGCGTATGTGGATTGTCATAATTTTCAAAAAGGAGCGTGGTAGTAATGAAATTGGAAATCGGTCAAAGGAGGTGGTGTGCCGATGCAAAGCAGAAAACACAGACGGATTCTGATGCAGGAGGCGGAATATGGCAAAACCGCTTGACCCCAAAGCGATAGAAGCAGAGCGGCAAACCAGCAGTCGAGCTGAACGCCGGGAACAGAAACGCCGCCAGATGCAGGACGAGATTTCTTATAACCAGCGTGGAAATGGCGTTATTATTATCCCACCGCAGAAACGGCGGGAACTTGCAGAGGAGCCGCCCAAACTCCGTGTTGCGGCGTACTGCCGCGTCAGCACACAGGAGGAACAGCAGGTCGGCAGCTTTGATATGCAGATCCACCATTTTACCAAGAGGATTGAGGCAAATCCGCAATGGGAGCTGGTTGAGATTTATCAAGATGAGGGCATCAGCGCAACTACCGTTGAAAAACGTCTTGGCTTTCAGAAAATGATTGCCGACGCAGTTGACGGGAAGATTGACCTGATTCTCACCAAAAGCATCAGCCGTTTTGGTAGAAATATCGTGGATATTCTGGACAATCTGCGAACGCTTTCTGCGCTGAACCCGCCCGTTTCCGTTGAGTTTGAGACAGAAGGAATCACCTATACCGGCGATGGGCGGAATAATCTGCTGATCTCATTGCTGGCAGCCTTGGCTGAAATGGAGTCCCAGCAAAAGAGCGAGGCAATTAAGGCTGGTATCCGCTGGCGGATGGCAGAGGGCATCTACAAGTTCTCCGTTCAGAATACGCTTGGCTTCTATCGTGATCATTTCGGGCGGCTTGTCATTGAGCCGACCGAGGCAAGAATTGTTGAGTACATCTATGAAAGCTGCTTGGAGGGCGCAACCCCGGCAGAAATCGCCGCCGCACTGACAGAACAGGGTATCAAGTCTCCAATGGGGAACGATCTCTGGTCTGCCGGTACTGTCCGCAGCATCCTCCGAAATGAGAAATACTGCGGTGATGCTTTGATGCAGAAAACCTATACCAAGGATTTTCGCACCCATAAATCCGTCAAAAATACAGATTTGAATATGTATTTCAAGGAAAATCACCACACAGCGATTATCAAAAAAGAGGATTGGATCAAGGTACAAAAGTTGCTGTCAGAGCGGCACAGCACAGCAAAACGAGCTACATTGCGCCGTTTGAGCAATCACTTCGTCGCATACCGCGTAAAGGATGGTCTTTTCAAGGGCTATCTGATCATGGATTCCCGCTGGTCTTTTATGGAACGTCAGGAGTTTATGAAAATCGTGGATGAGGCGCAAAACACCATAAAATGAAAGGATTTTTACTATGAACTTCGATTTTTCCGCTTTGAACTTTGAAACCATCGACTCCAACATCAACGCCTACCCGGATATGTTCCTGAATCAGAATGGCGTGACTTTCACCAAGAAGGTGCTTGAGGACTTGGGCTATCCTGCCTTTATTTTGTGTCTGCTGGATGCGAAAGCGAGGGTATTTGCGATCCGTTCCTGCAAGAGCAACGAACCGAAGGGATTCAAGTTCTCCAAGCCGAGAGGCGAACAGAAAGGTGTTGTTACGATCTCCAACAAGAATCTGCTTGACCCGCTTCGCGCTGTCACCGGCGAGGACTGGATTCCCGGCAAGCGTTACAAGGTGCGTGGCTTCTGGGTTGCTGATGCAAAAACCATGTGCTTTGACCTCAATGAAGGGGTTCAGGAGGACTTTCGCCCTGTTACGCCGAGCAGTGACGCAGAATAATCCCTGATATTCAGGGAGAAAAGGGAGAGCAAAAGAGCGGCGGCAAGCCGCCTGAGCGAGAAAGCCATCTCTCCCTTTTCTCCCTCGCTGCGGCTATGGAAACCGTGGAAAACCGCAAGCGGTTTACGCACCATTCCCACAGCCTGCGCTCACTCTCTTTTTCCTCTCTGGCTTTCTCCCTACACAAAGATAAGTGTCCATTTTCTATCCCGAAAACGCACAGTTGCCACGACGAACAGAGGGCAGCGTGTCAATATGGCAAAGAAAAGCAAACGGCACACAGGCGGTTTTATCCTCAAAAAAGCCCCGAAGCGCGACAAAAAATAAGCCCAGCACCACGCCGTTTGACGTGATGCTGGGCTTTTCCTGATTACAGCGATTTTCAGCAGATAAAGCAATGCGCTGCTTGCAGATAGCACTTTCGCATTTTGCTGCGTGGCGTGGGAATGTACTGTTTCGCAAAATTTCACGCGCAGAAGCGCACCGTGTACACTCTATCGTACTTTGCTTTCTAATATACTTTTTTGCGCAAGAATAAAGATATTTGCTGTTTTCACTACGCTCGATTTTAGCACGGCGTTTTTACTGCCTCATAGTCAATTCACTCAGCAATTAAGCCAAAATGCCGCAGCGCATCCTTGATTGCCTCGACCTTTTCAGGCGGGCAGGGATGATACTCATGTTTTCTCTGTTCAACAGCATTCGGTGCTTTGTGCATATCCAGCCCGACCATACGCTTGACCTCTGCAATATATGCCGTATGGACTTTGAAGCCGTACTTCTCCTGCACATACTCCTGAATACGCTTATAGGTCGGATGCTCCTTGACCTCGCCGGTTTCCACTTCCATTCTGACCTCAACCGTCAGTGGATTTGTTTCCCGTGACAAAAGAACTACCGTCTCGAGCGTTGTCCCAGATTCCAAGGGCAACTCTTTCACTTCCTGCCCATTCACAGGAACCGGGAAATTGAACACCATGTTCCTAATCCAGTTTCCGTCTTTCTGCTTTTCTGGATACAGGTCAATTCGTTCAATGAACGCTCTCATAAACTCTTTTTGCTCGATTTCCGTGGCAGCACCGTATACTTCATCGAAGGCCAGCAGAAGTTGGTAAATATTTTCGCCGGAGATTTTCTCCTGACGGATACTCTGAATCTGGCTTTTTACTTCATCTATCTGTGTCTCGATTTCTTCTATTCTACCATACTGTTCGTCATATCGCCGCTGCAAATCCAAAATTTTTCTATCAAAATAGGGATCGTTAATATCCAGCGTGTCCATCTGACGCTCCAGCCTTGCTTTAATGCCCAAGGTCTGACGAAGCTGTGCCTGGAGTGTAGAAAGCTGCTTTTCCAAATCCTCGGTATCAACGGATGTCCCTATTTTCTCTTTGATTGCCTTTGAAAATTGCGGGTCATTGACCATAGCCGAAATGATTGCCGCAACCATGCGGTTCATCTCCGTCTGCTCAATGTTCACACGGAAGGTGCATTTGTGCCCGGTTGCGCCCAACGTATTTTTGCAGTAATAGTAATAGCGGGTTTTCTTATCCTTGCTGTGTGCCTTGGCCATATTTCCATAAAGGCTTTTACCGCAGCAAGGGCATTTTAGGATACCAGACAATATATGTGCGTGCTCCGGGTCAATTACTTTTTCTCTCCTAAAGGCGTTGGCCTTCCGTTTATCCTGTGCCAGGTTCCAATCTTCTTCCGAAATAATTGCCTCATGCTGGCCATCGTAGATTGGGAACTCGTCTTGCTCGACCACGTGCATCTCGTTTCTTGTTCCCAGCTTTTTTTCCGTTCTGCGTCTGCCGTAGGCGATCTTCCCCATGTAAACAGGATTGTCCAGAATATCTTTCACAAAATTGGAAGAAAAACCAGGGATAGTACCATTCTGACGGATTTTCTTTTTGTATCCGTGGTCATTCAAATACTTTGCTACACCGTTGATCCCATCGTTGGTATGGATATATCTGTCGTAAATAAGCCGTACCACTTCCACTTCATCTTCGGCAATTTCCAATTTGCCATCCACTAATTTGTAGCCATACGGGGCAAATCCGCCGTTCCATTTTCCCTCACGGGCTTTCTGCTCACGACCTGCCATTGTCTGCGTCCGAATGTTTTCACGTTCAATTTCCGCCACAGCAGAAAGGACGGAGATCATCAGCTTGCCGGAATCTTTGGAAGAATCAATGCCATCCTCCACACAAATCAGGTTGACACCAAAGTCCTGCATCAGCTGTAAGGAATTGAGAACATCCGCCGCATTTCTTCCAAAGCGGGAGAGTTTGAACACCAGTACAAACGAAATATCGTCCTTGCCCTGTTGGATGTCACTCAGCATCCGCTGGAACTCCAGCCGCCCCTGGATGTTCTTGCCGGAGAAGCCCTCGTCAGAATACTCTCCGACAATGGTCATATCTTCATACTCAGCATACTTCCGTAGCTTATCCTTCTGGGCGTCCAGACTGTATCCATCCACCTGCATGGAGGTGGAAACTCTTGTGTAAATATAGCACTTAGTCCGTCTTTTCATGGCTGGAACTCCTTTCTCCGGCATGTTTCTGTTCAGCCGATGATTTTATCAATCCCTCATTGCGGATGTAATACTCCAAAAGACGCAGGACATATTCTGGCGCATGGCGGTTATCCAGTTCCCATTCCGTTACCGTCCGATAGGGGATATGAAAGAATTTACAAAAGTCCTTACGGTTCATACCGGTCATTTCCCGCAGTTCTTTTATTTTGGTTTTGCAGTCCATCGCACCATCTCCATAAACAAAAAAACACACGTTGCGTAATTATTATAGCATCGGCTTAATAATTACACAACGTGTAAATTGTAAACTTTTAAGCAGCGTCGGCAAAAGAGCTGCTTTGCTCCGTGCCTGGCTGTTCCTGCAAAGAAACAGGAGCAGCCATCTGGTGCCGCTCTAAGACTTGATTTCCATATTTCAGCATCAATTTTGTCATTACATCAATACAGCGGTCAAAAGCCGCATTATATTTCGGATCATCATAGATTTTGCTCAATAGGCCGCTCCTTTCTCCTGTGACCGCCACAGGCATACGCATCCAGCACTTCCTTGGGAATGCGATCCAACACAGCAACAGCGTCAGCATAGTCCCGCCGCAGCTTGGCATCGGCCAGCTGCTTCAAAGTGCTTTCCTGGGTTGCTTTTTTCAGAGACTGCTCCAGCAGAGCATTCTCCTGTTTCAGCTTTTTGTTCTCTACGGAGGTTTCCGTAAATGCCACCTGATACTTCTTCAAAGTGCTGTGCATCTGCTCTACCGCAGGGATATACTTATCCAGCAGGGCCGAAATCTCGGTAGCTCTGCTTTTGGCGTTAAAGGCTCCGATACCGGACAGCAGTTCCTCCAGTTTGGCCTTTTGCTTGGTCAGTCGGGTCATCTCTTTGAACACTCTGGGCGGGATATGGTCACGTCCGGTCTGGCTGGCGCTTTCCCCACGCTCCAGGTCCGGGTATTTGAGCACCATGTATTCCCAGAACTTGTCCTGCCACTGGATCAGCTTTTTCTTGTTTCCTACGATCTCCTTGGCGCTGAGCCTGCCATCCGCAGTCAGCGGGACAAAAGAAAGGTGCATATGGGGCGTTTTCTCGTCCATATGCACCACAGCGGATATGATTGTTTTGGGGTCTTGGTTTTGCTGGAGAAAGGCCAGCGCCTCTTGAAAATAGGCTCTGATTTCAGATTTCTTCTTTCCCTGAAAGAACTCCGGTGTGGCAGTTACCAGGGCTTCCACGACTCGAACACTGTCTGACCGGGTACGGCAACCGGCTTTTTTGATCTGCCGCTCTGCCTCCGCACGATATTTTCGTTCCGGCTCGATCAGATGGAAATTGTACTTGCTCCTGCTGATGTCCACATCGGGATTGCTGGCGTATTTCTCTTTGGTTCGCTCGTTGTGGGCTTCAATATTCCCAATCTCCGGCCCCTTGTACTTGGCAAAGCGGAGAATGGCATACTGCGGCTTGCTCATACTCTGTCCCTCCGTTTCTGCCAGATCAGGTCGTAGCCCAGCACATCGGCCAGCTCCACAACCTCCTTGTAGCGAATAGATTCACGCTGGAGCTTGGCCGACAGGTTGGAAACACTGTCCGACCAGTCGTATTCCTCATGGAGTAGGTCAACTACCTCTTGCATTGTGTATCCCGCTCGGACGATCTGCGCCTTAATCTCGTTGCGTACCGTCATAATCAAAAATCCTCCTACATTTACTTGATAAAAAAGCGAAGCCGGTACGCCCTCAGGCATAGCCGCTTCGCCGTGTCGTGAAAAATTCTCTTGTTACCAAATCCGTTCAGAATTGCCGGTGCGATGTCCTGTCCATCATCCGCACCTTCCGACTTTCCCGTTCCGTGTGACTTGGCTCGAAACCGTGCGTTTTCCCATGATTCCATGCACCCGGTTCGCTGGTTCGAGAAGCACGGTTTCGTAAAATAATTTCTGCCAATCGTCAAATACTTTTCGATTCTCACTAGCCTTGATTTGCACCTCCGATTTTGCCAGTGATTTTTGATATACAACCGCTGAATTGCTATAAAAGAGAGAACAACGGTCAATCAAAGTGTACGTACGTACAGCGTCCGATTCCCAGTGTTAGCGCCGCCATTCTTCCGGCACATCTTCCGGTACGTACGTACGCATCGAATCACCGGAAAACACCGATATATTGTTTCTCACCAGTACCTCGATTCCCAGGAAGCCACGCACTCGCCGTCCGGCAGCATTGGTCACATTGTTGCAGTATTCCAGATTGTAGCGGCTCTGGCAGGCAATCAGGGCTTCGCTGAAACTGCGGGGTTTTAGGGCGGGCAGATTATTTTCGGTGCAGTAAATCTGATATGCCTCATATAGCTCTTTGGAGCTGGCAGACATATCGGCTTTCCGGCGAATATACCCGTCAGAATCCAGAAAATCAAAGATATTGTTGTTATCTCGTTTGACAGCCTCCCGATTGTCTTTTGTGCGCTGGCTCTCGGTAAACTTGAAATTGTTGGTGGCCAGCCGCTGCAATCCCTCAAAAGCCCACAATAGAATGCCCTCCACCTCGGATTTCATCTTCTCGGCAAGGTCAGGATCATCCACACGGCCAGCCGGTTTTTCTTTCGTGGTCAGCACCAGCTGGCGGCGGTAAAATCCGTCGCTCCGGTCAAACAGCGCCTGCAAATCTCCGTTGGAGAAGGCCAGCAGCCGGGCGCACATCCATCCCTGATAGCTCTGCTTGCCCTTGCGCTCC
>OMFC01001134.1_pt1 | contig 12027 bp, 8 predicted proteins | sample 1645531 | NCBI WGS metagenome assembly OMFC01 (sample SAMEA103958112, study PRJEB25191) | human gut metagenome | biome: human-associated habitat [ENVO:00009003]; feature: intestine environment [ENVO:2100002]; material: feces | place: Germany | collected 2013/2015 | reverse complement strand
GCAGTACTCGATCGGCAAATCAACGATCTCGTACTGGCTCAGGATTGCCAGAGAGCAAGCAGTCTGCGGCACGCTTCCCAACAAAGGAAATCTCAAGCCCATGACGAAGGAAGAGCGTATGCGCCTTGAGAGCATACGCGATGAAGACATTGACTATTCCGATGTTGCTCCGAGCAATCCGGAAGAGTGGAAGGATGCAGTCCGGGCAAATTCTGCCGTACGGAAAATCAAGGCAATTCAAAGGAACAAAAGCCGGGAAGCCGTGCCTGAATTCGCCTTTAAAAAGGATCACCCCAGGCCTGCCGTTTGGCCTCATTGATTTCCGTGAGGATAAAGGCCTCGTACTGTGCGACAAAGTCGTTTACACCGGCCTTCCCGGCCTCAACTTCTTTGAGCATTTCCTCAAACCGCGCGGTCATCACCGCACTGCGGATCTTGGGACTTACCTTTAAAAGAAGGTTGCGTCCTACCGTGGAGCAGTGCAGTTTTTTGCCTTCGGTCTCGAGAAACCCGCGGCGTTTGAGTTCTGAGATGATCGCGGCGCGTGTCGCGGGTGTCCCGATGCCTCCGGCGTCTTTGAGCTGCTTTTGCAGATTTTCGTCTTCAAAGGCGCGCCAGATGTTTTCCATTGCGGCAATGAGCGTACCTTCCGTAAAGTAAAGCGGGGGCTTGGTTTTGTCTTCGCGCGTGGTGATTTCGTTCACTTGAGCCGTTTCCCCCTTTTTGAGTTTGGGAAGCGTCTGATCGTCTTCGGCGGATTCTGTCTTACCCGCGTCTTTGGGCTCCTCAGTCTTCACCGGTTTTTCGGGCTTTTCGTAAAGAAGCTTCCAGCCCTTGTCGATAATGACTTTGCCTTTGGAAGTAAAAGTTTCGCCGCCGATCGTAAAGACGATTTCGGTGGCGTCATAGGTGTGCACCGGATAAAACTGCGCGATGTAGCGCTTGGCGATTAACCGGTACACCGCTTTTTCCCGGTCGTTAAGGCGCGACCAGTCCGCGGTGTTGGCTACAGGCACAATGCCGTGGTGGGCCGAGATCTTTTTGTCGTTAAAGGTCTGGCTTTTCAATTTCGGATCAGCCTTGGCGCAGGCTGCGGCTGCCGCCGGGAAGGTCGCTGCAATCGCCTTTAAAACGTCCGGGGCCTCGGCGTGCTGGGATTCCGGCAGGTACCCGCAGTCGGTACGGGGGTAACTCGTGATCTTATGCACTTCATAAAGCGACTGACAGACGTTAAGCGTGTCTTCGGCGGAAAGCCCCAGAGTCCGGTTGGCTTCGACCTGGATGTCGGCAAGCGAATAAGCTTTGGGGGCTGCAGTTTCCGGCGTTTGGTTTCAGCAGAGACTACCGTAGCGGTGGTTTCGCTCTTAAGTTTTTCAGCAAGTGCCCGGGCCAGATCGAGATTAATGAAGTACTTGCCTTCCGCGTCCAAACCTTTCTGGTCGTCACGGGGTTTGTGGCGCGCGGTAAAGGTGCGGTCTTTGGCCGTGAGGACCACGCCGATCACGAGGTAGGGGACGGGTTTGAAGTTACGGACGGCATAGTCGCGGCGCGCGACCATGGTGAGCGTCGGCGTCTGCACGCGCCCCACGGTGATGAGGTTGTTTTCCCCCTGGGGAACCTTATTTAAAAGCGTATAGGCGCGCGAAAGATTCATCCCGAGAAGCCAGTCGGCTCTGGAGCGCGCCCGTGCCGCGTCGCGCATGCCGGCGTAGCGCGCGTTTTCCCGGAGGTCTTTGAGGCCCTTGCGGATCGACGCCGGGTCAACGGCGGAAACCCAGAAGCGCTCCACCGGTTTTGTGCAGCCGAAATGCTCAATCACTTCATCAACGAGAAGCTGCCCCTCACGGTCCGGGTCGCCGGCGTTGACAACCGTTTCAGCCCGTCCGATCAACTCCCCGATCAGCTTTAACTGGCGCGTGACGCCCGCATCGTTTTTGGGTTCCACCACCCATTCTTTCGGAAATATCGGGAGGTCCTTGAGCCGCCAGCGTTTTTTCCCTTTGCTCGTAAGCGGAATGCCGTCGGGGAGGTACTCATCGGGCTCAGCCTGCTCCAAAAGATGACCGAAGCACCAGGTGACGACGGTGTCGTTATTGCAGGCAATCGAACCCCCGGAGCGGCTTTTCACGCCGATCTCTTCGGCAATGGCTTTCGCAAGCGACGGCTTTTCCGCGATAAAAAGCTTCATGGGGCTTTCTCCGCGGTCAAAAGGACGTCAAGTCCCGTCACGGTTTCGGTGAGGGCTTTGAGAAGCGAAGCGTCATCGGCCGCGGTGTCTTTTAAGGGATGGGCAGCATCCCCGAGCTTTATCGACGCTATCCCCTGATGGGCGCTCTGACCCGCAGCGCCCGTCACAAAGCGCGTTGACACCACGCTTTGTGAAACGGCGGCAAAGGCCGCCTGCCAGGCAGTAAGTGCGGGCCCCGCGGGATCGCCGGCCGCGGGAAGGGTGCGCGAAACATTGTCAAACCCGAGCACAAAGTCGCTGCGTCCCGCGCGGATCTCGTTCATTTTTTCCACGGCGGCAAAGGCGGCGACGAGGAGCTTTTCGCGGGTTTTGTCCGTTGCAACGCGCGAGCGCGACAGAATCGTCACGGGGAGGGAACAGACGGGCCTTACAAACTGCGTGACGCCTGCGGCGCAGGACACGTCGCCGGTCCTCACTTCCACGCGCGGCGTCTCACGGTTTTCACTCCACGGTGTTGTGACGGAGGCAAGCGTTGTCTTGAGGTTTTTCAGAACCTCTGCGGCCGTTGATTTTCCCGTGTCCCGCCCCTGCCAGTGAAGCCTGCGGTCGGTAAGGGTGAGTGTCACCGTATGAGAGCCCAAAAAGTTCACGTATGAGCAGCGGGGGTCGCCCGCGAGTTCAATGTGTGCGGCAAGCCCCGCAGGGAGGGCTTTTTGTGCTGCCTCCGCAAATTCCTGCGCGGCCGCCGTGCCCGCGTCGCCCGAGGCTTTAAACCCGCAAAAGAAGACGGGTGAGGCGGTCACGGCCGCCCTCTTTTCCTGCCAGACGTGCGCAAGGGAAAATAAGAGGGCCTGCGCGGCTTCTGTTCCGGGCCGCACGGGAACGGAAATCAAAAGAGCAGGGGCGTCAGAGAGCTTTCCCGGCCGCCGCACGCAGACGCCGTTTTGAAGTGCCAAAACCGGGGTTCCTGCTTTGTCCTCAGACTTAAGTGTTTGCGGCAGGGGCGTTAAGGCTGCGGGCGAAAACCCGAAGGTCGTGAGCCCCGTGCGCAGCGCGGCAATGCCGCCCGCTGTGCCGTCTGCGGGGCGCCCCGATAAAAAGGACGCGAGGTTACGGCGCCAGAGGGCTTCGCCCGAGGAGGCAAGCGCCGCCCCCACCAGCGCGGCAGCGTCTTGAGCTGCCGCAGAAACCGTCAGCGGCTTCGGTGCGCTTAAGGCTTCAGTGAGGCGGCTTTCGATTGCTGAAGCGCTGCCTGTGGCAAACGCAGTGAGAAGCACCGCGGAAAGCGCCTTAATGCAGCGTTTTCTTCGCATCGGTAACGGCATAGGCTTCCTGCGTGACGTAAAGCTGTAGCATCGCGACGGCGGTGAACATTTCGCCCGGTGCGACTTTAACGACTTTGCGGCTTTCATCAAACATCGCCTGCGGGCAGTAAAGGGGGAAGGTGTCAAACGCGAGCTCTCCCTCAAGCTTCATCAAAATGCGCGCAAACGCCACACCCGCAATGCTTGCCCAGTGTTCGTTCACTTCAAGGATGCGGCCCGTCAGAAAGAGCATCCCGGGCATCAGTTCCGTGAAGTTCGGGACCTGCACCGCCATTTTGTGGGCGGCGGCATCCGCCCCTGCGCCAAGGTCCATGACAATGCCCGCGACCTGAGCCTGCCACCAGGTCCCGGGCTTATAGGTCGGGCGGTTGGCGGCCCAGAGGGCGTCCACAGCGTGCACGATCACGGCGCCGGAATCGGCCGCGAGACTCATGAGTTCCGTGACAAACTGTCCCATTGCCTCGTTTTCGGTCTGTATCGCTTTCATGGGTTTGATGAGCGCCCCGGTGCCCGCGGCAAAGAAGGGGTACATGCCGCGCATGGCGCCCTTGACGCCGGTTTGCGCGTGAGCTCCCTGCACCTTATCGGCCACGACCAAAAGCCGCGGCACGGGCGCGGGATGTTCCGCGGTATCAGCGTCCACCCACTGCCAGAATTCATAGGGAGAGTCTTCGGCTTCTTTCTGCAGTCGGATCACGGGATCGGAAAAGGCAGCCGCGTTCTCCATCATGAAGTCGAGATACTGAAAAAGCGCCGCCTCATCGCGCCCCTGCGTGAGTTCCTTTACAAACCCCGAGTAACTGAAGAGCATGCCCTCTGCGGGGTCGCTCACTGTTGTCGTGAAGCTGTCAAAGTTAAGTTCCGGCAGGCTCTCAAGATTTAACGCCGCTTTGATGTCAAAGGTCGGGAACTCTTTTTTCTCTTCGGGCGTCAGTCCCGTTTCAAAGATCGAGCGGATGTCCAGCAGCACGGGAAGCGCCGTTTTTTCCGAAACGAACTCAATGATTTTGAGCCCCAGAAGCATCGCCTGAGGATCGGCCTCACGGCCGCCGCGCGCAAGCGCCAAAACGAGCGTCAGAAGATTCCTGGGTGAAGCGTCTTCCCGGCAGAGCGCCTTAAAGCGCTTCACAAGCTCCGTGTCGCTCATCGAGAGGCTTTCGGGCCCCAGGGTCGAAAAGGCTGTGGCGTCCAACATCCCCGAGGGCGTTTCAACGGCAAGCGACAAAATCTCAAGCGCAAGATCGTTGTCGGCCTGCGTGCCGATTCCGAGCGCAATGCGGCGCGCGGTTTCCCGCGGCACAAACGTGTCGCCCAGGCCCGCGGCAGTCGTGAGAACATTAAGTTCAATCTGTGCCTCTTTGCTCATCGTGCCGGGCGCATAGTCCTTAAAGGGGATGGAATACTTAAGGAGTGCCTTGGGCATGCGGGTCCAGAGGAAAAGCTGCCGCTCAAGATTTGCGCCGATAAGGCGCTTTAATCCGAATTTTACGTCCGGGGCAAAGCCCAGGAGCCCCGCGGCCTGCGGGACCGCGGCAAGTACCGCACGACCCAGTTCCCGGTAAGAATGAAACTCATCCTCAATGAGCGTATCAACGTGGTGCTTGTGGTTCATGATGGCGGCCATCGCCAGGGCCGCGGGCGACTTCTGCGCAATGTGCGTGAGCCCTTCGTAAACCTTTCTGCGGAGAAGCACATTGCGTGCGGACGTTGAGGCGGCGAGTTTCAGAACATCAAGCGTTGTGCCTCTTAAGCGTAGTCTGCGCCGCACGCCCGGATGCGAGAGGCCTTCAGCAACCATGTCGTCTTTTTCCGGAAAGTCACGCAGTTGAGCGGGCACGGCGTCGATGAGTTCCATTTCCCCGGCAATGAGCCACCCCGTGATTTTCACGCGCATCTTTTCTGTCACCGGCGCAGCAAAAAGGCTTTCTCGCACGAGGACGTCAATCACGGCGGGACGCCCCGTCGCGTGCGTCTTACAGGTCAGCCTCAGGTACTTTTCGCCGCCCAAAATGCCTTCCGTGCTGCTGGCGGTGACCTCAGCAATGCCCGCAACGTACGCATCCGACGTTTTGCCGCCTGCAGCGGGGGCAAAGGCCTTCAGTCCCGTTTCAGAGGAAACCGCCTCAACTTTTTCAGCCCAGACAATGAGGTCAAGGTTTACCGGTGTGCGGGCTCTTAATTTCCCGGCCTGCATGCACCAAAGGCCCGCAAACGCGGTGAAAAAGCACCCGGCCGCACTTTTTTTGCTGCCGGAGCGGAAGGTGAGTTCCGCCCAGTCCAGGCGCGGCGCCACCTGCACGTGGGTCAAAACGGCCTTGCGTCTGACTTTGGCGGTGGCTCTCGGAATGATGACGCCGTCGGCGTATTCATTGAGCTGCGGCGCGTAAAAGCGCCCGAAAAGGGCTGCTAAAAACGAGTCCTTCGCAAGTTTCTCTCCGCGGCAGCACTCGCCCTTAAAGTAGGCCCAGGGCCGCACGTCAAAACCCGCAAGGGGTTTACTTGCTTCCGTGATCTCGGCGGGCTCAAGGTCGACGTCACTCACGTCAAGACAGTGATTCACCGGGTCACCCATACGGATGCCGGGCGCCACAAAGTCCGTGGTCCGGGCGATTTCTTCCGCGGCTTTTTCGCCAAAAAAGGCTTCGGGCGCCGGAAAGACGGATTGGGTGAAGCTTGCGACGTTGCGGGCGGGGACACCCGGAATCGCCAGGGGATCGGGCCTCACCTTTTGGCGGTGAATAAAGACCGGGGCATCATCGTCCTTAGCTTTTGCCCAAGTCTTAACGCGCATGAGCGCCAGGGCCGCAGAAAACCGCAGTTCTTCAAAAACAGAGAGTTTCGGGGGCTTGCGGGACTTAATCCAGGCAGCCGCTTTTTTGTCGGACAAGAGTTCCGCGATCGGAATCTGAAAGTCCGTGAGGCCGATCAACGCGAGCCGGTAAACTCTGAGCGTCTGATAGTAAGGGGCATCTGCGGGCGTGAGGCCTTCCAGGGCCGCAAGCGTTTTTTCCACCTGATGAAAGACCGTGACCTCTTTGGTACCGGTTCCTTCAATGTCGAGAAGATCGGCCGTTGTGAGATGCCGGGTGAGGCTCTCGGAGAGTTCCGGATCATCGGGCTCGCTTCGGGCAAAGGCCGCGCACGCCGTGATTTCGGCCATAAAGTCCGGGGCGTCGGCGTGACGGGCGTCCACCCACACGGCGTCTTCCTCCTCATCAAACCAGGCGGCGTGATCAAAGCCCGAACTGTCGGCGGCGTACTTAATGCGTGCCGGAAGCGCATCAAAGTGATGCACGATGCGCAGTTTCTTGGTCTTGAGAAGTTTCTCTCCGATCGGGGCCGGATAGTAGCTGCGGATAACGACGGACGCCTTGCGGACAAGGTCCGCGCCCGCTTCGGTCATTTCAGCCGTGATGCCGTAGCAGGGGATCTGGGAGAGAAAAACGCTCATGGGTGTTTACCGGTTTGTTGTGAAAAGTATGTCCGCGTTACTTCGCGGCTTTTTTGGCGTCCTTGAGGGCCGCAAGCACCGCTTCGATGTGGCCCGGGACCTTCACGCCTCTCCACTCGCGGGCAAGCGTCCCGTCCGGGGCAATGAGAAAGGTCGAGCGCACAATGCCGCGGCAGGGTTTTCCGTACATGATCTTGTCTTTAATCACGCCGAAACGGTTGCAGAGGACTTCTTCCTTGTCGCTTGCGAGTTCAATGGTGAGGTCCTGGCGTTTGCAAAAGCCCTGATGCACGCCCACGGTGTCGCGCGAGATGCCCACGATGTCGCAGCCCTCAGCGGCGAATTCGTCTTTGGCTGAGGAAAAGGTCCGCGCTTCCAGCGTACAGGCCGAGGTGTTGTCCTTGGGGTAAAAGTAGAACACAACCCAGCGGCCCTTGTGCTCAGCCAAATCAAAGGTGCCCGCGGTGCTCGGGGCAGTCAGGGGAAGGAGGTTATCTCCGACGTTCATTTTTAGTCTCCGCCAATTTTGTCATCAGCGCGGGCCTTTAATACCCGCTTTGAGACGGATTTTGCCTCAATTGGGCGGGAGCGGCACGGTTTTGCGGCACAACAAAAGCGGGCGGCCAAGGGAAAGAGACAGATATTTTTCGGCCCGAAAGCCAGAAGATGCTGATTTTTAGGCACTTTGACTTAGAAAACACTCGCCCGAGACGTCTAAAAATCTGTAGATTAAGAGTTGCACGGGACGGGATCACCTGTCCCGCTCCAATCAACGAGATTAAGCAGAACTTTTTGAGAAAAGGAAAAATCATGAATACCGAATTTCCGCGCATTAAACGGTTGCCCCCTTATGTGTTCAACATCACCGGCGAACTCAAGATGGCAGCACGTCACCGCGGTGAGGACATCATCGATTTTTCCATGGGTAATCCTGACGGTCCCACACCGCAGCACATCGTCGACAAGATGATTGAGTCGGCGAGAAAAGAAAACACCCACGGCTACTCTGTCTCCAAAGGGATCTGGCGCCTCAGAAAGGCGATGTGCAACTGGTATAAACGGCGCTATGACGTTGACCTCGATCCGGATAAGGAAGCAATCGTCACGATCGGCTCCAAAGAGGGGCTCGCGCATCTGATGCTGGCCTGCTGCGACCGCGGCGATACGGTCCTTGTTCCGAACCCCTCGTATCCCATCCACATTTACGGCGCCATTATCGCGGGCGCCGACATCCGGTCCGTGAAAATGATTCCGGGCGTGGATTTCCTGCAGGAACTGGAGCGCGCCATCGTGGAAACCGTGCCGCGCCCGAAGATGATGATTCTGGGGTTCCCTTCGAACCCCACCGCGCAGTGCGTGGATCTGGAATTTTTTGAAAAAGTGGTGGCGCTCGCCAAGCGCTACGGCGTCTGGGTCGTGCACGATCTTGCGTACGCCGACATCTGCTTTGACGGCTATAAGGCGCCTTCGATTCTTCAGGTGCCGGGCGCCAAGGACGTTGCCGTTGAGTTCTTCACGATGAGTAAGAGCTACAACATGGCGGGCTGGCGCCTTGGGTACATGGTCGGTAACCCGGATCTCGTGCATGCCCTTGCGCGGATTAAGAGTTACCACGACTACGGCACCTTTACGCCGTTGCAGGTCGCTGCCATTGAAGCGCTTGAAGGCGATCAGACGTGCGTGGAGGAAGTGCGCGAAAAGTATCAGAAGCGCCGTGATCTCCTTGTGAAGGGCTTAAACGAAATCGGCTGGCCCGTGGAGTGCCCGAAGGCCTCGATGTACATCTGGGCCAAGATCCCGGAACCGTACCTGCATTTGGGGTCCCTGGAATTCTCCAAGCGCCTTCTTGAAGACGCCAAGGTCGCCGTGAGCCCCGGAATCGGGTTCGGCGAGTACGGCGACGATCACGTGCGTTTTGCCTTGATCGAAAACGAATACCGTACGCGTCAGGCCCTGCACGGCATCAAGCAGATGTTCCGTAAGGACGGGCTTATTGACCCGGACGCGTTTAATCCGCAGCTTAAAAAAGCCAAGGCCGAATAACACGCACGGGCGGCACCCCCGCCAAAGGTAATGACGAGGAGTTTTTGTGATGAGTGAAGCAAACGAAGCCAAGCGCTCCGTGGTGATCGGTTTGGCCGGTTTTGGCACGGTCGGCGGCGCCGTCTACGATGTCTTAAAGGAAAACGCGGCGGTTTTGACGCAGCGAAGCGGCGTGCAGTTTCGCGTGAAGACCGTGGTGTGCCGCAGTCTCGAGAAGGCCCGCGCCAAGGTGGGCCCCGAAACCACCGTGACCGGTGACTGGCATGCGGTCGTAAACGACCCCGAAATTGACGTTGCGGTCGAACTCATGGGCGGCATTGAACCGGCCAAAAGCTACATCTTGGCCGCGATTGCCGCCGGAAAGCACGTCATTACCGCCAACAAAGCGCTTTTGGCGCACCACGGCAACGAAATCTTCGCCGCCGCCCGCGCCAAGGGCGTCATTGTTGCCTATGAAGCGGCCGTGGCCGGGGGCGTTCCGATCATTAAGGCCCTGCGCGAAGGTCTTGCCGCCAACCGCATCGAGTGGGTGGTCGGGATCATCAACGGCACGAGTAACTTCATTCTCACGATGATGCGGGAAAAGAGGGTGAGTTTTGCCGAAGCCCTGGCCGCCGCACAGGCGGCGGGCTACGCCGAGGCTGACCCCACGTTTGACGTGGAAGGGGTGGATGCGGCGCACAAGTTGTCGCTCATTTCCTCCATTGCTTTCGGTACCCCCATTAACTTTGAAAAGGTGAGTGAGGAAGGCATCAGCACGCTCTCGCAGGAAGACATTGCCTACGCTGAAAACTTCGGCTACCGCATCAAGCTTCTCGGGATTGCCAAGCGTACCGCCAAAGGCATTGAACAGCGCGTGCATCCGACGCTCGTTCCGATGCGCAGGCTCCTCGCAAACGTCGACGGCGTCATGAACGCCGTGGTTGTAAAGGGCGACGCGGTCGGAAGCACCCTCTACTACGGCCCGGGCGCAGGCGGCCGGGCAACGGCGTCTGCGGTGATCGCGGATTTGCTCGACGTCGTGCGGATGCTTGACGCCGGACGAGAGCACCAGGTGCCGGTGCTTGGGTTTTCAGAGCCCGACACGTCGGTGGCGTGGCTTGATATGGACGAGACGGTGAGTTCCTATTACTTAAGAATCACTGTCGTTGACCGCCCCGGGGTCTTGGCCGAAGTCTCCCGCATCTTTGCCGACAACGCGATTTCGATTGAATGCCTCGTGCAGCGGGAAGCGGTGATCGGAGAAGACCGTACCGACGTGGTTCTGATGACACATTCGGCCCGTGAGGGGAACGTGCGTAAGGCCGTGGCGGCGATTGAAGCGCTTGAGAGCGTCTGCGCGCGCATTGTCCTTTTGCGTAAAGAAGAACTCAACTGATTGGCTGGTAAACACCCATGGCGATGACCTACCTTTCCACGCGCGGTGAAAACGACGGCGCGACCTATGCTTCGATTGTTTTAAAGGGACTGGCTGCGGACGGCGGACTTTTTATGCCAGCCACGTACCCCCAAGTGACGGTTGAAGATCTTGCGCGCTTTAAGGAACTTACGTACGCGGAACTCGCGTACGAAATCCTTTCGCGCTTTGCGGATGATATTCCGGCGGCGGATCTTAAAAAACTCACGGCGTCCGTGTACCGCGCCGACGTCTACTGTAACGTCCGGGAGGGGGAGGATGCGGCGCGCATTACGCCCGTCAAAAAACTCGCCGAGAACCTCTGGCTTCTGGAACTCTCCGACGGCCCCACGCTTGCCTTTAAAGACATGGCGATGCAGTACCTCGGCGCCCTTTTTGAGTATTTGCTCGCAAAGACCGGGCAGGAGCTCAATATTCTCGGAGCAACGTCAGGCGACACGGGGTCTGCCGCCGAATACGCGATGCGCGGCAGGAAAGGAATCCGCGTCTTTATGCTGTCGCCCGCGGGCCGCATGAGCGCCTTTCAGCGCGCGCAGATGTATACGCTTGCGGACAAAAACATCTTCAATATTGCCGTCAAAGGCACATTTGATGATGCGCAGGACATCGTGAAGGCCGTGAGTAACGATCACGCCTATAAGGCCGCGCACAGTATCGGGACCGTGAATTCCATCAACTGGGCGCGTGTGGCCGCTCAGGTCGTCTACTACTTTGCGGGTTACCTGCAGGTGGCCGCTAAACCCGGTGACACGGTGGACGTGACGGTGCCGTCGGGTAACTTCGGAAATATCCTTGCCGGGTGGATTGCGAAGCAAATGGGATTGCCTCTGGGGCAGCTTGTGGTGGCCACGAACGAAAACGATGTCCTCGACGAATTCTTTAAAACCGGCACCTACCGCGTGCGTGACAGTGCGCACACCTATGTGACGAGTTCCCCGTCGATGGATATCTCAAAGGCGAGTAACTTCGAGCGCTATATCTTCGATATTGTCGTGCGCAATCCCGCGCGCGTGAAGGAACTCTGGCGCGATGTGGCCGAAAAAGGCGGCTTTACGCTGACCGCAGAAGAATTTGCCCGCGTGAAGGCCTCAGGCTTTGTTTCCGGCAAAAGCACGCACGCCGACCGCCTCGCGACAATCGCCGGGCTCTGGAAGAGTGACAAGGTCCTCATCGACCCGCATACCGCGGACGGCCTCAAAGCCGCACGCGAACATCAGAGGGCGGGTATCCCCATGATGACCCTGGAAACGGCGCTTCCCGCAAAGTTTGCGGCAACGATTAAAGAAGCCGTTGGGTTTGAACCGGAAATTCCGGCAAGTTACCGCGGGCTTTTTGATAAGCCTCAGCATTCTGTTGAAGTCCCCGCTGATACAGAGACCGTCAAACGGTATATAACGGAACACGCTAACCTGAATTTTGCATGAGCGCTGAAAAAACGGCACTCATTTTGTTGCTTAAATTCTGATTTTAATAAAGAAAAAAGGTCTTTTTGTTAATATTTTTTCTACCACAAAAAATCAAAACAAAAGACCTTTCCATGAGTTTTACTCGAACAGCAACAACTGATGGGTTCGGCCGCAGCGTGCAGATCACCAACGGGCGG
>OMFC01001129.1_pt1 | contig 12056 bp, 10 predicted proteins | sample 1645531 | NCBI WGS metagenome assembly OMFC01 (sample SAMEA103958112, study PRJEB25191) | human gut metagenome | biome: human-associated habitat [ENVO:00009003]; feature: intestine environment [ENVO:2100002]; material: feces | place: Germany | collected 2013/2015 | reverse complement strand
TCGCCCGGTGCGGGGGTCGGGCCCATACCGAGCAGGCCGTTTTCGCTCTGCAGGAAGATTTGAACGCCTTCCGGCAGGTAATCGGGGACGGCCGTCGGCAGTCCGATACCGAGGTTCACCACGTCGCCGTCTTTGAGTTCCATCGCCACGCGTTTGGCGATGATTTCTCTGATCTGTTCCTTTTCCATAGATTTATGTCGTTTTTGTCTGTTCGTCGTACTGTCTTGAAACGGGGCGGTTCTGGAATCCGGGACCGTTTCCTATTTGCGGTGCATTCTGCGGGCCATCTCCTGGGCGATGAACGACGCCACGTCGTCGGCGTAGGTGTTCATGCCGAAGCCGGCGTCATAGCCCAGCTCTTTGGCCAGTTCGTGCGAGATGCGCGGGCCGCCGCACGCCAGAATCACTTTGTCGCGCAGCCCTTCGGCTTCGAGCATTTCGACCAGCTCCGTGAGGTTCTTGATATGAATGTCCTTCTGGGTCACCGTCTGCGAAACCAGCAGGGCGTCGGCCTTGAGTTCGATCGCTTTGGCGATGAACTCTTCGTTGGTTACCTGGCTGCCCATGTTGAGGGCTTCGAACATCTCGTAGCGCTCCAGTCCGTAGTGACCTGCGAAGCCTTTCATGTTCATAATGGCGTCGATACCTACCGTATGGGCGTCCGTGCCGGTGCTGGCGCCGATCACCACGATCGGGCGGCCGATCTGCTCGCGGATGAAGCTGTCCGTTTCGGCCATGTCCCATTTGGTCGATTCGACTTTCGGGACATGGATATTCGAATAATCGACCGTATGGGTACAGCTTCCGTAGCAGTTGAAGAACGTGTAACCGGCCGTCAGCTCCCGGTGGAATACCACCTGCGGGTTCTCGAAGCCCATCTTTTTCATCAACTGTTTGGCCGCTTCGATGGCTTCGTCGCCGGCGGGCACGGGCAGTGTGAAACTCAACTGCGTTTTGCCGTCGTTCATCGTGTCGCCGTAGGGCTTTATCTTTTTCAGGTCGAGGGTCTGGTCGAAATCCCTGCCTTCGGTTGAATATAATCCTCCACTCATAGAATCAATATGCTAATATAGTTAAAATAAGGCGTTTGGTCGTGCTTGCAGCATCGGAATATCATTTTTTCGCTGCGGCGCGACTGCCGTTTTTCATAATCTCCACGAAGGGGTTGTAGTAGTTGCGGCCCTTGCTGCTCACGCCCTCCAGACCCTTGCCGCCGTTCATGGGGCGTTTGATGTCGGCGAAGATTCCCTTCTCGAGCGCCGAGAAGAGTCCCTCTTTTTCGAGGCGTTCGAGAAGTGCGGTAGCTTTGTCCAAAACCTCCTTGGCACGTTTGCGGATCAGTCCGCCTTCCTTGAACTCCACTTCGTCGCCGATGTTCTTCATGTTGTTGAAGATGTAGCGGGCGTTCTCGATGGAAAGGTAGCGGTCCGACATGAACGGGGTGTGGATGGCTTCGGTCGGCATACCTAACAACTGGATGCCCTGCGAAGTCCAGATGCCCACCATGTTGAACAGTGCGTCCTGGATATGTCCCCGGAAGATGTTGCCGGTCATGAACTTCGTCGGCGGCATGTATTTCAGCGGAGCCTTGGGGAAGATCTCGCGGGTCATCTGCGCCTGCGCCAGCTCGTAGAGGAAGCCGTTTTCGAGCATCGGATCCATCTCGAAGGCGTGTCCCAGACCCATTTGCTCCTCGGGCAGGCCGGCCAGCAGGGCCAGTTGTTCGTTGATCAGGTCGGAAGCCAGCACCGTGTGGGCTTCCTCGACCGCGTCGGCCGTGGTGAGGTAGTTGTCCTCGCCCGTGTTGATGATTACGCCGGCGAAGCCGTTGATTACGCGCGACATATATTGATCGACCAGCGTGCGCTGCATGTTGATGTCGCGGAACAGAATGCCGTACAGGGCGTCGTTGAGCATCACATCCAGACCTTCGAGTGCACCCATTACGGCGATCTCGGGCATGCAGAGTCCCGAGCAGTAGTTGCAAAGGCGGATGTAGCGGCCGACCTCTTCGCCTACTTCGTCCAGAGCCTTGCGCATGATCCGGAAGTTCTCCTGCGTGGCGAACGTGCCGCCGAATCCCTCGGTCGTCGCGCCGTAGGGCACGTAGTCGAGCAGACTTTGGCCCGTAGTGCGGATTACGGCGATGATGTCGGCGCCCTGTCGGGCTGCGGCCTGCGCCTGTACGACATCTTCGTAGATGTTACCCGTCGCTACGATTACGTAGAGGTAGGGGCGCGGCCCTTCGCCGATGGTGGCGATGTAGTTTTCTCGACGCTGGCGGTTGGCTGCGATTTTGGCGATGCTGGCGTCGATATACGGTTTCAGCGCCGCTTCGCGCTCGGCTGCCGTACATACGGCCGAGCGGGTGATGTCGAGTTTGCCGGCAGCGATCTCTTCGGCGATTTGCTGGGGTGTGAGTCCCGTTTCGACGATCGCGTTGCCGAGGAAGAACAGGGCGCCTTCGCCCAGTACGTTTTTCTCCCGCAGCTCTTCCACCACCACGTTCGGCAGCGGTACCGCGTTGGCATCCACGCCGTCGATGCCGATCAGACGGCACAGCGTCCGCTCGACGGCTACCGTCGTATAACCTTCCACAAAATCCTGCACCCCGTCGGCGATCTTGCGCGCTACGCTCCGGGCGTGTTCCACCTGGTTAAAGTCTATTCCTAATTTGCTTTTCATATCGTTCATGTAGGCTGTGCCGTACGGCTGCCGCCATTGGTTGTTTTTGAGTTCTTCGTTGCGTTCGATTCGCCGGAGGATCTCCGGGTCGATGCCCAGAATACGGGCGATCCGGATCGCTTCGTGCGGAACTTCGTCCGTCGTGACCTCCTCGAGCGAGTAGTCTATGAAATCGTTGATGTTTTTCAGCGTGATCTTCTCCTCCGCGTTCGTTTCCGAGAAGCCTTTTACCTTCAGCTTGCAGCACGGAGCCGCGATGCCGTTGTAGTGGGTGGTCACGAGCGAAGGGACTTCGTAGTCGGCCAGAAATTCGAGGACACCGTTCACGATCGCCCTTCCTTCGACCGGATTGGTCGTGCGGGCCGGTTCGTCGATGAGAGCCAGCACCCGCCTGCCTGCCCGGACGCTTTTGGCCAGTTCGTCCATCCGCATCATCTCGGCCGCGAAGGACGAAAGGCCGCTCAATTGATCCTGTCCGTCGCCGACGGAGCAGTGCACTTCGTCCACAAGGGCTATTTCCGCCCTTTCGGCCGCAATGTAAAATCCGAATTGCAGCATGTACTGGGCCAGCTCGACGCTGTGCAGCAACACGGTTTTGCCCGACATGTTGGCGCCGGTGATTACCGTAGGTCCCGTCGTCAGGCGGATGTTCACGGGCTGGAATCGCTTCCCGGCCGCTTCGAGCGAAATCCGCAACTCGGGGTTGAACAAGCCTCGGAAGGAGGTCGTGTCCTGCGTTATCGCGGGACGGGTAAGGCCCCAGTCGCGGGCCTGCATCGCCTTGGCGATCACCACATCGAGCCATCCCATCCGGTCGAGTGCCTGTTGCAACGCTTCGTGGTATTTCCGCAATTCGACGGAGAGTCTCTCCCGAATGCGGTCTTCGATTTCCACGCTGCGGAAATAGAGCTCCTGCACTTGAGACTCGTCGGCTCCGGCCTGTTTGCGTGCTTTGATCTGTTTGCGCAGGGTCGCCAGCTCCTCCGAGTAGGCGTCATAGACGAAGAAATGGGGGAGCCGGTTGCCTTCCGGATCGAGCAGATCGACGACCCCGTTCAGCTCGGGAAGTTCCGCAAGATGCCCTTGCGAAGCCAGTGGTCGAAGCTCTTCCGCCAGCAGCGCGAAAAACTTCAATTCGAACAGTTCGATGTCGTCGAATACGCAGTTGCCGCCCGTGCGTTCGATCGTTGAGCGGATGTCGCGCAGCAGGGCCAGTTTGCGGCGAATCGTTTCGGTGCGGTCGCGTCCCGCTTCGGTTTCGAGCAGGCGCAACACCGAGGCGATGCGGTCGTGTTCCGCCGTGATCGCCGACTCCTCGCCGAGCCATGTCATTTCATGGAGCATACGCCGCCCGACGGAGGAACAGATCTCCATTCCTTCGACGACGCAGCGCAGTCCGCTGGTATGTTGTATGGCCTCTTTGAGTCGCATTCGTTTTCTGGTTATTCGATGCAATTTTACACGGGTTCGCGTATTTATTTCACGGTCTCCGGCCGTATCAGAGCGTCTGACCTTCCTCTGACTCCCCTCCTCGGAGGGGACTTTAAGATCCTTGATTTTGTTCGTGTGTAGCCGTATTCGTTTCTATTCGGGCATTTTCTTTACGTCGTAAACCGGTATTTGCAACGCCTCCTGCATCGCTTCGCACAACCGTCGGGAGTCGAGTACCAGCCCCGACGGAGCCGTCGGATTGACCGTGACGGCCAGCAGCCGGCTGCGGTGCACCACCCTGATCCGGTGTCCCCGGCGCAGGAAGGCGTAAAACGCTTCGGGCGAGGCGAACACCCGCGTAAAGTCGCGGACGATCAACTCCACTTCCCGTTGTTGCGTTCGCAGCAGTTGGAACAGCTTGTCCGTGACGATGCCGGTGGCGTAAATCCGCCGGCCGTGCCGGAACAGGTTCTCTCCGCTCCGTTCGAGCATCAGCACCGAGGGTAATTCGAGGTCGATCGGTTCGCCGCCGCCGCTGACGGCCCACACCCCCTGTGTCAGAGGATCGAGCCGGGTACGCAACGCATCCTCGATCTCTTCGATTCCGATCAGTTCGTAAACGTATTTCGTCTTGCGGACCAGTTCGGGAATATTTCCCGCGACGGCAGCTCCCGTGGCCAGGATCATCGCTTCGGTGACCGCCGGCGAAGCCAGGCTCAACCGCGACAGGGCGCCGTCCACGATCGTCGTGCCTACGCCCCGGGCTTTGAGCCGGTCGATCAGGGCTTTCAGGCCCGCCGTGTCCGAAGGTCCGGAGAGCAGCAATTTGCCGCTCATCCTCGCGCGGGCCGTTATCAGCCGCCCGAGCGCCGTCCGCTCCAGACTCACGTCGAGGACCTCGGCCGCGAGCCGTTTTTCCCGGTAGTGTTTCTCCGAGGTGACGAAGATCATTCCCTCGGGAATCTCGATCTCGGGCTTCGCCGTCTGGCACACCTGATCCCGGCTCTCGCCGTCGATTCCGACCGAAGTCAGGGCGAAACGCTCCGCCTGGCCGCCGAGTTGTCCCAGAATGTAGTTCAGACATTCGGTTTTACCCGTGTTCTTCTCCAGGCCGACGATGGCCAGGCTGCCGAAATCCGATATGTTCGTTACGAATCCCAATCCGGTGCGGGCTGGTCTTGCAGCGTTACGTTCTAAAGGTTGTGGTTACGGGTCTTGCGGCTCAATTCGGACGGCTCGAGCGAAAGACGTCCGCCGCTCAACAACTCGGCCACGCCTTCCTTCCGACGTGCTTTCTCGCACTCTTCGCAGTGGCATTCGTCCTTGTAGTCGGTTGGTTCCGTATAGGTCGTGATTACGCCTTCGTAGTTGCGGAGTACCACGCGGTTCGGAGCCTGCGAGATGACATAGTTCGGCATGACGGGAATCTTGCCGCCGCCGCCCGGAGCGTCCACGACGAATGTCGGAACGGCGTAACCCGAGGTATGTCCCCGGAGGTTCTCGATGATTTCGATGCCTTTCGATACCGGGGTACGGAAGTGTCCGATGCCCAGCGACAGGTCGCAGATATAAATATAGTAGGGACGCACACGCATCTTCACCAGTTCGTGTACGAGCTTTTTCATGATGTGCGTGCAGTCGTTCACACCGCGCAGCAACACCGATTGGTTGCCCAGGGGAATACCGGCGTCGGCCAGACGTGCGCAGGCCTGCTTCGATTCGGGGGTCACTTCGTTCGGATGATTGAAGTGGGTGTTCAGCCAGATCGGGTGGTATTTCTTGAGCATGTTCACCAATTCCGGTGTGATGCGTTGAGGCAGCACGACCGGGGTGCGCGAGCCGATGCGGATGATCTCCACGTGGGGAATGGCACGCAGACGGCTGATGATATATTCGAGTTTTTCGTCGCTCACCAGCAGGGCGTCGCCGCCCGAGAGCAGCACGTCGCGTACCTGCGGTGTACGGGCGATGTAGTCGATGCAGTCGTCGATCTGTTTCTCGGGGGTTGCACAGTCGTGCTGGCCGGCGAAGCGGCGGCGCGTGCAGTGGCGGCAGTACATCGAGCACATGTCGGTAATCAGGAACAGTACCCGGTCGGGGTAACGGTGCGTCAGACCCGGTACGGGCGAATCACTGTCCTCATGCAGAGGATCTTCCAGGTCGGCGGGCGAACGCTTCAGCTCCTCGACGGTAGGAATGGCCTGCTTGCGGATCGGGCAGTGCGGATTTTCCGGATCGATCAGCGTCAGGTAGTAGGGCGTGATGGCCATGCGGAGCGTTTTGAGCGATTCGCGGATGCCTTCCTCCTCTTCAGCGGTCAGCTTGATGTATTTCTTGAGCTCATCTACGGTCTCAATCCTGTTTTTTACCTGCCAGTGCCAGTCGTTCCATTGCTGGTCGGTCACTTCGGGAAAGAATTCTTTTCTGCGGCTCATTGCGGGTGTGAGAGGTGTCATTTGATTTTATTTGTTTCGTTCGATTGTTACGTTGTTGCGGTTTGTGTTTTTTCGCCGATGTAGCGAGCGTTTGTTTTCGCCGTCCGCTCATCGAAAACGGATGCGGCGGACGGCTATTTTCGATGAGTGCCTCCCTGCCTCGGTAAGTCGGATCCGTCCTGCTTTTTTAATTTGCGCCGGGCGGGGACGATGAGGAAAGGCGGCAGGTGTCGTTCGTATTGGTTAGGCGTACAGCTCGGTGAATATTTTTCTGAGAGGTTCGCATTCGCGGAACTCCTGAAGCGTGATCTCTGCATGTCCCTTCGTATAGCCGTTTCCGATAATCATCGTCACGTCGCTGCCGACGCCTTCGGCGCCGAGAGCGGCTTTCGTGAAGCTCGTGGCCATCGAGAAGAAATAGACGATGCCCGTATTCTTGGTACAGAGGATGCTGGTCATTTCGGTGTCGGGAACATTCACGTTGTTGATGGTGATGTCGCACATTTCGCCATTGGTCAGCTCCGTAATCTTTTCGAGTACCGGAATCGGCTGACGAGCGTCCATGCAGACGACCTCGTGGCAGAAGCCCAGCTTGTCCAGGCGCTCCTTCTCCTCGGGACTGTAACAGAGTCCGATCACTTTGCCCGTTACGCCGACCCGCTTGCGAGCCTCGTAGCAGCAGAGCATGCCGGATTTGCCGGCTGCGCCGATGATCAGCACCGTGTTGCCGGGGCGAACCAGTTTGGCTACCTGTGCCGGAGCTCCGGCCACGTCGAGGGCCGACATTACCAGCTTTTCGGGCAGGTCGGAAGGTATTTTGGCGTAGATGCCGCTTTCGAACAGGATCGCCTTGCCGTCGATATCGACCTGATCGACATCGGGGCGAATCTCCTTGATCTTGTCGATCCGCAGCGGAGTCAGCGACAGCGAAACCAGCGTGGCGATCTTGTCGCCTACCTTGAGGTCGGTCTTGCCGACGAGCGCGTCGCCGATCTTCTCGACCGTGCCCAGCAGCATGCCGCCCGATCCGGTTACCGGATTGCGGTGTTTGCCTTGTTTTTCGACGATGTCGAGCATGATCTCGGCGATTTTGGCTTTGTCGCCTCCGGCCTGGTTCGAGATCTGGGTGAAGCTGGCCGAGTCGATGTTGAGGGTCTGTACGTCGATCAGAATCTCGTTGTCGTAGATCTCGTCCATGTTGTTGTCCAGCTTGTCTGCCGGCTGGGGAAGCACGCCCTTCGGGGAGATTACCCGGTGTGTGCCGTATTTATGTCCTTTTTTCATTATGGTGTTTTGTTGTGTTGCAGTGTTGATGTTTTTTCCGTGATCTTATTTCTTGAGTCCCAGAATGCGGCGAGCTTCGTCCGGTGTGGCGACCTCGCGTCCGAACTCTTTGGCCATGCGAACGACCTTCTCGACCAGTTCGCCGTTGGATTTGGCCGGAACGCCTTTGGAGAGATAGACGTTGTCCTCGAAACCTACGCGCACGTGGCCGCCGTCGATGATCGCCAGGGCCGCCAGCGGAAATTCGTAGCGTCCCACGCCGGCTACCGTGTAGGTCGCATCGGCCGGAATGCTACCCCGCAGGAAGACGAAATCCCGGATGTCGCCTCCGATGCCGCCGTTCACACCCATCACGAAGTCGAAATGCATGGGGGCGGCGATATAGCCCTTCTTGTGCAGGCGGAGCGCCATTTCGATCATACTCTTGTCGAAGACCTCCAGCTCGGGTTTGATGCCCCGCTCGATCATCTTCTGGCCGAAGTACTTGATCGTGTTCTCCGTGTTCTCGAAGATTTCATCGCCGCCGAAATTGAGCGTGCCGCAGTCGAGGGTCGCCATTTCGGGGAGCAGCTCCGTAGGTTGCAGCCGTTCGTCGTTGGTCATGCCGACGGCACCTCCCGTCGAAGGCTGGATGATTACGTCCGGGCAAACCGCACGGATAGCGTCCATAACCTGTTTGAAGCGGTTTTTATCCTGCGTGGGTTGGCCGTCGTCGTTGCGCACGTGCAGGTGGATGATGCTCGCGCCGGCATCGTAGGCCGACTTGGCCTCCCGGGCGCACTCTTCCACCGTGTAGGGGACTGCGGGGTTGTGTTCCTTGAGTACTTCCGCTCCGCAGATCGCGGCCGTTATGATCAGTTTTTCCATGGGGTCTTTGGTTGAAAAGTTTGAAAATGGTTGAATTCCGTTGCTTTGTCCGATGTGGCGGCTAAACCTGTTCGGACCTGTTCGCCGAGAATTTCCGGCCGCATCGGCCGTTTTCTCTCTCCGGCGCTCCTGCCTGCGGTCTTCGCATCGCGGGACGCTTTCGTGTCCGGAACGGGCCGAAAACTCCGTTAGCGGCTTTCAGGGATGCGCTGGTCCTCTTTTTTTACGACGCACGTACCGCTGGCACGGCAGACCACGACGGGCTCTTTGAGTACGTCGGCCGCAGAGGGCGAGATGTCGGGGCGTGCAGCGACCACTTTGCGGGCTTCGAAGACCATCTTGCGCGAGGTGTTGCCCACCTTCACGATTTCGCCCACCGCTTCGATATAATCGCCGGCATAGACCGGGGCGAGAAATTCGACGTTGTCGTAGGCCACGAACAGTCCTTCGTCGCCGTCGTGCATGATCAACAGTTCGGTGGCCACGTCGCCGAACAGATGCACCATATGGGCGCCGTCCACCAGATTGCCTCCGTAATGAGCGTCTTTGGCACTCATCCGAAGCCGTATCATTGATTTTTCCATAACCTGATATTTTTAATTCGATTGAGATGCGGATTTGTTCTTTCGGCCGTTCGGTTATTTGGCCGGAGCGACCATGTAATCTACGAAGATACCCGGCGTGCGGACCGCTTCGGGGGCTATCGCTCCGGTTTCTACCAGCTCCCGCACCTCGGCGATCACCAGGTCGGCTGCGGTGGCCATCAACGGGTTGAAATTCTGTGACGTGCCTTTATAGACCAGGTTGCCCGATCGGTCGGCCAGGCTCGCGCCGAGCAGGGCTACGTCGGCCCGCAGCGGTTTTTCGAGCAGGTAATCCTTGCCATCGACGTTGATGATTTGTTTGCCTTCGGCTACGATCGTTCCGAGTCCGACCGGAGTGAGCACACCGCCCAGACCTGCCCCGCCCGAACGAACCCGTTCGGCCAGCGTTCCCTGCGGGCAGAATTCGATCTCCAGTTCGCCGCTGTTCATCTGCTCGCTGGTGCAGGGGTTGGTGCCGATGTGCGATACGATCACTTTGCGGACCTGCTTCCCGGCGATCAGCCGTCCGCAGCCTTTGTCCGGATAAGCCGTATCGTTCACGATGAGGGTGAGGTCCTTTACGCCCGATTCAACCAGTGCGTCGATGATCGCGTGGGGGCTTCCGTTGCCCAGAAAGCCGCCGATCATGACCGTCATTCCGTCTTTTACCATTCCCGCCGCTTCGGCAGCAGATATAAGCTTCTTCATATGGTGATTGATTTTACTTAAAATTAACAATATCAGTCTTTAATCTAACAAAATTAAACATTTGACGAATGATTTGCAATGATTTCGACGTTTTTTTGTCGATTTTGTCGATAATCGGTCACTTCTTCTCCGAAAGAGTGGAATCTTCGGATCCGATCGCGCGGAAGCGGGTGTTCGGAAGGACCTGAAAAAGTACGGCCGGACGCCTCGAGGCGTCCGGCCGTACTTTCTGCGGAACGGTTCTTTGCGGGATCAGAGAAGTCGGCAGTGCAAACGTTCGGGCAGCGGTGCGCTGTTGTCGCGGCGCCAGACCATGGCCCGATCCTGTTCCTGGTTGCCCGAGCCGAAGTCGAAGTCGTCCGGCGCTTCGAAAACGACCGGAAGCGACCGGTCTTCGAAGCCGAACGGAGCGTAAAAGTCCTTGAGGCTTTCCTGGCTCGGGATAAGGATCGCGGCGTCGGCCCCTTCTTCTGCGATCCGCCGCATTGCCTCGCGCATCAATCCGGAGGCCAGGCCCCGGCCCCGGTAGTCGGGGTCGGTCGCCACGCCGTAGATGTAGGTCGTGCGCCCCAGCTCGCTTTCGAACGGGATCAGGTGCAGCATGGCCGCCAGACGGCCGTCCTCTTCGGCTGCGAGCATCCGCTTGCGGCTGTAATGGCCGATCAGGAAGGAGTCGATGAAGGTTTCTTCGTCTTCGAAGCACTTTATCCAGAGCCGTTTGCAGGCTATTTCGTCGGGGTAGAGGCAGAGGGCCGTATATTTCTTCTCGAGGAATGCCGGATGGTAGGAGAGCTTGGCCTGCCGTAGTCCCGGAATACCCAGGTCCTCTTCGCGGTCGATGAGCGTGTATTGCTCGGGCAGGTGCGCCACGAACTCCCGGTTGATGATGGTGAAAGCCCCGTCGTATTCGGTGTCGGCCTTTTCGACATGAACACAGAACGTATGGTCGTTGATCGGTGAGCCGTAAGTGAAAGCGACGAGTTTATCACCGACGTAGATGCAGCCACCGATAAGTCCCAGCCGGTCGAAATGGGCGAAAGCCCGCTGCATGGCCCGCTGTTCGGCCGACAGCTCGCCCGTATGTCCGCTGCGGGTCTTGCGCCATTCGGCTTCCAGACGCATGCACTCCGCAGCATGGTCGCGGGTCATAGGCTCGTAGCGGTATTCGTATTCCGCCTCGAAGCGGTTGATGTGGTTGCGTTTGGATTGGTATTTCCGGCCAGGAAGGTCGCGCAGGTCCGAAGCGTTGTATACATAGTCTTCCAGATTGCGGTCGGAGGCGAAAGCGAACTGGCAGTGGCCTACACTGCGGAGTTTTTCGAGCCCTTCAGGTGTCATGTCGATGATCCGAAGCCGTTGTCCGGCAGCGAGTATATCCTCCTCCAGATGCCGCAGGACGGGGGTGAAATCTCCTGCGCCGACAGGCTGCATGTAGCCGATCCGGTCGCTGCCCCCGATCTGGAAGCGGATGACCAGAAAGCCGTCCACTACGCTCCAGGCGGTTTTGAACTGGAATTGCCAGCAAAACATGTTGGCGAACGCCAGGTCGCAGTTCGCCGGGGCGTAAGGCAATGTGAAGGATTCGATTTCGGCCTTGTCTTCGATCGTAATGGGTTTGAAGGTAATCATAAATTGTCTTCTACGGTGTAATTTTTGGCTTCCACATGCCCGTAATACTGTTGAATCAGGGCCTTGAGCCGATTTTCGACCGACGCGGTCTGTTCCCGGTCCGAAGTCTCGTTTCGGAACGTCGCGCCGGTCATCCATTCCTCGTCGAACGAGAAGAGCGCTTCGTCCGTTACGACCCGGAATTCCGAATCGTACATCACGGCCCACGGTTCGCGGTCGGGTTCGTTCAGAATGTCGCGTCCGAATGCGAAATAGGGTTCCCGGTTTCCCAACAGTCCCAGCAGGGTCGGCATGATGTCGATCTGCTGCACGGTCTGTGCCAGAAATTGCGGTGCGAGTGCGCCGTCGGGGCAATCGCCTTTAATTGTGCGGTGTTACCTCAGGTTTCTTCTTCCGGTTCCGGCTGTTCTGCCGGGGCGGGGGCTACCATGCG
>OMFC01001128.1_pt1 | contig 12064 bp, 7 predicted proteins | sample 1645531 | NCBI WGS metagenome assembly OMFC01 (sample SAMEA103958112, study PRJEB25191) | human gut metagenome | biome: human-associated habitat [ENVO:00009003]; feature: intestine environment [ENVO:2100002]; material: feces | place: Germany | collected 2013/2015 | reverse complement strand
GCCCTTGGGACATAAAGCAGATGAGTAAGACCATCATCTGTACGAGAATAGCTGCGGTTTGTTGCAGCTTATTCTGCGCAGAGCTCAGCCACCAGAGCGTCCATCTGCGCTTCGCTGGTTTGGTTCAATGCACCACGCAGAGACACTACCGTTTCGTAAAGGTGGATATCCTTCATCTCCTCCAATTTGGTGCGCATCAGCCGCGCGGCAGCAGGTGCCCAAGAGCTGTCTTCAATAAGGCCAACCCGGCGGTTTCGGAATCCCTTTGTCCGTAAATGTTCCAAAAACTCCCTCATGGGCGGAAACAGTCCTCCGTCATAGGTGGAGCTGGCTAAAACCAACTTCCCGCAGTAGAACGCACTGGCAACAGCGTAGGAAAGATCTGTCACAGTGAGATCACATATGTTGACCTGTACGCCTTTTTTCTCTAATTTACCCTTGAGGGTCTTCGCCGCATGGGCAGTATTTCCATGGATGGATGCGTGGGCAATCAGTATGCTCTCCGATTCTTCTGGTTCCCATTGTGACCAGAGATCATAGAGCCGCAGACACTCCTCCAGCCCTTCTGTAAGCACGGGACCGTGGAGCGGGCAGATTGTTTTGATCTCCAGCGCGGAGATTTTTTTCAGCAGAGCCTGCACCTGTGCGCCATATTTCCCGATAATATTGTAATAATACCGTCGGGCCTGCGGCACCCAGGGGGCACGGGCAGTCCGTTCCAGTGAGCCAAAGCGTCCGAAGGCATCCGCCGAGAACAGGATTTTTTCCGTTTCCTCATACGCCGTCATCACCTCCGGCCAGTGTACCATCGGCGCCAGCAGAAAGCGCAGCCGGTGCAAACCCAAGGAAAGCGTATCTCTTTCGCCAACCTCCAGCATACGGTCTTCCGACAATGCACCTGTGCCGAAGAACTGCTTGATCAGGGTAAATGTTTTCGCGTTTCCCACGATCTTCATCTCCGGGTACTTTTGTGCCAGCCGCATGAGGCTGCCGGAATGATCCGGCTCCATGTGTGTGACCACAAGATAGTCGGGGCTGCGCCCCTCCAACACCCGCGCCACATTGGAAAGCCATTCTTCCGCCGCCCGTGCGTCCACGCTGTCCATCACGGCGATCTTCTCATCCAGAATGACATAGGAGTTGTAGCTCACTCCCATAGGCTGGACGGGGTACTGGTTTTCAAAGAGTGCCAATGTGTTATCATCCACCCCGACATAGCGGATGGCATCTGTTACCGTTTGAATAGCCATATAAAAAATACCTCCTATTTTCCTTACTCAGACTCTGACTGATAGGTTCTTCTTTTCTAATGGAACATACGCTCAACCGCGGATCGACGGTCGCGCATTTTACCGTTGCCTTGCTTCCCCCAGAGTCGTTACATGTGGTACACCGCAGCGGAGCGAAGTCCTTCCGGCAGGCCGTCGGGCGCAGCAGGTGAAAGTTCCCAGCGTACCTGCCCCGCCCACTGGGAGGCGACGGCGGAGAAGTGGAGCATGACAATACCGAGATCCAATGCGGCATCCAAATTATCGGTGTAGGCATCCTCCTGCTGCACCAAATAGATGCTGTGATCCTGCACAAGGAAGCCATAGGGCTGACGGTTGAGATAGCTGGGGGAGAGCGAAGCGGCGTAGAAGGACTGCCAGAGCATATCGTCGTAGAAGTCCATCATCTCGTCAAGCCCAGACTTGTTGCTCCAGCTCCCCATGTGAACCAAATCATGCACGCCCTTTTTGGGCGCGTAGTACTGCTGCTCGGCCCGCACATCGATCTGAGACATACTTAGGATATTCAGCCGCAGCTTTTTTGCGGTCTTTTCCCCGTAGCCAAAGGCAACGATTGCCGCCACCTCTAACGGGGTGGTGAGAGAAAGTGCCTTTTTGATTTTGTCGCTGTCGGTGAAGGTCATCCAGCAGGTGTCAATGTCCAACTCAGTCAGCTTGAGGACGAGATCTTCCATCATGTAGCCGGCGTTGATGGCCGCATAGGAATGCGGGGCAGACATAAGGAGCAGGTAGTGCGGTGCTCCGATGAGAAATTGCTTATAGCCCGCTGAGCTCTCCAGCGCCGGCTGTGCATCCTTGTCCAAGACGATCAACTCCGTTGCAATCTCCGGGACAAGACGGGGGCAGGTCTTTTCATAGTAGGATCGGAGCTGGCCGATAGCCTCGCTCGGAACTTCCTTTTCGCGGAATGCGTGAACGGATCTGCGATTTTGAATCATAGCGCTGTAATTCATAGTAGTATCTCCTATTCTGATGTCTTTGGTTTTCTTATAAATCGTCTATCAGTGCGGTGCTCTTGGCGTAGGCGGTACTGCGTGCCTCAAAGAAATCGGTCTTGACCATGTTGGCGTCGGCGTACTGGCTGACCCATTCCATGCTCTCCGGTTCGCTCTCAAAGCCTGGATACAATGCGGGATAGCCAAGGCTCGTCCAGCGGAGGTTGCCGAGATAGCGGATGTAATCGCTGATCATCTGCCGGTTCAGCCCCGGGATGTCGTCGCCGATCACATAATGCCCCCATGCGATCTCCTGCTCCACGCCCTCACGCATCATCTCGCGCAGCGCTTGTACGCTCTCGGCGGTGAACAACTCCGGCTGCTCCTTTTGCAGCTCCGTGATGATATTGCGGAACAGCCACAAGTGCGTGTTCTCGTCGCGGTTGATATAGCGGATCTCCTGCGCCGAACCGGACATCTTCCCGTTTCGGGAGAGATTGTAGAAGAACATAAAGCCGCTGTAAAAATAGATGCCCTCCAAAATATAGTTCGCCATCATCACGCGCAGCAGCGTGGGAGCGTCCTTCCGCTCCTGAAACTCGTTGTAGCAGTCCCCAATGAAGGTGTTGCGGCGCAGCAGATGCTCGTCCGTTTTCCATTGGTAGAGGATGTCATTGCGCTCCACAGGAGAGCAGATGGTGTCGAGCATATAGCTGTAGCTCTGTGAGTGGACACACTCCTGAAACGCCTGAATGGACAGGCAGAGATTGACCTCGTTGGCGGTAATGTAGGCGCCGATATTAGGCAGGTTCGCTGTCTGAATGGAATCCAAAAAGACAAGAAAACTCAAAATTTTATCGTAGGCGCTGCGCTCGGCTGACAGCAGGCGGGGATAGTCCTTCACATCCTGCGAGAGATTGATCTCCTCAGGGATCCAAAAGTTGTTCATGGCCTGCCGGTACCAGTCGCTGACCCAAGCGTACTTCATATTGTTGAAGTCGTTGAGGTTGGTGGTATTGCCGCCGATCATGCGCCGCAGGCGCACATCAAGGTCGCCCTCCGGGTTAAAGAGGGGCTTTTTCTTCAGTTCCGTCATGCTATCCTCCTTATGACGAGCAGCTTTCGCAGTCCTCGACCTCAAGGGCCTTGCTGCGGACATAGTAAATGGTCTTGACGCCGACCCTCCACGCCTCTAAATACAGTCTGAGCACCTGACGCATGGAATAGTCATTGGTGATATAGAGATTCATGCTCTGCGCCTGGTCAATATGTCTCTGGCGAAGGCCCGCGGCGCGCACCGACCAGCTTTGGTCGATCAGATGCGCCGCCTTATAGTACCACCATGTATCCATAGAAAGCTCCGGGGCAACGCGGGGCAGCATGCTGCCCTTTTTCTCCTCTAAGAAGAATTTCTTCATAATTGGATCGATGCCCGCCGACGTGCCGGAGAGGATAGATGTGCTGGAGGTCGGTGCGACCGCCAGCAGATAGGCGTTGCGCATTCCCTGCACCGCCACCGTTTCCGCAAGCGCCCGCCACTTTTCGGAGGTATAACCCCGCTTTTCAAAATACGCGCCCGTCTGCCAGTCGCTGCCCTCAAAGAGCGCGTAGCGGCCCTTTTCCCGTGCCAGTGCTGCGTCCGCCTTGACGGCGGCGTAGTTGATGTGCTCGAACACCGCGTCGGTGAAGGCAAGGTGCTCCTCGCTCTCCCAGCGGATGCCGCGCTTTGCCAGCATGTGGTGGTAGCCGCTGACGCCCAGGCCGATGCTGCGGTACTTCTGATTGGTAAGCCGCGCGTATTCCAACGGGTAGAAGTTGAGGTCGATCACATTATCCAGTGCGCGGATGGCCGTTTCCACCGTGCGTTCCATATAGGCCTCGTCCTCCACCGGCAGATTACCGAGAGACAGACTCGCCAGGTTGCAGACCACAAACTCACCTGGGCGTGTGGCCGTCACCACCACTGTGTCGCCGTTCTCCGTGTGCACCTCAGTGCTGATATGCTCGATGGGCGCCATGTTCTGCGCGATCTCCGTGCAGAGATTGGAGCAATAGATCATTCCCGTGTGGCCGTTTGGGTTCATACGATTTACGCTGTCGCGGTTGAAGGCGAAGGGCGTGCCGGTCTCCACTGCCGAGCGAAGCACCAGCCGCACGATGTCCTTGACGGTGACGCTGCGCTTTTCGATGCGCGGGTCATTGACGCAGTCCAGATACCGCTTCTCCCATTCCGTACCCCAGTAATCCTCCAGTGCGTAGCCCTTGACCGTGAGGATCTCATGCGGACACATGAGATGCCACGGCGCGTCTATGTTCTCCTCCGCCAGTCGCCAGAAGAGATCCGGATAGCACACGGCGGGAAACACATCATGTGCCTTCATGCGGTCGTCGCCGTTGTTAGTGCGCAGTTGAAGGAATTCCGGCAGATCCCGGTGCCATGCGTCTAAGTAAACCGCCACAGCGCCCTGCCGCATCCCCAACTGATCCACCGCCACGGCGGTGTCGTTGACCAGCCGGATCCAGCGGATAACACCGCCCGCCGCCCCTTGAAAGCCGCGGATGGTGCTGCCTGCAGCGCGCACCTTACCGAAGTACATCCCCATTCCACCGCCGAATTTAGAGACCTTTGCGAAGTTGTCCAGCGAGCGGTAGATGCCGTCCAGACTGTCCGGCACAGTGTCCACAAAGCAGCTTGAAAGCTGATGGTAGGGCTTTCGTGCGTTGGACATGGTAGGTGTCGCCATCGTGACCTCCATACGGCTGAGCATATCGTAAAAGCGTTTTACCCACCCCATGCGGTCAGAGCCTTCGTTCATAGCAAGATGCAGCGCGATACCCAAAAACATCTCCTGCGGTGTTTCCAGCGGCACGCGGCTGCGTGACTGGATCACATAGCGTTTGAGCAGCAGGTCAAGGCCGGAGTAGGTGAACAGCTCGTCCCGTTCCGGGCAGAGAAAGTCCTCCGCCATGGCGATCTCCTCGTGGGTATAGTGGGCAAGGATATAGTCACCGTAGAGTCCCTTATCCGTCAGATAGCGAAGCCTGCCATAGAGGTCGCCGACGCCGCGCCCCTCCCATTCCTGTGCGTTGCGACAGCGAAAGGAGTGGTTCAGAAGCCGCGCCGCGATGAACTCCCACTTGGGTGCCTCTGCCGTAGTCAGCTCTACCGCTGCCTTGGTCAGTGCCTCAGCCCGCTCATCCTCCGTCATGCCCGGGCGACAGAAGCTCTCAAACTTCATTTGAAGCGCCGCGAGGGAGTAGACTTCCTCGGTAAAATCCATCTGGATACGGCGCAGCACCTCGTCAAGCGAGTTATCCCCCACCGTCTGCGCGATGGTATGCCGGACGCGGCGCAGCGCAGACCGCTTTTCGCGATAGAGGATGTACGCCTTTGCCACCTCATAGTATCCGCGCTCCATGAGCGTCCGCTCCACCTCGTCCTGCACACGCTCCACGGTGAGCGGCGCTGCGGCGGCGAGGTTGTCAAGAACGGCGGCGAGGATCTCATTCAGCTCTCTGCTCCCGATCTCCATCCCCTGTCCATCAAACGCTTTTTTCATGGCGTTGAAAATTTTCTCCTGTTGAAAGGGAACAGACTCCCCGTTTCGTTTTCTGATCTCCATTTCGATCCTCTCATCTTCTCCGGTCACTTCTCATGTCCTTTTGGGCAAAGAGCGGGCAAGCGCAGTATCACGCTTGCCCGCTCTGTTTTTGAAAGCCGGTTTTTCTGCAGCCGACGCGGCGGGGCTGTTTGTTGTCTGTTGTCTTGGTTTTGGCTTCCCTGCCAATCACTTCATAGATTCCAGAATGGCGTCCGCCAGTGCTTCCAGCTCAGTGCGCTTGTCCGTGCCCATGGACGAGGCGAGGCTGAGCCGCTCGTTGAGCACCGTCATGTTCTTAAGCTCATCGTTGACGAATTTCTGCATGAGGTCACCGGACTTCACCGCCCATGAGCCGTTTTCAATGATGGCAAAGGTGCGGTTTTGCAGATTCAGTGCCTTCATATCCATGAGGAAGTCATGCATGGCGGGGTAGATGCCGAGGTTGTAGGTCACAGAGGCCAGGACAATGTGACTGTACTTAAACGCCTCGGAGATCAGCTGGGAGACATGAGTGGAGGACACATCGTACATCGCCACCTTGCTCATGCCCTTATCGCAGAGCGACGCCGCCAGCGCCTGCGCCGCGTTCTCCGTGTTGCCGTACATAGAGGCGTAGACGATGAGCACGCCCTGGGTCTCAGGGGCATAGCGGCTCCATGTGTCGTACTTTTCGATGAACCAGCCCAGATCCTTGCGCCACACGGGGCCGTGGAGCGGGCAGATGTACTTGATCTGATCCAAAACGCCGCCGGCCTTTTTCAGCAGGAGCTGGATGTGGGGGCCGTACTTGCCCACGATGTTGGTGAGGTAGCGGCGGGCGTCGTCCAGCCAGTCCCGCTCGAAGTCCACCTCGTCGGCGAACAGCTTGCCGTCCAGCGCGCCGAAGGTGCCGAAGGCGTCGGCGGAAAAGAGGACGCCGTCGGTGACGTCGAGGGTCACCATGGCCTCCGGCCAGTGAACCATAGGCGCGCCCACAAAGGTGACGGTGTGCTTGCCGAAGGAGAAGGTGTCGCCCTCCTTCACCTCGATGCACTCATGTCCGTCCACATGGAAGCCGAACTGCCGCATGAGCATGAATGCCTTCTCGTTGGAGATCAGTTTCACCTTGGGATGGCGCAGCAGGATCTCCTCGATGCAGGCGGCGTGATCCGGCTCCAGATGGTTGACCAGCAGGTAGTCCAGCTCGCGGCCATCCAGCACATACGCCAGATTTTCCAAAAGCTGGCGGCAGGCAGACCAGTCCACCGTGTCAAAGAGCACCGTCTTTTCATCCAGCAGGCAGTAGGAGTTGTAGCTTACGCCCCGGGGAATGGGGAAGCAGTTTTCAAACAGGGCCAGGCGATGGTCGTTGGCGCCCACCCAGTAGAGGTCGTTCGTTACTTTACGCACGCAATACATCTTATCTTACCTCCTTCACGGCTCAAGCCTTTACAAATTGATCCTTCGTCTCCGCGCACTCGGGACACACCCACTCGGCGGGAAGCTGCTCAAAGAGCGTACCGGGCGCGATCTCGCCGTCCTCGTCGCCCAACTCCGGCACATACTCGTAGCCGCAGCCGCTGCAGACGTAGCGGTCGCCGATGGGGGCGGGCTTCGGCGGCGTGGGCCGCTTCATCTTTACCATGGGCGGCGCGGGCAGCTTTTCGCCGCTATCCAGCGCAGCAGTGAGCAGGGGCAGGATCTCCTCCACATCGCCCACGATGCCGTAGTCGCAGTTCTTGAAGATAGGCGCGTTACCGTTCTTATTGATGGCCACGATGGTGGAGGCGTCCTTGATGCCCTTAAGGTGCTGGGATGCGCCGGAGATGCCGCAGGCGATGTACAGATTGCCGGTGAACTTCTGACCGGACATACCCACATAGCGGTTCAGCGGCAGATATTTGAGGGTCTCCGCCACAGGGCGGGAAGAACCGATGGCCGCGCCGGCGGCCTTGGCCAGCGACTCTACCAGTTTCATGTTCTTTTTCTCCCCGATGCCCTTGCCCGCGGAGACCACCCGCTCCGCCTGCGGGATGGGCGTATCCATGGGGATGCCCACGGAGAAGTCGTGACCGTCCTTCTTCAGCGCCGCCACAAGGTCGGCCACCTGCTGGGCAGCATCCCCCTCCCGGAAGATGGTCTTTTTGCGAATGCCGGTGATGGGCGCGGGTTTCTTGGCCGCCGAACGGCTCTCGCCGCCGGAGCTCTTGCCCAGCCTGCCCACCAGATGAGAGGCGATGACCACCCGCTGGATCTCGTTGGTGCCCTCGTAGATGGTGGTGATCTTGGCGTCGCGGTAGGCCCGTTCCACCTCCATGCCCTTGAGGAAGCCGCTGCCGCCGTGGATCTGCAAGGCATCGTTGGTGACCTCCAGCGCGATGTCCGAGGCGTACATCTTCGCCATGGCGGACTCCATGCCGTAAGGCGCGTGCTGCTCCTTCAGCTCCGCCGCGGAGTAGATGAGGAACCGGGCGCAGCGCAGCTTGGTTGCCATATCCGCCAGCTTGAAGGCGATGCTCTGCTGGGCCGCGATGGGCTTGCCGAACTGGACGCGCTCCTTGGAATAGCTCAACGCGTGCTCAAACGCGCCCTGGGCGATGCCCAGCGCCTGCGCGGCGATGCCGATGCGTCCGCCGTCCAGCGTGGACATGGCAATCTTGAAGCCCTCGCCCTCCTTGCCCAACAGGTTTTCCTTGGGGACCTTCACGTCGTTGAAGATCAGCTCCGCCGTGGAGGAGGAGCGAATACCCATCTTGTCATAGTGGTCGCCGAACTCAAAGCCCTTCCAGCCCTTCTCCACGATGAAAGCGGAGATGCCCCGGGTGCCGATGTCCGGCGTGGTGACGGCGAAAACCACATAGGTGTCCGCCTTAGGGGCGTTGGTAATGAAGATCTTGCCGCCGTTGAGGAGGTAGTAGTCCCCCTTATCCAGCGCCGTGGTCTCCGTGCCGCCGGCGTCGGATCCGGCGTTGGGCTCCGTGAGGCCGAAGGCGCCGATCTTCTCGCCCTTGGCCAGCGGAACCAGATATTTCTTCTTCTGCTCCTCGGTGCCATAGGCGAAAATGGGCCATGAGCCGAGGGAGACGTGGGCGGAGAGGATTACGCCCGTGCCGCCGTCCACACGGGCCAGCTCCTCCACCGCGATGGCGTAGCTCAGGGCGTCCAGACCGGCACCGCCGTACTCCTTGGGGAAGGGAATGCCCATCCAGCCCAGCTTACCCAGCTTCTTGACAGCCTCCTCGGGAAACTCATTGTTCTGATCCATCATAAACGCGAGGGGCTTGATCTCCTCCTCCGCAAAACTCCGGATCTTCGCGCGCAGCTCTTCGTGCGCCGCCGTGGTTTGAAACAGCATACGGGTACCTCCTCTTAAAATTTTACAGCTCGCTTGTATCTTGGGGATCGGATTTGCCGGTCAGCAGCCTGCGCAGGCTCACGGCGCGGAACGCCTCGTCCTGCTTTCGCTGCAAGGCCGCCAGCTGACAGTGGATGGCGCACCGCCCATGCTTGTCCTGCCAGCGGCACTCAAATCCCGGCTCCATGCAGGCGCACAGAACGCCCCGTTCCCCCATGACCCCCATGAGATCGTAGAGGGAGGTCGCGTCCAGGTCGCAGGACAGCTCGCAGCCGCCGAGAGCGCCGCGGCTCACCCGCACCAAATTGCCGGCGGAGAGCTTGCGCAGAATCTGGTAGGCAAACTGATTGGGGATCAATTCCGTTTCCGACATCTCGGCCACCGAATGCTTCTCCCCGTCCAGCAGCACCCGCAAAATGCGCAGCGCGTAGTCCGTCTCTTTGGTGATGATCATGCTCCGCCTCCTCTTTTCGCTTGCTTGTTATTGCCATCATATCAATCTTGATAAAAATTGTCAAGATAATTTTCAAAAAATTTATCTCTTTAACACAGACCGCCCCAGCCCGGGTCAGCTTCGCTTTCCATTCAGCGAAAAGCCATGTTCCTTACAATTATAGAAGCCGAAAAAGCTGTGCCGTGGCAGTCCGCCGAAAGCAGAAAAGACCATGACTGAAACCTAGAAAGCGGAGAAATTGGTTGGGGCTCGCAGGGGTCGCCCCCCCAAGGCGGATGAGGCGATCCATGACAAGCCTAAGCCATCCAACCGAAACAAGCAATAAAGTGCGTGCTTTTCATCTTATATTAGTTAGACCGCTTGAGACTGGTGTCGTAGGTCACAAAAGTTACATTTTGTTGTTCAGCTATTCATCTATCTTTCGTGTGCAGATGAAATTCTACTGTTTTTGAGCATTAAACGTGCTTTGAGTTTGTAGCAAGGCTCAAAAAACCAGCCCCGCAGCAGGGGGAAAATATAGATTATTTTATCATGCCGATTATTCTTGGGAGACAGTAGAAAAATTTCCATTGTTATTGACATGATGTGCGTTACAGAATAAAGTATTCATCAAGACTGATTCGCAATAAAGAATATCATGGTCGTTCCGTGATCGAGGTCGTTATGATAAAAGGAAATGTAAAAATAGATCGCAAAAATCTCATCAGCATCCTGCAAAGCTGCCTTGTGCTGATTTTGGTGATCCTTGTCGCTCTGATGATGGTCGAGATCGGCAACCTGAAGGGCACGGCCCGCGTCATCAATTATGCCGGGCTGGTGCGCGGAGCCACGCAGCGGGCGGTAAAGCTGGAAATCACAGGCACCCGAAACGATGAGTTGATCGCGTATTTAGACGATATTTTAAGCGATCTGACATCCGGGGATGGGCACTACGAATTGGTAAAGCTCAAGGACGCGGCCTATCAGGAAAGGCTGGACATCCAGCGTGCCTACTGGGAGCGGCTCAAGGCGGAGGTCGCGGCGGCCAGACAGCGTGGATATGAGAACACCCAAATCGTTGCCATGAGCGAGACCTATTTTGAAATGGCGGACGAAACGGTGTCTGCCGCGGAACACTATTCAGAAAAGATCGCCATGAAGATCCGCACTATTGAGATCCTCTCGGCACTGGATATGCTGTGCCTGGTGATCCTGATCATGCTCCAGACCGCCATGGCACTGAAAATGGTCCGGAAAAACCAACTGCTGGAGCAGAAGGCATACATCGACATCCATACCGGCCTGCCCAACAAAGGCTCCTGCGAGGAGCTTCTCAACAACAGGGAAATTCTCCGGGAGCCTACGGCCTGCGTCATATTTGACCTGAACAATCTGAAAACCGTCAACGATACGATGGGTCATTCGGCGGGTGACCAACTGATCCTGAGCTTTGCCCGGCTTTTACGCCGGGTGATCCCGGAAAAGCATTTCGTGGGCAGATACGGCGGCGACGAATTTATGGCGGTCATTTACCATACGGACCGGCAGGAGGTGGAGGGCATACTGGACAGTCTGCGCAGGGAAGCCGACGCTGCAAACCGTGACGGCAATCAGCTTCCTCTCAGCTACGCCTACGGTTGGGCGATCTCCGCCGATTATGAAGGCTGCGTCATGCAAACGCTGCTGGACAAGGCCGACTATTGCATGTACGAAAATAAGCGAGCCTACTACGCCACCCACGACCGGAGAGCGCCCAGGTCATAAGGCTCTTTTCAAACGAAAAACAGCAAGAACGAATTCGTTGCCACTATTGCGAAAAAAGCCTGGCCTGACGAAGAAAGGACAGGGAGGCGGCACTGAACGTCCACGTCGCAGTTGTGATGGATGTACTGAAGGCTGGTGGCAGCGTGCAGTTCATCAGCTTCGTTAGCTTTGAGGTGAAGTGGTGCGCTGCCCGATCTGCCAGTTCGATGGTTTGCTGTACAGGAAACTCACCAGCAGGCACTTTACGATGAATGCTGGGGCGAGGGGCGGACGACTATCTTCTTTGCTGCACAACTGCACCATTTTCTCATACACGGACGATAGATCCAGCACTGCCTCACATTTCCGGAGGATGGTCTCCTGCTGCATTAGATACTCGATTAATCCGCCAAGCTGATCTGGCCATTGCTGTAACGATACATAGCTGCCCTCCAGGTGCAAGGTTTTTGCGGGATTTTCGCCAGTTCTCTTGCTCCAATTATACCACAGATTGGCCTCTATGGGTTGAAATATAAGGCTTTTTCTTTTATTCAGTGCATATTAAGTTAGGATGTGCAGTAAATGCTCCATTTTGCTGTCCCATTCTCTGCTGGAATCGGCGCACTCTTTCAGTTCAGTTTCGACTTCAGCATTTATCGGCAAGTTTTTCTTATAGCGGATGGTATGCTCAAGGCTTGCCCAGAAGTCCATAGCGATTGTACGGAGTT
>OMFC01001125.1_pt1 | contig 12076 bp, 8 predicted proteins | sample 1645531 | NCBI WGS metagenome assembly OMFC01 (sample SAMEA103958112, study PRJEB25191) | human gut metagenome | biome: human-associated habitat [ENVO:00009003]; feature: intestine environment [ENVO:2100002]; material: feces | place: Germany | collected 2013/2015 | reverse complement strand
AAGGGAGTCAATACCCGCATCGCGTGCCATCGACCCCAACACCAGCCCCACGGCATAGGTGACTTCAGGAGTGAGTGTCTTACCGACAATGCCGCGGATATCGTAGGCTTTGAAAATGCTCTTTTCGGGCGTCATAGTATTTACTACCATCATTAAAAATACGGCAAGAGCCGCTTCGTTACACGCAAAGCGGCTCAAGTCTTTCGGAGTTTGAGGAAATTACGCGGCCCCACTGACGGGCGGGCTCTCCTTTGACAGACGCTATCGTAAACGAAGGCGGTGCCGAAAACCGCACCTCTCGGTAAAAACACGTTGCCGGGAAGCGCTTTTCTTACAAATTACCGACATTTTCTGAACCGGCGTTCAGGCGATGCCGACCCCTGCCGATTCTGAGCAGTTCTGCTCACTTCGGTTGCCGACTTGTTACAAGCCTTGAAAAAAAGGCGGATTTACAAGGCAAAACCTTTTTAAGTCGAAATCCGCGCGTTAAACTTTCAGCTTTATTGGAAAAGAAGGGAAAAACCGGCCCGCTGGCCTTTTTCCCCGACTGTGATAAACGGCTGCGCTGTGTCAGCACACAGTGCAGCCCAAAAGAAGAAAGACCGGAGTACCTTTTATGCGTACCGTTTACAGTGGCTTGGTTGATGAAAAGTTCATCGGCCAGACCGTTACCCTCTACGGGTGGGCTCACCGCCGCCGTGACCACGGCGGTGTGATCTTTATCGACCTGCGTGACCGCGAAGGTCTCGTGCAGGTTGTCTGCGATCCGGATCGTCCGGAAGTCTTTGCCACCGCCGACAAGGTCCGCAATGAATACTGCCTGAAGGTGGTCGGTCTTGTGCGTGCCCGTCCGGAAGGCACGAAAAACGATGCCCTGATTTCGGGCGGCGTGGAAGTGCTCTGTCACGACCTTGAAATTCTCAATCCCTCGCTGCCGCCTCCGTTCCAGCTCGACGACGACACTGTGAGCGAATCCGCGCGTCTTACCTACCGCGTGCTCGATCTGCGCCGTCCGCAGATGCAGAAAAACCTGAAGCTGCGCTTTAAGGTGACGCAGGCCGTGCGCCACTTCTTGGATGACCACGGCTTTATCGACGTTGAAACGCCGGTTCTCACGAAGTCCACCCCCGAAGGCGCCCGCGACTACCTCGTTCCTTCCCGCGTTCAGGACGGTATGTTCTACGCGCTGCCGCAGTCTCCGCAGCTCTTTAAGCAGATGCTGATGATCGCGGGCTTTGACCGCTACTATCAGATCGTCAAGTGCTTCCGCGACGAAGACCTGCGTGCCGACCGCCAGCCCGAATTCACGCAGATCGATATTGAAACGTCGTTCCTGGAAGAAATCGAAATCCGCGAGATGATGGAAAACCTCATCCGCTCGGTCTTTAAGAAGTGCCTCGATGTGGATCTCGTCGCTCCCGAAGCGCGCTTCCCCATCATGCCCTACGACGAAGCCATGGCGCGCTTCGGGTCCGATAAGCCCGATCTGCGCGTGAAGCTCGAACTCGTTGAAGTGACCGACATCGTCGCCAACAGCGAATTCAAGGTCTTCTCCTCGGTGAAGAACCTGCATAACGGCAAGGTTGTGGCCCTTAAGGTCCCCAACGCCTGCACGATGCCGCGCTCTGAAATCGACGGCTACACGGAATTTGTGAAGATCTACGGCGCCAAGGGGCTTGCCTACATTAAGGTGAACGACCGCGACGGCGGCCGCGAAGGCCTGCAGAGCCCGATCGTCAAGAACCTCTCCGACGAAATCCTTGAAAAGCTCCTCGAAGTCACGGGCGCCAAGACCGGCGACATCATCTTCTTCGGTGCGGATAAGGCGAAGATCGTCTACGACAGCTTGGGTGCCCTGCGTCTGAAGATCGGCCACAGCGAATTCGGCAAGAAGAACGGCCTCTTTGAAGCCGGCTGGAAGCCCCTGTGGATCGTTGACTTCCCGATGTTTGAGTACTCCGAAGAGGAAGGCCGCTGGATGAGCTGCCACCACCCCTTCACGATGCCGCACGACTGCGACGTCGACAAGCTCGAATCGGATCCGGAACACTGCCACGCCAAGGCCTACGATATGGTCTTAAACGGCTGGGAAATCGGCGGCGGCTCCGTCCGTATTCACGATGCCGGTGTGCAGAGTAAGGTGTTCTCGGCTCTGAAGATCGGTCCGGAAGAAGCCCGCCTGAAGTTCGGGTTCCTGCTGGATGCCCTGCAGTACGGTGCGCCTCCTCACGGCGGTATCGCCTTCGGGCTTGACCGTATCGTCACGATGATGACGGGTGCTCCGTCCATCCGCGACGTGATCGCCTTCCCGAAGACGCAGCGCGCTCAGTGCCTGCTCACCGGTGCTCCGAGCCCGGTTGATGAAAAGCAGCTGCGCGAACTGCACATCCGTCTGCGCAACGAACACAAGAACGACTAAGGTTCGCTGCAGCTGACGTTAAGTGCCGGCAGCTTTTCAAAGTTGCCGGCGCAGTCAAACCCCGGTTTCACGGCCGGGGTTTTCTTTATCCCGACCACATCATGTCCCGCTGCAATCTCTGTCCCCGGCGCTGTAATGCCGACCGCTCCAGTCCCGTTGAAATCAAGCGCAGCATCTGCCGCGGCACCGACACCGTGGAAATTGCGCTGGTGAGTCTGCACGCCTGGGAAGAGCCCGTGATCAGCGGCAAAACCGGTGCGGGCACCGTCTTTTTCTCGCACTGCAATCTCAAATGCTGCTTCTGCCAGAACCACGAGATCAGCGCCGAAGGCCGCGGCTGGCCCGTGACGGTTAAGCGTCTGACCGACATCTTTCTTGAGCAGCAGGAACGCGGCGCAACCTGCCTGGAACTCGTCACCCCGGGGCACTACACCGAAGAAATCATCACGGCGCTCACCAACGCCAAAGCCCGGGGCCTTACGATTCCCGTTGCGTATAACTCAAACGCTTATGAGCTCCCTGAGACCTTAAGGCGGCTCACGGGCCTTGTTGACATCTTTATGCCGGATCTCAAGTACTTTGACTCCCGGCTCGGGGAAAAGTATTCGGGGGTGCCGCACTACTTTGAGTATGCCTCAAAGGCGATTGAAACGATGTTTGAGATGGTCGGGCCCGTTGTGATCGGAAACGACGGCCTCATGAAAAAGGGGCTCATTATCCGGCACCTGGTATTGCCCAGTCACTGGCGGGACAGCTGCGCGTGCCTGACATGGATTCATGAGCACTTCGGCGACGATGTGACGGTTTCCGTGATGAACCAATACATGCCGATTTTTAAAGCGGACCGGCATCCCGAAATCAACCGTAAGCTCACAACGCTTGAGTACCAGAAGGTACTGCGGCACGCAGAAAGCCTCGGCATGACCAAGGTCTACATGCAGGTAGGCGTCACCAGCGAAGCCAAATTCATTCCGCACTTTAACGGCGAGCACGTGGCCGCGGGCTCTTAAGAGGCGCCTGCCCGGTGCAACACTTCCTTTCGGATTGCCGGCGATTTTGACGCGTTTAATACGCGCTCTGCCGCTATACTGCCGTCATACAAGGAGACAAACGACCGAAACGGCAGGACACAAGAAGTATCATGGCTCTGACCACGACCAAGCAGCGCAAAGAGATCGGCGGGCGGTTGCGTACCGAGCGCGAGCGACTCAACTACACCGCGCAGCAGATCGCTCAGTTAATCGGCGTGACGCCGGAAATTTACGTCACGTATGAACTCGGGGAAGCCGACCCCGGGATTTTCTGCATGCCCAGACTCTCGGCCTGCGGCTTTGACGTGCAGTTTGTCATCACGGGCGAACGCATTAAGCCCGTGCAGGAAGAAAACGAGCTCTTACGGCGCTTTCGTGAGTTGTCTCTGAAAGGCAGAAGTTCCATCTTTATGACGCTTGACGCCTTAGAACGCCTCGCTCCCAACATCCGTAAAACGCTTAGAGATAAGTGGAAAAGCGGAGATTGAGCTCCACTACGCATCCGCACGCGACAGACTGCCGAAGCGCTTCTCCCACCCGGCCGTTTCCGGGTACTTCCGGCAAAACGCCGCAGCAGCACGCGTTAATTTTGCCGTGTCACACGGCCGCGGATCGAGACTTACCCCGGCAAACATGACCTTTTTGTTGTAGGAATCCCCCAGGGCGAGATCCGCGCCGAAAAGACAAGAAGCATGCGCGTGCCGTCTTTATTAAGGTCCCAGAAGGCCTGCAGCCGGCCCCAGAGGTTCTCCACCGGCAGGTCAAGTTTTTCGCACTCATCGATGATGAGCACCCACGGCTTTTCGTGGGGGCAGTGGGCGGCAAAACGCAGCACTTCCGCCACGAGGCCGACCAAAGCGGGAGTCGGCCACAGAATCTTCTGCGAGAAGCCGCGTTTTACCGGCGCCATGCCGGCCTGTGACGGCGAGCATCTGCGATGTCACCTGGCGCGCTACGGGTCTCAAGCCACCCGCGCAGGCTAAGCAACTCCTCTTCGCGCCCGAAAAACTCCATCAGGTATTGCCTTTGATGTACTTTGTATTTAAAAAGTATGACTTTTTAGGCACCGTCATCTTGGGCTGCTGACTTGCGCGCCTTCCCGGCCGCCTTCACGGCGGGCTTATCCTGCTCCCCAGCCTCCTGCCTCTCAGGAGCCGCATCGGCTTCAGACATGCCGGCAGCAGCCCGGGCGCAGTCAGCTGCGGTCTTCACAATCGCCTGCATGGCCGCCAGGATCTCCTTCACCTTTTCAAAACCCGCATCAATGCGGTCGGTGACAAGTTTCAAAATCGCGCGCACATCCTGGGGACTCACCGCGTAGGCCGTTAGAAAAGCGATGAGGCACACGGCAACAAGACCGGCCACGACCGCCACGGCAAAACTTAAAACGGCACCGGCGGTGAGCGCCGCCACCGCGAGCACAATGATTTTGATAAGGCGCGTGCCCCAGTTTCCTTCGCTCATGTTGTCCTCATAACCCGAAAATTTTCATGAAGAAATTGTCCCGCATTTTTCCGCAAAACAAAAGGCTCCGCGGAGGAAACCGAAAAACCGGTTCCGCCGGCGGAGCCTTATCAGGCGCGCTCTCTCAGAGTGCCTTGCGGCGCTGCAGTGAGTGCGAGAGGATAAAGGCCACAAAGACCCAGCCCAGTGCCGCGTGCAGGCCCTTATAGAGGTAGGCTGTGCCGACCGTAGCCGCACAGAGCCCGAGCATCAGGCGGTTCTGCACAACACGCGGGGCATTGCTTGTCCCTTTATGTTTGGGCGCAATGACGGCCGTGAGGCCGTCAAGGGCATCGGCGGCCGCCGAGCGCGCCGTATCCACCAGGCCGCAGGAGCTCTCTTCCTTCACGTCGTCAACTTCCGGGATAAAGGCCTGCCAGAAGGCGAGGTACCCCATGAGGTCATCGGTTGTAAGGCGCTTGGCGTCCCAGGTGAGAACGAGGCTTCCGACACGGGGGTTGATCGTGCAGCCCGTGATGCCTTCAGCGGCCGTCACAGTCTCAACCACCGTTGCAACCGTCTCGCCATCGAGCCCCTTTAAACCGGGATGACGCAGTCTCAGACGCCCCGGCACAAAGGAGCGGATGTATTGTTTGTAGTCTTCATTCATGGTGTTTTCTCCTTTGCCGGTCAGTCATCATCAGCTGCCACAAGGCGCTCGGCGGCGGCTTCGCCGCTCGTCTTTTTGGCGTTTGCCGGAGCGCTCAGAATGGCAATAAGTTCCCGCATCACCGTGCCCGGATCCTCGGGTTCACCGATTGCCGGACGCATGGCGTTAAGGCACACGCCGATCGTGGTGAGGTTATGCAGTACGGCGCTTACGGCAGGCATCAGGAAGCCAAAGAGACCGCCCGCCATAAAGCCGGTGTTAAGGCCCACCGAGACCGTGAAGTTTGTCTTGATGCGCTTCATGGTGGCGCGCGCAAGATCCACGGCAAACGGAAGGTCAGAAAGCGAATTGCGCGTCAAGACAACGTCGGCCACTTCCTGCGCGATGTCGCTTCCTTCTTTAAGCGTCACTCCCACGTCGGCGCTTGATAAGGCCGGGCTGTCGTTCACACCGTCTCCCAACATCAGCACGCGGCAGCCTTCGGCTTTAAGTTCCGCAACGTGTTTGGCTTTATCGGTCGGCAGCACCTGCGCACGGTACTCGGTGATTCCGAGCTGCGCGCAGACGTTTTTGGCGGTACGTTCATCATCGCCCGTGAGCATCACGATGCGTTTGACGCCGCGCGCTCTCAAAGCGGTGATGACGTCCTTGGCTTCCGGGCGGAGCGGATCAACGATTCCGAGAATCCCGATGAGTTTGCCGCCCTTTGCCATATAAAGAACGGACTTGCCTTCAGCGGCAAGGCGCTCGACGTGCTTAAGCCCCGGCGTCACGTCCACCCCTTCGTCTTCTTCGATGAAGTGGCGCGAGCCGATAACGACCTTTTCACCGTCAACCGACGAACAGATGCCGTGCGCCACAATGTAGCGCACTTCGCTGTCGTGCTCTTCCTTAAAGTGGTCTGCGCCGGCTTCTTCCGCAGCACGCACAACGGCGCGCGACACCGGATGCGGGAAGTGCTCTTCCAGGCAGGCGGCAAGCCCCAGAATTTCTTTCTGCGACTTCTTCGCGTCAAGGCTCACGACGTCAGAAAGTTTCGGAGAAGCCTGCGTGAGGCTTCCGGTCTTGTCAAACACAACCGTATCGATTTCGCTCAAAGCCTCAATGTAGCGGCCGCTCTTGATGAGCACGCCGTTTTTGGTGCCGGTCTTCATGGCGGTGAGAATTGCCAGGGGTGTGGCAAGTTTCAGCGCACAGGAGTAGTCGACCATCAGGACTGAGGCCATCCGCGTGAGGTTACGGGTAAAGAGGTACACAAGGCCCGCGAGAGCAAAGTTAAAGGGGACGACCGCGTCGGCTAAATGCTCGGCCTTCCCCTGAATGCCGGCTTTACTCTTTTCGCTCTTTTCAATGAAACGCACGATCTCATTAAGACGCGTCTCACCGCCTTTTTTCGTGAGGACAATATCGATTTCACCGTCTTCAACAACGGTTCCGGCAAAGACCGTGCCGCCCGCTTCGCGGTGCACCGGCAGGGGTTCGCCGGTCATCGTGGCCTGATTCACCTCGGCGTTACCCGCAACCACCTTACCGTCCACAGGGATCTTTGCGCCCGTGCGCACGACGATGCGGTCCTTTGCGGTCACATCCTTTAAGGGCATGGCAACCACTTCGCTGCCGCGCCGCACCCAGACCTGATCGACCTTCAATGCCAACTGGTCCGCGAGGCTTGCCAGAGACTTTTTGCGCGTATAGCGCTCGAGCATCTCGCCCATACCCAAAAGCAGTATCACAAGGCCCGCGGTCTTAAAGTCTCGCAGCAGAAGCGACACGGCAATGGCGGAGGCGTCAAGCACTTCGACGTTAAGCTTCCCGCGAAGGAGGTTTCCCACCCCGCGGAAGAAATAGGGAATTGCGCCCAGAAAAACGTTCGCGATATTGACAAGCATCGGCAGCACCGGCCGCAGCACAAGCCAGCGCGCCACAGGGGACAAATCAAGGTCTGCGGCGTCTTCACCGGGCTTACCCCGGAAAGGAGCCGCCGCGGTCTTCAGCACCGGCATTTCGGTGACCGCACGGCTCATGAGGTTTGAAAGTCCCTTTAAGAAGGGATTGTCTTCGGCGGCTTCCACCCGCTCGGCAATCGTCTCACGCACGGCGACAACACTCGCCTTACGGCTCATGCGGTGCGCGAGGCTGCGTTTGGCCGGCGGATTCGTCTCAAGGTCAGCAAGGTAATTTGTGATCCGCGTGCGGGCCTCGGCTGTGGCAAAGGTCACGAGAACCGAGCCCGTCAGGGGATTAACCTTTACACCCGTAATACCGTCAATGGCACCCACCTCATCAAAAATAAGGCGCGCCGTGGCATTACTCATCACGCTGTCGGTTCTGAAGCGCATGCGGTTGCCGACAGAGTGCACGAGATAAAACTTCATTGGAAATCCACCAAAATCAGACGAAACAAAACGACAAAGGAGCGGCTCGCCTCACCGCTCCCTTCTGACGCAAAGCGCCCGCAACCGACCTTGTCAATCGGCCGGGCGCATCAAAACTGCCCGAAAAAAATTAAGCGGCAGCCGCAACCGTCTTACGAGCGCGGGGCTTGCGGGTGGTCTTGGCCTTCACGGCAGCCTTGGGAGCGGCATCGGCCACTTCCTTGGCTTCGCGGCGTTCCTGCGACTTCACCTGCGCTTCGGCAACGACGTCGGCGAGGTCTTCCTTGACGCCCTCGACGGAGGCAAGAAGCTTATCCTTCAAATCAATGCCGCCGCTTAAAAGTTCGGACGCCAGGGGCTTAACCTTCAGATCACCCTTGGTGAGCACCACGGCGCCCAAGGCACCGAGCGCCACACCGCCCAGGAAAAAAAGACCGTATTTCGTTGTCTGAGTCAGCATTTTTAATATCCTTCATGCATTTAGAAACGGCTGCCGCCAAAGGAGCGCAACCGAAAAAGCTCATGCCGAAACAGACCGCCCGGCCGAAACGGCCGGCAGCCGCAAGGCTCAAATCAGGTTTCTGTATGAGCAGAGGGACCGTACGGCACCGGGCGCAACCGCTCAGAACCGCACACCGCGAAAAAGCTCTGAACGCGGAAAATCGCCCGCAGACACAGCGCTTTTTTGAGGTATCCGCATTATACGAAGGCATCGCAGCGCTGTATCGCAAAATTCTCAAAAAAGCCCGCCCCTGTTGTACAAATACACAACCGGCACGACAAACTGCGCAAAGCCTTTCTTTTTGAGGGCTTTTTTACTTCCTTTGTGGCAAACTGAGGACACTCATCGGAGAGCCGCTTTTTTCAGAATCATGTCCCGCCTTACCCGGATACTTTTGTGCGTCGTTTTACTTGTTGTCATTGCCGTTGCGGCCATGGCAGCGTACCTGTACGCGAGTCTGTCGGCTGAGGCGGTCAAAGAGCGGCTGACGGCTTACGCAGCCGATAACCTCGCATCCGACCTCCATCTGACAGGCGAGATCACCGTCAAGCGCTTTCCGGCGCTCGAAGTAACGCTGCCCGCGGCGCGTCTTACCAGCAAAACGGACGGGCACGAAACGGCGCGATTTGATTCGGCCCGTTTTTCCGCTTCGCTCTGGTCTTTGGCTTTAGGTGCCGTGCGTGTGTCGGACGCGGAAATCGCGGGACTCAAAACCACCGTCACCGCCCGCGAACCGTCGCTTACCGCCTTTTTTGAAGCCGCTTCTCAAGGGACCTTCCCCGAAGACGTCAAGGTCGGGAAACTTCACCTCACAAACGGTTCGATCCGCTTTACCGCCGCAGATAACGAAACGCTGCGCCACTGGGATGCCGCCGATCTTGATCTCACGCTTGAGACGCTTTCTCCGGAACTCTCCGCCGTTCCCTTTACCGTGAACGGCCGCATCACGGCTTCTGCTGAAAGTCCCGTGAAGGCCGAAGTTCCGGCACAGGAATCCTCCCCCGCAGCTCACGCCGAAACAGCCCCTCAGACGCCGGCAGCCGAGACAAATCCCGCGGACAATGTGCCTCAAGAAAAGGAAGTGCCGGCTGCTGAAGTTCTTCAGACACCGGCTGAACCCGCGCCCGTGACGGCGGCGCCTCAGACGCCGGCTCCGGAAGAAACGCCGCAGAGCGCGCCGCAAGAAACCCCGGCGCCTGCCGCTGCACCTGAAGCCCCTGCGTCTGACGCGCCGGCCGCCGACACGCCGCAGGAACCCGCGGCACCCGCTGAGACAACCCCTATTCCTGCGCTTCCCGACGCGCCCGCAACGCCTGCGGCCTACAAGGAAGTCTCGGCCTGGCTGCGCTTTGTTTCGCCTGCGCATGCGGCAGAACCCGCCGTCACGTCGGCCGGGGAGCAGCGCCTTGCGCTTGCACGCCTCACGGCAGAGGCCTTAACCGGCATCACAGGCAGTTTCAGTGCTTCAGGCAAGGTCAATCTCTCGGTTGCCGATCAGACGCTTAGTTTTGATGCCTTTAAGTTTTCCGCGGATCTCACACAGGAAAACAAAACCTGGGGCGTTTCCGCCGCTGCCGACAAACTGCGCTTTACGCCCGAAGAAACAAGCGGCGTGAACGTGAGCGCGGCGCTTTCGCGCCCTGAGGACGAAACCGGCGACATTCACGTGGGCGCCGTGGAATTTAAGCTTGCCGCAGCGCGCCTTGTAAGCCCCGAGATGCGCGCTTCCTACACCGAAGCCGCCGGTGAAAAATTCACCGCCTACGAGGTGTCCTCTTCCGTTGACGCAGAGCTTCTCACGAAAAAAGCGCAGCTTGAAAACCTCACGGCCCGCATTACGGTCACAGGGGATGCGGCGCTTCCCGCGGACTTCTCCGCCCAGGTTTCAGGCTTCATGAACGTGGATATTCCGGCTGACACCGCACAGGCCGGGCTTTCAGGAACCTTTGCAGGAGCCCCCTTCTCCTTTAACGGTACGGCAACGGGCATCACGCACCCGCGCTTTAAGGGCGAGCTGATGCTCGGCAACATTGAGCTTAAGGCCGTGCCGCGCTTTCAGTCACTGGCGTGGTTAAAGCTCGCCGACTTTGACGGAGAACTGAGAATCGGACAGATTGCCGCAGGGGGTTTCACGGCGTCGCAGCTTCACAGCCGGCTTAACCTCGCCGAAGGCGTCGTGCACCTCTCCCGCGTCATTGTGAATGCCGCCGACGGCCGGCTTCTCGGAGAGGCCAAACTCACAAGTGAGGCCGACTGGGTGATGGCCGGCAAACTTGACGGCCTGAACCTTGAAAAACTCTTTACAAGCGTGGGCGGCAAGCCCGTCTTAACCGGTATTGTGAACGGTACGTTTGACGTGAAGGGCGTCGGGCTTGACACCGAGACTTATGAAGGAACCTCGCAGGTGCGCCTTCTGCGGGGGAGCTATAACGGCATAAGCGCCCGCTCCGTGAGGGATGTCGTTGCAGGACGCGTTAAAGAAGCTGCCGTGACGGCTCCGGATGCCAAGACCGCGATTGACGAGGCAGGATGCTCCCTTGCACTCAAAGACCACGTGATTGAAGCCTCCAACTTTGTGTCGCGCTCTGTTTTTGCCCGCACCAACGCCGACTTCAGCGTGGATATTGCCGCCGGCACCATCACGGGTAAGGCGCTCACGATGTTTGCACCGGGTAACGGGATTCCCGCGGTGCGCATCAATGCGGAGCTCTCCGGCAAAGCGGCTTCTCCCGTCTGGACCTTTGCCTGGGATGAGTCCCGCAAAAACCTCCTCAGAGCCCAGGGGCGCGGCACGGGCGCAAATCGCCATCCGCAAAACGGCTCTGAGCGCAGCATCTGGCAGAGCGTGAAGGATTTCTTTGCCTTCTGACGTTTTCTCAGGCCTTTTGGTTCTTCATCCGGAGTTGTGACCAAGCGTCAAAATCAAGCGCCGAGACCGCGTAAAGCGGAAGGTTTGCCATCCAGTCCTCATAAACCTCTGATGGTGCGGCGCGCCTCCGACCTTTTAAGTTGTTGGGTGGGCGCAACGGAACAAAACATCGCCCGTGCCTTTGAAGAAGCCCGCAAGGACGATGCCGTTCTTTTAATCGATGAAGCCGATTCGTTTCTGCAGGATAGGCGCGGCGCCGGGCACAGCTGGGAGGTGACGCAGGTTAACGAAGTCCTCACGCAGATGGAAAATTTTGAAGGGGTCTTTATTGCGACCACCAACCTCATCAAGACGCTCGATCAGGCGGCGCTGAGGCGCTTTGACATGAAGCTCCTTTTTAAACCCCTTACCGCCCGGCAAAGCCGCGAACTTTTTCTGCGGCACGCCGCAACGCTCGGCATTGCGGATACGGTGACGGAAGCGACGCTTGCGAAAGTCGGAGCGCTCGATAACGTCACGCCCGGAGACTTCGCGGCCGTTGCCCGGCAGTCGAAATTTGCGGCTGCTACAACGGCTGAAGACTTCCATGCGCGGCTTAAGGCTGACTGTGAAGCTCAAGGCCGAAAAAGAAGGCCGGGGACACAAAATCGGGTTCTGAGAAAGGGGCTGATGCGGCATGCGTCACAATCTGACGCATGCCCGTGTATTTTCACTAAACAACCCGCGCTTGAAAGCGCGGGGTTTCCTGACACGGTGCAGGCTTTCCC
>OMFC01001115.1_pt1 | contig 12147 bp, 8 predicted proteins | sample 1645531 | NCBI WGS metagenome assembly OMFC01 (sample SAMEA103958112, study PRJEB25191) | human gut metagenome | biome: human-associated habitat [ENVO:00009003]; feature: intestine environment [ENVO:2100002]; material: feces | place: Germany | collected 2013/2015 | reverse complement strand
AATATAACAATTTGTACAAATATTTGTTTATGTGTACAAAAATTTTCCCCACAAGTATTAAATTGTATGCTATAATAAATACAAAAATAGATCTGTCTATCAAAAAAGGAGGAATGACCATGGAATATTACGCACACACCCGTGAGGACGGTGAAAGGCAAACTGTAAAAGCCCACCTTATAGGCGTAAGCAAATTGGCTGAGGACTTTTCAGTAGATCTTTTGAAACCCCTTGCGAAAAAAGCGAGCCTGTATCACGATATAGGTAAGTATGCTCTTAACTTTCAGAAACGGCTTGATGATGACAAAGTAAAATTCAGCCACGCTTCCTGCGGAGCGATAGAGTATAAAAATCTTGCAGATAAAAACGATTGTTTCGCACCCCTTATGGAATATTGCATCGCAGGACACCACACAGGACTTATGGACGGCGGCACAGGCGCAGACAACTCTGACAGCCCGACCCTAAACGGTATACTAAAAAGAGCAGACGAATATACAGGCGATAGTGACTACAGCGCATACGCCTCTGAAATAGAATTTGCCACCCTAACTCAGGAAGAAATAACACCGCCATTAAATGAACTGCTTTCTGCAAAAGACCCCACCGAGCTTATCGAGCGTTACGCCTTTTTCACCAAGTACGTTTTCTCTTGCCTGACAGACGCAGATTTTCTCGATACCGAAACATTTTGCAATAAAAATGTTGAACGTGGCATGAGCGGTGATTTTGAAAAGGCACTTTCCATTCTTAATGAGCGCATGAAAAATATGCGTTCTGAAACCAAATTACAGCAGGCACGAAGCAGTATACAAAAGCAAGCTATAGACCATTGTACAAAAGGCAGCCACATATCCGTCCTTGATATGCCAACAGGCAGTGGCAAGACCCTTTGCAGTCTTAAAATAGCCCTTGAAAAAGCCGTTGAAAGCGGCAAAAAGCATATCATATACGTTATCCCATACACAAGCATTATAGAACAAACAGCCAAAGATTTCGAGGAGATGTTTCGTGACGTTCTCCCTGTCCTACAGCATCATTCAAACTATTCCTATGACGGTGACACAGAGGAAGAAAAGAAAACCGCAGAGAAGCTCAAAAGGACCTGCGAGAATTGGGACGCACCACTTATAATTACCACAAGCGTGCAATTTTTCCAATCCATATACCATTATAAAGGTTCAGCACTGCGAAAGCTCCACAATCTCCGTGACAGCGTGATAGTTTTTGATGAAATACACCTTATTCCAACAGAACTTCTTCGCCCCTGCCTTAAAGCTGTGGGCTATATAACAAAATATCTTAACAGCGAAGCCCTTTTTCTCTCCGCCACAATGCCCGATTATTCTAAGCTTTTTGATAAGTTCCTGCCTGATGTGAACTATAATAAGCTTGTTACCGACCGAACCAATTTTAAGTATTTCAAGAAATGCGAATATAAAGACATGGGCAAAACCTCTCTTGAAACCATTGCAGAAAATGCCTCTCGGTGTAAAAATGCCCTGATCGTTGTGAATACCAAGAAAACATCGGCAGAGCTTTATAGCCTTGTTCAAGGTGAAAAATATCACCTTTCAGCCAATATGACCCCAGCCCACAGAAGCCGTGTCATAGAAGTAGTAAGAAATAAGCTTGAAAATGGAGAGCATATCACAGTAGTTTCAACTTCACTTGTAGAAGCAGGCGTTGACCTTGACTTTAACACAGTTTTCCGCCAGCTTTCAGGTTTGGACAGTATTTTGCAGGCAGGGGGCAGATGTAATCGTGAGGGTAAAGATGCCAAGGGCTATGTGTACGTTTTTGACATTGACGAAACATACCGCAAGGGAAGCGACCTTGCCATGAGAATTAACAAGACTAAAGGTTTGCTGGAAAAGTACCAAGACATAACTTCCTATGATTGTATTAAAGAATACTACGACGGCATTTTCGACTTCAACCAAAGTCGTATAGCTGAAAACTCTATTGCAAAATATAACGAACAAAGCAACTCATTCGACCGCCAAGGCTTAATGTCACCATACAGCATACCATTCCGAAGCTATGCAATGCAGTTTGAATACATCTCCGCCGACACTATCTCTATCGTTATCGACGATCCTGACGACCAGACTTGCCATGAACTTGTTGAAACCTTGCGTAATGGTGATATGTCAGTAAGAAGAGCATTGCAGAAATATTCAGTGTCTGTCTATATGAATGTTTTCAAGGATCTCTATTCTCAGGGTGTTCTCAAAGATCACGGTACAGGCATATTCATTCTTGAAAATCAAAGTTATTATAATAATGAAACAGGTTTGGACACCCAAGCCGCAATGCAGGATTATTTCATCTAAAACAAATGGCAGGCTGCCACCAAGACAGTCTGCCACTTGCTGCATTCCATATCGTATCGAATACGAATATTTTTCAACTCACATATGCGTAAAGCATAGACAAGTATATTATACAAACATTATTTTAAAAAGTCAACTTTTTTATACCACAAACCATTGAACGTGGAATTGTGAAATATGCCTAAAATCCGACACTTTTTTTATACATGAAAACTATTGACATTTTATTCATAATGGTGTATCATATATATAGAACGAAAAGCAATGTATCAAATACTAATATAAGTTTAAAAGGAGTGATGTAAAAATGAGCTATGGTTTTAAGATCATCGTGACAGGTGACTACGCTTGCTTTGCAAGACCTGAAATGAAAGTTGAGAGGGTAAGCTACGACGTACCCACCCCAAGCGCACTGGAGGGACTTATCAAATCAGTTTATTGGAAGCCTGCCGTGCGCTATCAGATAAACAAAATAGTGGTGTTCAACCCTATCGAGTTTACCAATATCCGACGAAACGAGGTCAAAGATAAGCTGCTGTTATCATCAGTGAAACAGCAAATGAAAGGCGGAGGCTCGGCGGAGATGTACACCTCGGAGATACGAAGTCAGCGTGCGGCAATGGTGTTGAAAAATGTGAAATACGGTATCGAGTTCACGTTTGAGCGCACCTATCTTAAATCAGACCACCCAGACGAATCTGATGATAAGCATTATAACATAATGCTCAGACGTCTCAGAAACGGTCAGCATTTCAGACAGCCATGCCTTGGCTGCCGTGAATTTGCGATAAAGAGTATTGAACTCGTTGACGACTTTGACCTTACACAGATAGCACCGCAAAATATGGGCGATAAAGACCTTGGCTTTATGCTTTACGGCATGAAGTTTGAGGACGGAGGCAAGCCTGACAATGATTGGAATGACCCTAAGTTTTCTGACAAGGCCGACGCAGTTTTCTACCGTCCGCATATGATAGACGGTGTTATCGATGTTGCAAAATACAGGGAGGAGATTAAATGCTGATAAAAGCCTTGTGCGATTACAGTGCTTTGCAGGAGAATAAAACTCCTGCAGGCTATTGTAAGCAAGCCATACACTTTGAAATTCTTCTTACCCCCGAGGGCAAGATAGCCGCAATAAACGATTTGAGAGTACCCCGAATTATCCCTCTGAAAAATAAAAAGACAAAAACAGTCTATGATCCAGTAATGGAACAGCTTCCCGTAAGAACGCAGAAACCGGGCATAGACAAAAACACGATCGAACACAGACCACTCTACATATTCGGTCTGAACTATGATAAAGGAACTTTGACCCCTACAGACGCTACCAACAAAGCGGCAAAATCACACAAATGCTTTTGCGAATGGAATGAGAAGTTCTTTGAGAATATCGACTCACCTATTTGCAAAGCCTATCTTAACTTTATCCGTACATGGGAACCTGAGCAGGAAATCCAAAACCCACACCTTCTTGCCCTAGGCAAGGAGTATTCAAGCTCCTACTATGAGTTTGGACTTGACGGATCACCTGAAACTAAGCTTCACAATGACAGCAAATTCAAAGCCGCTTATGAGGATTACCTCGCCCAGCTTAACGCCGACAGCGACAGTGATGATACCGAACTATCCACCTGTTCTATTCTTGGTGAGAAGCTCCCACAAGCCCGTATCCATGATAAAATAAAGGGTATCAAAGGTGGAATGTCCTCAGGCTGTGTCCTCGTTGGCATGAAAGAATCTGCCTTTGAATCCTATGGCAAGAAGCAGTCCTACAACAGCAATGTTTCTGAGAAAGCCATGAAAATGTATACCTCTGCGCTTAATTCTCTGCTTGCTGACAGAAGCCATTACAAGACTTTTGACGATATGACAATAGTTTATTTCGCAATGAAGAAGAACGATGCAGAAGAATGCAATATGTTTGCCGGTATGTTCAGCGGATTTGAGGACGAATTAAATAAAACCGTTGTGACCGAAGCCGACCGAAACATAAACACTGTCATGACCCAGCTTAAACAGGGCAGGACAGCCGATATGCCATATGACCCTAACGTAGAATTTTACGTTGCAGGCTTTACCCCAAACAGTTCAAGAATATCCCAGAAGTTCATCTTCCACGATAAGTTCGGCAGGATATTTGACAATGTACTCAAACATCAGCAGGATATCTCGTTTACTGAGGGTCAGCATCAAGTAAGCATTGAACGTATCAAGCGTGAGCTTATCTCACCAAAATCGTCCAAAGAAAAAGTTCCGTCGCCTCTCACCGCTGCACTTTTTGAAGCAATACTCAAAGGCACAAGATACCCTGAAGAACTGCTTTCTACAGTAATAACAAGGGTCAAGACCGACAGCGACGAGGAGAACAACCATTTTATAAAACTCAATGATACAAGGGCAGGCTTGATAAAGGGCTGCATAAACCGTAAACAAAATAAGGAGGAGATCAAAATGTCATTAGACCTTGAAAACAAAAATCAGGCTTATCTCTGCGGAAGACTTTTCGCAGTGCTTGAAAAGATCCAGCAGGACGCTTCAGGCGGAGGACTTAACAGAACAATTAAGGACTCATACTTTGCTTCTGCATGCTCAAAGCCGTCAACAGTTTTTCCAAAGCTGTATAAGCTTTCACAAAACCATATCAAGAAGCTTTCAAGCCCAATATTCTATAACAAACTCTGCGGAGAGATACTTGACGGACTTGACGGCAAATTCCCGTCTACACTCTCCCTAGACGATCAGGGTAGATTTATTGTAGGTTATGCACAGCAGAATAAAGCACTTTACACCAAAAAATCAGAAGAATAAAGAAAGGACGAAATATTATGGAAAACGCAATCAAGAACAGATATGAATTTGTAATGCTTTTTGACGTTGAGAACGGCAACCCAAACGGCGACCCTGACGCAGGCAATATGCCTAGAACAGACCCTGAAACAAGCCTCGGCATCGTTACAGACGTGTGCCTTAAAAGAAAGATAAGAAACTTTGTGGAGCTTACCAAAGAGGGCGAAGCAGGCTACAATATCCTTATCAAGGCAGACAAAGCCCTCAATACAAAGTTCACCGAAGCTTATAATACCCTTGGTCTTGCCACAAAGCAGAAAGGCAAGAATCCTGATGACGTTAAGCAGGCTCGTGACTATATCTGTCAGAACTACTTTGACGTAAGAACTTTCGGTGCAGTAATGAGTACAGGCGATGACCCGTGCGGCATTGTAAGAGGTCCTGTACAGCTCAACTTTGCAAGAAGTATCGACCCTGTTTTTGCTCAGGATATCACAATCACAAGACAGGCAAGAACAACAGAAGACAGACAGCAGAGCGGTGAGACCGAAATGGGCAAAAAGAGCATAATCCCATATGCTCTCTATCGTGGCGAGGGCTATGTTTCCGCAATGCTCGCTCAGAAGATAACAGGCTTTAGTGAGGACGACCTTGAGCTTCTTTGGACATCTATCATCAATATGTTCGAGCATGACAGAAGCGCCGCAAGAGGAAAGCTTTGTATGCGTAAGCTTATCGTGTTCAAGCATGACTCCGCCCTGGGCAATGCCCCTGCACATATCCTCTTTGACAAGGTGTCAGTTAAGCTCAAAGACGGCGTGACAACACCAAGACATTACTCAGACTATGATATCTCCATAGATAAGGATATGCCTGAGGGCGTTACCCTTATTGAAAAGCTCTGATGAGCGAAGATGTAACTATCAATATCCGTGACATACAGCATTATATGTATTGTCCACGCAGGTTTGCTCTTTTAGAAGTTAATGACGACTGGGCTGAAAACGCCTTTGTCGTCAAAGCAAACCTCCTCCATGAGAACGTCCACAGCGGCGAGCGTAACTTTGAAAATAAGCATAAGATCGTCCGAAGCGACGTGTCAGTGTATAATGATGACCCTAAGTACAATATTTTCGGAGTTGTAGATTGTATCGAGTTTGTCCGTGACAAATGCGGCGACTATATAGATACCCTGGACGGCACATTCCGTGTGGAAATTGTGGAGTATAAACCCACCAGACCCAAAGCAGGGGAGTTCAATCAGACCGACGCTATACAAGTCTATGCGCAGAAGCTTTGCGTGGATAACGTATTTCATTGCAATAGCCGATGTTTTCTGTACTATGCAGATGTGCGCAGACGATCAGAATTGCCCTTTGATACTCAGGGCGCAGAGTATGATAAAATGCTTTGCGACTATCTTGGAAAAATGCGTGAGATACTTGCAGCGGATATTATTCCAAAGCGTGTAAAAGGTCAGAAATGTTCAGGCTGTTCACTGTCGGATATGTGCTTTCCAAAAGTGAAAAAATATAGCGTGAAAAATACGATTTTCTCCATGAACGGAGGCGAAAACAATGCGTAAACTGCTCAATTCACTTTATATTCTCGAAGAAACTGCCTACCTCACACTTGACGGCGAAAACATAGTGTGCAGGGCAGAGGACAGCGAGAAGTTCCGTGTGCCTTTTACCAATATCGAGGATATCTATATTTTCAGCTATTCGGGCTGTTCACCTGCGCTTATGGGCAAGTGTGCAGAATATGGCATAGCCGTTAATTTTATTTCTCCTCAAGGTAAATTTCTCGCAAGAGTTCAGGGCAAAACAAAGGGCAACGTCTATCTGCGAAAAGAGCAGTTTGAGCTATTTTCTATTCCTCAGCTCGACCTTATCAGGAATACTGTCGCCGCAAAGCTTTCAAATACACGTTATCTTATCAGACGTTCGCTCCACGATAACCCGGATATAAACAGTGACGGAGCGCTTACAGATTGTATAAAATATCTTGAAAACGGCATAAAGACTGTCTATGAAACTGCCGATAAAGATATCATCATGGGTATAGAGGGAAGCTGTGCAAAGGCATATTTTGATATATTTGACCGTGCCAACCGCACCAAACGCCCACCCCTCGACAGAGTAAACGCCATGCTCTCGTTTCTGTATACTATCGCAATTTCATCATATACATCAGCCCTTGAAAGCGTAGGACTTGATAGCTGCCTCGGCTTTTACCACGCCCTGCGTTCAGGCAGAAGCAGCCTGTCCTGCGACCTTGTAGAGGAATTTCGTTGCGTGGTGGAGCGACTTGTGCTTACCATGATAAACTTGAAAATGATAAAGCCCGAGGACTTTGAAACTCAGGTCAGTGGCGCAGTATACCTCTCCAAAGAGGGCAAGAAAAAAGTCCTCACCGCATGGCAGGAGCGTAAGCGCACAAGCATAGTCCACCCATATCTGGGCGAAAAGATACAGCAAGGGCTACTCCCATATGTGCAAAGCTCGCTTCTCGCAAAATATATCCGTGGCGAGCTAGATGAGTACCCGAACTATTTGCTGAAATAGAGGTGATATAAATGATGACCTTAGTAAGCTATGATGTATCAACAACAGATAATAAGGGTAAAACAAGGCTGAGAAAAGTGTCGAAAGAGTGTCAAAATTATGGACAGCGAGTGCAGAACAGCGTGTTTGAAATAGACGTAGACTATGGCACTTTTCTGAAAGTGAAAGATAAACTTCTGAAAATAATAGACCCAAAGCATGATAGTCTGCGGATATATTACTTAGGCAACAATTGGAAGCATAGAATAGAACACTACGGCACCAAAGAGACCTATGACCCCGAAGGCGTCCTAATATTTTGACCAGCGTACCCCAAGTGAACCACAAATCCCTAGTAAGTTCGCATGAAAATACCATGCTATTTGTGAACGCACAGTGAACAAAATCAAACCGATACCCATTAAATAAAAAAATAAGTCCGCATCACGTTGAGCAAGCACCAGATATACACAACATCAAGTGTCACGCTCCACGTGAGCGTGTGAGTTGAAATATGCCACTAAGCATTAAACTACATTTTAAATCAAGTCACGCTCCACGTGAGCGTGTGAGTTGAAATAATCTTTTCTCTATATTTTGGATAATATGTATTTGTCACGCTCCACGTGAGCGTGTGAGTTGAAATTAGTTTAGTAAAGTGGTAAAGCGGTGAAGTGAGTACAGTCACGCTCCACGTGAGCGTGTGAGTTGAAATGACACGTCAATTACATCTGGAAAAACAACTTTTGGTCACGCTCCACGTGAGCGTGTGAGTTGAAATGTCTTAAGTATATCATTTGACAAAGTGAGCTTAAAGTCACGCTCCACGTGAGCGTGTGAGTTGAAATTGTAAATAAACCTCAGCCGTATTTACAAATCTTGTCACGCTCCACGTGAGCGTGTGAGTTGAAATTTTTCAAACAATGTATGCTCTTTTGCACCGTTTCGTCACGCTCCACGTGAGCGTGTGAGTTGAAATCCATGCGTTCAAGGAAAAACATTTGCAAATGCTTGTCACGCTCCACGTGAGCGTGTGAGTTGAAATGCGGTACGGTATTGTTATCACTGCCGTTCTTTAGTCACGCTCCACGTGAGCGTGTGAGTTGAAATCTTTAAAGTAACCCTCTATTTCCTGTTTGCATACTGTCACGCTCCACGTGAGCGTGTGAGTTGAAATCAACGGTCAAAAGCATTGTAATCGGTAATTGCTAAGTCACGCTCCACGTGAGCGTGTGAGTTGAAATTAAATACTATAGCCGTTCCTGCACCTGTTGTATAGTCACGCTCCACGTGAGCGTGTGAGTTGAAATGTAACATATTTACTATATACTGTCTTTCGCTGTCGTCACGCTCCACGTGAGCGTGTGAGTTGAAATTTAGGCGATAATAATTGTTTAGTTTTTTTCTTAATGGTCACGCTCCACGTGAGCGTGTGAGTTGAAATGCTTTCAATCATTTGTTGTGACGTGGTAACACCGGTCACGCTCCACGTGAGCGTGTGAGTTGAAATTGCATAGAAACGCTGTTTGAACTCTGCCGTTTTGTCACGCTCCACGTGAGCGTGTGAGTTGAAATTTTAATTCGTGTACTGTTTTTTCGTCACCCGTTGGTCACGCTCCACGTGAGCGTGTGAGTTGAAATATACGGGGTGCAAAACTGTTCATAGTATCCAGTAGTCACGCTCCACGTGAGCGTGTGAGTTGAAATAATTCAGATACAGTAAATAGCAAAAAATCGGCAAGTCACGCTCCACGTGAGCGTGTGAGTTGAAATTTGCCATGCCCGATTTTGTTATGTAGGCATTTGCAGTCACGCTCCACGTGAGCGTGTGAGTTGAAATGATACTTGTCATAGCAAACCACGGTATAAACGCTGTCACGCTCCACGTGAGCGTGTGAGTTGAAATCAAATTGCAGGAAAACAAAATGTTATACGTTCGGTCACGCTCCACGTGAGCGTGTGAGTTGAAATATGAACTGCTCACTGAATTCTTGCGCCTGCTTCTTGTCACGCTCCACGTGAGCGTGTGAGTTGAAATCGAGGGTCATTTCTACCAAAAATCGCCTAAAAAATGTCACGCTCCACGTGAGCGTGTGAGTTGAAATACCGCAATGTTTGGTTCAGGCAACGAACCTGCGAGTCACGCTCCACGTGAGCGTGTGAGTTGAAATCTCGCTGGTCTGCGTCTGCCACTGCGTCAATGGGTCACGCTCCACGTGAGCGTGTGAGTTGAAATTTTCATTTTCTCACACGCAACGATACTCCCGTCAGTCACGCTCCACGTGAGCGTGTGAGTTGAAATGAAATTATTTACAGTTTTTACATCGGCTGAAATGTCACGCTCCACGTGAGCGTGTGAGTTGAAATGCAAATTTTTACAATTCAATCGGAGTAAATGCAAAGTCACGCTCCACGTGAGCGTGTGAGTTGAAATATCAATGGTGTCTGGCAAGTTCTCCCATGTAAAGTCACGCTCCACGTGAGCGTGTGAGTTGAAATCATGTTTACTTCTCCTGTGGCATTGTTGCACCTGTCACGCTCCACGTGAGCGTGTGAGTTGAAATTGTCGGTAAATTCGGAGCAGGTAAGACCTCGCTTCGTCACGCTCCACGTGAGCGTGTGAGTTGAAATCTTTTTCTCAATATGCTTTCTATTGGTTCAACTGGTCACGCTCCACGTGAGCGTGTGAGTTGAAATTATAAGAGAAGTCATCCTTAGAATTATAATTGCCAGTCACGCTCCACGTGAGCGTGTGAGTTGAAATTGTCAACGAATGATACTCCGTAGGTTCTTGCTTGTCACGCTCCACGTGAGCGTGTGAGTTGAAATTTTTATTGCGAATACACAGTTATTGCAGCACCTTGTCACGCTCCACGTGAGCGTGTGAGTTGAAATCTTTGAGACAACATTTGCTAATCAGGTAGCCGACGTCACGCTCCACGTGAGCGTGTGAGTTGAAATATGATAATGTAAAAAAGAGAGGTATCATGCAATGATTAAATTATTTTTGAAAGAATACTTAGATGAAATGTCAACTGTATGTAGGGATAATCAGAATAATGTAAGTATCGCTGTAAATCCCGATTCTGAAAGGCAAGGACATCCTTATTTCAAATTTTATAATAACGTTTATTATGGATATGCTGCTAAGGTGGTTAGAATTTTATTTAATTCAGCAGATTATGTTGATAATAAAAATGCAGAAGACCAAAAGCTTTGGAAACTTTCGCATAAAGAAAAAAAGTTGCTTAAAGAACTTTTGAGTAGTCCTTCTGCAGAATATTCAGATATGACTATTTGGGAAGCTTGTAAATTTGAGTGGAACTTTGAATATTTAGAGCAATCTATTAACTTAGATAAATATGTAAATGGTGAATATGATAAGGATAAAACATTCACAGAAAATCCTGGCTATGTACCCTACAGTTTGGAAATGCCTGATTATTTAGAATTAAACTTTTGCTAAATATGTAACTTTAACGTACGCTCCACGTGAGCATATGAGTTGAAATGTTGACAAATCGGGCAAAAGTGATATAATAGAAGTCACGCTCCACGTGAGCGTGTGAGTTGAAATTTTCCCGAGAAATAGTTAAGCTAGCTTAAAAAAATATATTAGTTTAAAAGGAATGTGATAATATGAGAGAAATGCCAATATGGTGGGGGTTATGCGGAATTTGATGATGACGGATTATGCGGCATATCCCCAAATGCACCGGACGAAGTAAAGAAAGCTTACGAAGATTATTTAGCTGAAGAAGAAGAGGCTAAATCAAAAGGCATAAAAATTTAATAATTTTTACTGCTCCGCTACGGCGAGGCGGTCACGCTCCACGTGAGCGTGTGAGTCAATTTTCGTTTCAACGCAGGACTTAGGGTGTGCGTTATCCGCTCAGACCACAGCAAGTGTTGTGCGTGATGTTCAAAGCTTGCAGTAAAAGACGTTTATCCTGAGTTTAACTGGAGAAAAGGGGGCTATGTTCATGGCAGAAGAAAATGATATTCTCACAAAGTTAAAAAAAGGCGAAAAGGTTGAGTGTCCTGTTTGCCATAACGGCTACTATGTTCCTGTGAATACAACAGCAGATAAGGCACATTACTTTGTCTGCACTAACAAAGAGTGCAACGGACATTATCGGTGGGAGCCGATAATCGATATTGAATAATACAAATAACCGCTTGACTAAGGTCGGGCGGTATTTTTATACCCAAATACTATACATTTTTTATGTGTTTTCCGTCAAATCCGCCAATTCACACCCCGAAATTTGTGCAAACAAATGATTTATAATTTAATTTGGCAACATTTCTGCAATTGTTGCATTTTTTATGCAACAAAAGTGGTGCTTTTCGGGATAAGTATAGGGGTATTATCCCAAATTGAATATCCTGCAAGGTAGCAGTGTATGAGGAAACATTTTGTCAACGTGAGTTAGGTGAACACGATGAGAGGTTCTGATCGCACAGAAAAGCAC
>OMFC01001109.1_pt1 | contig 12209 bp, 9 predicted proteins | sample 1645531 | NCBI WGS metagenome assembly OMFC01 (sample SAMEA103958112, study PRJEB25191) | human gut metagenome | biome: human-associated habitat [ENVO:00009003]; feature: intestine environment [ENVO:2100002]; material: feces | place: Germany | collected 2013/2015 | reverse complement strand
TCCTTCAGTTCCTCGTGGGTCATGGGATCACCTCCTTTGGGACTTTGCCCTCAGTGTAGCAAAAAAAGCGCCCCGGCGCAAGAGCCGGTGCGTATGTTTGCAGACCTAAATTTTTAACAGGGGCGCAAACCGCTGTGGAAAACCCGTTTACAGTCTGCCCCCTTGCGGCAGCGGGGATACGTTATGCTTACCATGTGTTTTTTATATGGCAGATGTGCCAAAAATTTTCTTTACTTTTTGGCGATTCGGTTCTATACTGGTTGCGGCGTTTACGCTGTTTTCCCATTTATAGTCGTTATAGAGGAGGATTTTTGCAATGAATAAGGATCTGACGGTGGGCAAGCCGTCACAGGTATTGTGGCAATTCTGTCTGCCAATGTTCGGCAGCATCATTTTCCAGCAGTTGTACAACATCGCGGATAGTCTGGTAGCAGGCAAGTTCATCGGTGAGAACGCGCTGGCTGCGGTGGGCAACAGCTACGAGATCACCCTGATCTTCATCGCCTTTGCCTTTGGCTGCAACATCGGCTGCTCGGTCATCGTGTCCCGCTACTTTGGCGCAAAGGACTGGGAGAGCCTGGAAAAAGCCATCCACACCACAGTGGCGCTGGGCCTGGCCGCCGGGGCGGTGCTGACGGTTGTGGGCGTGATTTTGACCCCGCAGATCCTGCACTGGATGGGCACGCCGGAGGATGTTATCGGCAACTCGGTCGCCTACTTCCGCACCTACTTTTTGGGTTCCATTGCAGTGGTCATGTACAATGTGGGTGCCAGCATTCTGCAATCGGTCGGCAACAGCCGCAGCCCTATGAAGTACCTGATTACAGCATCGCTCATTAACATTGTGCTGGACCTACTGTTTATCGGCGTACTGGGGTACGGCGTGGCTGCGGCCGCATTTGCCACGATTATCTCCCAGTCAGTCAGTGCCATTCTGGCATTCTCCAAGCTGATGCGCAGCAAGGAAGCCTGGGCTGTGAGCTGGCGCAAGGTTCGGTTTGACGGCCCCATGCTGCATGGCGTTATTTTGCAGGGCCTGCCCTCCGGCATCCAGAACTCGGTCATCTCGCTGGCAAATGTTATTGTGCAGGCAAACATCAACTCGTTTGGCGCACTGGCCATGGCCGGGTGCGGCTCTTACAGCAAGGTGGAAGGTTTTGCTTTCCTGCCGGTCACCTGCTTTTCGATGGCACTGGCCACTTTTGTCAGCCAGAATGTGGGTGCGGGCAAACCTGACCGCGTGCACAAGGGTATGCGTTTTGGCGTGATTTGTTCGATTACGCTGGCCGAGTGCGTCGGCGTTGCGGTTTGCCTGCTGGCGCCTTGGCTGATTGGTGCGTTCAGCAGCGAGGCCGATGTGGTCGCCTTTGGCGTGCGGCAGGCACACACCATTGCGCTGTTCTACTTTTTGCTTGCGTTCAGCCACTGCTGCGCCGGCATCCTGCGCGGATTGGGCCGCCCCATTGTGCCCATGGCCGTTATGCTGGCGGTCTGGTGCGCATTGCGCATTACTTACATTACGGTAACGCTGCACTTTATCCATGATATCGGGGTCATCTTCTGGGCATACCCTCTGACCTGGAGCATCTCTTCTCTGATGTTCCTGCATTACCTGCGGCATTGCACGATTCCCCGTGTCGGCGGCGGCGCACCGCACGATATGAAAGATGTGTGATGTGGGCGGATACAAAAACACATCACATATAAAATAGCGGGTACACTGCCACATGAAGTGAGCTGCTTTGCCGTTCGCCGCAAATAAACCATTCGCTTTTTTACACTCTGGGCGGCAGGGCTTTGCGGATTGACAATTCTCCCGTTTTGCGCTACAATACCATACAGTTAGCCGCCGTGGCGGAACTGGCAGACGCAAGGGACTTAAAATCCCTCGGTGGAAACATCGTACCGGTTCGATCCCGGTCGGCGGCACTGGCTGAGCCTTACCGGAAAATCCGGTAAGGCTCTTCTTTTTTGTGGGGGTTTCCCTTTGCATAACCGCTGCAGCCACGGCCAACACTGATTGGAAAGCGGTGGGCGGGGCCGACTCGCATTTGTTATGCCTAACCGCCATTTCTGTGGTCACCGAACGCCAAAAATCGCCCGATTCGTCCATTTTTGGTGCAAAATTGCAGGGTTTGTACCAGTTTTTGCGGTTTGCCCTTGACGCAAAGAAATTGTTGGAATATAATAAGCACCGTTAATCCTAGAGTTTTTATAGGATATGAAAATAACAAAGGTGCCCGGCACACCGCCGCCTGCCTGCTTTGCGCTGCAAACGGATGGCTGCACCGGACGCCGAACCAAGCTGCGGGTTTGCCTGCGGCTTTTTGAAATACAAACGCTCACCTTATTATAAAGCGAGCAGGAGGCAGTTTTTATGGCAGAGCAAGTTTTGAACGTAACCGGTCTGGCCGCACGCGTGGAAGACAAACAGCTGTTGCACGGCGTGGATCTTACCATCAACAAGGGCGAAACCCATGTGCTGATGGGTCCCAACGGCGCAGGCAAATCCACCCTGGGCTATGTTTTGATGGGTGCCCCCAAATATACCGTGACCGGCGGCCAGATCCTGTTCAAGGGCGAGGATATCACCCATGAATCCACCGATAAGCGCGCCAAGGCCGGCATGTTCCTTTCTTTCCAGGAGCCGCTGGAAGTTCCCGGCCTGACGCTGGAAGGCTTTATCCGCAGCGCATTGCAGCAGAAGGTCGGCCATGTGCGTTACTATGACTTCAAGAAAGAGCTGGCCCGCTGCATGGACATTTTGCAGATGGATGCTTCTTACGCAGAGCGCAGCCTGAACGTTGGTTTTTCCGGCGGCGAGAAGAAAAAGGCCGAGATTTTGCAGCTGATGATGCTCAAGCCCTCCCTCGCCATTCTGGACGAGACGGACTCCGGCCTGGACGTTGACGCCGTGCGCCTGGTTTCCAAAGGCGTGGAAGAATACCAGAAAGACCACAACGGCGCTTTGCTGATCATCACCCACAGCACCCGCATTCTGGATGCGCTGTCTGTTGATTACACCCACGTGCTGGTCAACGGCAAGATTGCTGCAAACGGCGATGGCAGCCTGGTGGAAGAGATCAATGTGAACGGCTACGAGCGCTTTGAAAAGATGGCGGAGGCCTGAGAAATATATGGCAGAAGTAAACGAAGCAAAACGCGAAAAATCGCAGGTTGAGGACATTAACCGCAGCCTGTATGATTTCCGCTATGAGGAAAAAGACGCCTACAAGGTAGACGCTGGCCTGACCCCCGCCATTGTAGAGCAGATTTCCCGCGAGAAGAACGACCCCGACTGGATGTTGGAGCTGCGCTTGAAATCGCTGGAGATCTATAATAAGACCGGTATCCCGGAGTGGGGCCCGCCGATTGATGAGCTGAACATGGATGATATCATCACCTATGTGCGCCCCAACACCAAAATGAGCGCCAAGTGGAGCGAAGTGCCCACCGACATCAAGGATACCTTTGAAAAGCTGGGTATCCCCCAGGCCGAGCGCGACAGCCTGGCCGGTGTCGGCGCACAGTATGACTCCGAGCTGGTATATCACAACGTGAAAAAAGAGGTTGCGGAGCAGGGTGTTATTTACACCGACTTGGAAAGCGCCATGCACGGCCCTTATGCCGAGATGATCCGTACCCATTTCATGCACCTGGTTCCCCCCACGGATCACAAATTTGCCGCCCTGCACGGCGCGGTATGGTCTGGCGGTTCTTTTGTGTATGTTCCGCCGCATGTGCATGTGGAGATTCCCCTGCAGTCCTATTTCCGCCTGAACGCCCCCGGCGCTGGCCAGTTTGAGCACACGCTGATTATTGTGGACGAGGGTGCTTCGCTGCATTTCATCGAGGGCTGCTCTGCCCCCAAGTACAATGTGGCCAACCTGCACGCCGGCTGCGTGGAGCTGTTTGTGGGCAAGAACGCCAAGCTGCGGTATTCCACCATTGAGAACTGGTCCAAGAACATGTACAACCTGAACACCAAGCGCGCCATTGTGGAAGAGGGCGGCGTGATGGAATGGGTTTCCGGTTCTTTTGGCTCCCACACCTCTTACCTGTACCCCATGACCATCCTGAAGGGCAAGGGCTCCCGCATGGAGTTCACCGGCATAACCTTCGCCGGTCATGGCCAGAACCTGGATACCGGCGCCAAGGTTGTTCACACCGGCGCGGATACTTCCAGCTATATCAACACCAAGTCCATCTCCAAGGACGGCGGCATCAGCACCTTCCGCAGCGCGGTGGTCATTAACAAGGATGCCAAGAACAGCAAGGCTGCGGTTTCCTGCCAGTCTTTGATGCTGGACACCATCTCCCGTTCGGACACGATCCCCGCAATGGACGTGCGCACCCCCGATGCTGACGTGGGCCACGAAGCCCGCATTGGCCGCATCAGTGATGACGCCGTGTTCTACCTGATGAGCCGCGGCATCCCCGAAGAGGAAGCCCGCGCCATGATCGTGAGCGGCTTTGCGGATAATGTTTCCAAGGAACTGCCGCTGGAATACGCAATGGAAATGAACAACCTGATCCGCCTTGAGATGAAGGGCAGCATTGGGTGAGCAAAGGAGTTGGGAGTATGGCAAATGAAACAATGACCGTCAACCGGCTTCCCGCTCTGACGTGGAACTGGCTGAAAATGAACGCAGCCCGGCTGGAAGCAAACGCCCCCGCCTTGGGTGCCGCCCCCAGCTTTGTGCAGACCGCACAGCTGGCCCGCAGCAGCGCTGCACAGGACTGGGCCATGGAGACCGGCATGGGCACCGACGTTGACCGTTTTCTGGCCAACAGCCCAGCAGAGTACCTGACCCTGGGCGAAAACGAAGTGATGGATGCCCCCGCGGTTATCACCTATACCTACCAGCCCGGCATCCCCGCCGGGGACCGGCTGTACCTGGAAGCCAAGGCTGGCAGCACCATGCGGGTGGCTGTGATCCTGCGCAATGAGACCGCTGGCGAGGGCCTGGCCACTTTGCAGATCAAGATCAAGGCCGAGGCTGGCGCTGTGGTCAAGCTTTCGATGGTGCAGGTACTGGATAATGGCTTTACCTGCCTGAGTGATATCGGCACCACCTGCGCAGACGGCGCAAGCTTTGAGCTGACCAAGCTGGAACTGGGTTCCGGCAAGCTGTATGCCGGTGCTGCCGCCGATCTGATCGGCAAAGGCAGCAACTTTACCGCCAGGATCGGCTACCTGGGCCAGGGCGAACAGCGCCTGGACATGAACTATGTAGCCCGCCACCGCGGCAAAAAGACCACCTGCGAGATGGATTCCACCGGCGTACTGGCCGGTAAGGCATTCAAGCTGTTCCGCGGCAGCATTGACCTGCTGCCCGGCGGTTCCGGCGCCAAGGGCCAGGAGCAGGAGAACGTTCTGCTGCTGGGCGACGGCGTGGTCAACCAGACCATTCCGCTGATTTTGTGCGGCGAAGAGGATGTGGAAGGCAACCACGGCGCAACCATCGGCCGCCTGGACGAAAAGATGCTGTTCTACCTCGCCAGCCGCGGCATTCCTGAAGAGGCTGCCCGCAGCCTGCTGGCCCGCGCCCGCATTGAGGCCGTAGTTGATCTGCTGCCGGAGGCACTGGCGGAAGAAGCACACAAATTCATGGAGGCGCACACCGATGAGCTTTGATTTTGTGGATTATAAAAAGGACTTTCCCCTGCTGATGCAGCAGGACGTCGCCTATCTGGACAGCGCCGCCACCGCGCAGCGCCCGGCCAGCGTTTTGCAGGCAGAGAAAGAATTTTACGAGCAGGCCAACGCCAACCCCCTGCGTGGCCTGTATGAACTGGGCGTGGAGGCGACTGACCGTTACGAGGCCGCCCGCGAGCGGGTACGCAAGTTCCTGAATGCACGCAGTGATGCCGAGATCATCTTTACCCGCAACACCACCGAAAGCATCAATCTGGTTGCTTACAGCTATGCGCTGAACAACATCCATGCCGGGGATGAGATCGTCATCACCATCATGGAGCACCACAGCAACATGCTGCCGTGGCAGATGGTTGCCCGCCAGACCGGTGCCAAGCTGGTTTACCTGGAATGTGAAAAAGACGGCAGCCTGCCGGATGAAAAGCTGGAAGCCGTCATCGGCCCCAAGGTAAAGCTGGCCGCCATTGGCCATGTTTCCAACGTGCTGGGCTGCGTAAACCCGGTAGAGAAAGTGATCGAGCTGGTACACCGCAACGGCGGTGTTGTGCTGGTCGATGCCGCCCAGAGTACCCCCCACATGAAAGTGGATGTGCAGGCACTGGATGCTGACTTTGTCGCATTCTCCGGCCACAAGCTGATGGCCCCCATGGGTATTGGCGTTTTGTATGGCAAGGAGAAGCTGCTGGATGCCATGCCGCCGTTTTTGACCGGCGGCGAGATGATTGATTCCGTCACCCGCGATGGCGCTGTGTATGCCGAGCTGCCCCACAAATTTGAGGCCGGCACCGTGAATGCAGGCGGCGCGGTTGCGCTGGCTGCAGCGATTGATTATCTGGAATCCATTGGGCTGGAAAATGTCCACGCCCAGGAGCAGGCCCTGACCCGCTATGCCTATGAAGGCATGAAGAAGATCCCCGGTGTGAATATTCTGGGCAGCGATGACCCGGACAAGCACTGCGGCATTTTGAGCTTTACGGTGGATGGCGTACACCCGCACGACATTGCCACCATTCTGGACAGCTGCCATGTGGACGTGCGTGCCGGGCACCACTGTGCACAGCCGCTGCTGGCTTATCTGGGTGTGCGTTCCTGCGCACGCGCCAGCCTTGCATTTTATAACACCACCGCTGACATTGACCGCTTTCTGGCGGCGCTGGGCGGCGTAAGAAAGGAAATGGGTTATGCCGAGTAGTACGTTTTATAATGAGGTGCTGACCGACCACAACCTCTACCCCGCCCATAAAAAGCCGCTGCCCGGCGCCAACATGACGCTGGAGGGTGTGAACCCCAGCTGCGGCGATGACATTATTTTGCAGCTGAAAGTAGAAAACGGCAAGATTGAGGACGGCAGCTTTGTTGGTGACGGCTGCGCGATCTCCCAGGCTTCGGCAGATATCATGCTGGACATGATCATTGGCCGCAGCGTGGATGAAGCCAAAGACCTGGCCGAGACCTTTTTGAAGATGATTAAGGGCGAAGCTACCGATGCCGACATTGAAAAGTTGGAAGAAGCCGGTGCGCTGCAGGATATCTCCCACATGCCGGCCCGCGTAAAGTGCGCAGTGCTGGGCTGGCACACCATGGAAAAGCTGCTGGATCACAAGGACGAGCAGTGATTCCTGGCGGAGGGCTGATTCTTTCACGTTGGCCCTGAAAGTGATTTTATAAAATAAAGCCAGGCGTGTTTTGCAAAGTCGATTGCTTTGCAGAGCACGCCTGGTTTGTTTTTTTGCTCTTTTATTTGTTTTATTGCGGTTGGATAAACGCATCTGCGAACGCTTTATCCACGGCGGGAAAAGAGAGCCGGGAGCGTTTTGTACCAGATGTTTGCAATGCCGTTCAGGATGGCACACACCGGGGCGCTGGCGCACAGGGCCACCACCGCGGGGATGATAAAGCACAGCCAGGTAATAACGGCAGGCAGCCCGTGGGAAGCACAGGCTTCGTAACAGCCAAGTTGAACCAGAAGCGCGTACAGCGGCATGTGCAGGATGTAGATGGGCAGGGTTCGCTGGCCCAGGCTGGCAAGCGGCTTGATGAGCCCCAGAATGGGGGTGATGGCCAGCACGGTGCCAAAGCCCAGCAGGTAGAACACTGCGCGATCCTGCATCAGGTAGCCGCCCACCGCATAGGCGTCGGACTGGAAGATGCGGGCTCCCTCATACACCGGGGTTTCGGCGGTGACGATGCGCTGGACGGTTACGGTATAAAACACCACGATGGCCGCCGCCAGCGGGCCCCAGGCATACCAGCGCTTTTGCCAGCTGCGGAACGGCTCTGCAAACAGCACACCGAACGCAAAGAACGGGAAAAAGGAAAACACACGGCCCAGATCAAACGGCCAGTTGACACAGCCGCCCAACAGGCCTATGGCAATGGCCGCGGCCATCCCTACGGTGCTGGCCAGCAGGCCGCGCCGCTGGATGGCGCGCAGCAAAGGCACGGTGAGCATCCAGAACATGAGGGCGTACAGATACCACATGTGCCGCCATGGCAGCAGTACATTTTGCAGCCAGCCGCCCTGATCCACAATGTTATCTTTCAGGGCAGCCGCACGGAACGCCGTGATGCCCGCCTGGCTGATAAGGTAGAGCCATAGCTGCTGCGTGACCAGCTTGCGCAGGCTGAACTTAGCCACCAGGCCGCTGGCTGTGCAAAAAATTGCCATATGGAACAGGTAAATGCAGGTAAACAGCGCATTGATGCCCGGCGCGGTACCACGGTGATACTCGATAAAATGGCCAATGACAACGCACAGGATGCCAAAGCCTTTCATAGCGTCCACATAGGGTTGGCGCTGGGCGGCAGTTTTCTTGTTTGGCAAAGGTCGGCTCCTTTCTTGAAACGGCGCTGGCGTGGTTTATGGGTTCCAGTATTCATACACCAGCTGGCCAAGGGTCTGCATGGCCTGGGTGGGTTCTTCGGGGAAGTCTATATTTTCATCTCCCTGGTCTGTCATGCAAACAATCCAGTAGGGATGCTTGGCATATACAATGGCAACATCGTGATATGCGTAATCCCAGCTGCCATACTTTTTGGCGGCAGGCACGCCATCCGGCACATACAAAATATCATGGTCGGCGGCCAGCATACAGGTTTTCAGGTAGGCCGCGGCGGCGCTGCCTGAATCCAGATAATCATACACCGCGGACACAATGTTGGCAAACTCGCCAGTGGAAGCCATACCGATAATGCCGGTTTGCGGGGTAAGGGCGCAGGTTGCGGCATAGGCAAAGCCGTAATCCGCCAGGAACTGCTGGAAGCCGCTGGATTCATTGGCTGGCCAGTGGGTGGTCAACAGGGTGACGGCGTTGTTATCGCTGTGGGCGATCATAGCACGCATGGCGGCTTTGGCCGGGATGGTCTCGGCATCGTTATAGGCTTGCAGCGCCGTATCAGACAAACGACCGCGGAACTGGTTGGGCAATTCATCTTCCAGGTCCAGTGTTCCGGCATCGGCCTGGCCGCACAGCCAGAATGCATAGGGCAGCTTGAGCAGGCTGGCGGGGTAATACAGGGCATCCGTGTTATAAGTATAGCTTTCCCCCGTTGCCGGATTTTGCAGGTAAAGCGAAAAGCTGCCCGGCTGCGCGGCGCAGAATTCATCCAGCAGCTCGTTCAAGTCTACGCTGGGGGCTGTTTCCCGCGTGGCGGCAAGGGCGGATTCCAGCTTTTGGGCTGTGGACCAGTATTCCAGCTCTTCCGCCGCAGTAGCATAAACGCTGCCATTGGGCACCCATTGCACGGCCATGGCGGTTTCGGCTGTGGCCTGTTCATTCAAATCCACCGTTGCGCCGCAGCCCGCCAGCAAAAGCGCGGCCAGTGCCGGGGCGATGCACGGTACATACCAATGTTTTCTTTTCCCCATAGGATTGCTGTTATGTTTCCTTTCCCGATTGACCGCGGGCATAGGATTCTCCTTAATGCCACGGCCAAAATTCCGGTACTATTGTAACACATGTTCGGCAAATTGTGGCAAAAAATCCGAAATTTCTTCATTTCCGGATGGCTGGCTTTTTCGAAATTCCTGTGCTGCGTTCTGGAAGCATTCGGTTCGTCTCCCCTGTCACGCTGGTATGCTGCCGCACGGGCGTATCTATTCTTTCCGTTTTCCTTTTCACCGGACCAATCCCAATGAAACAAAAATCCCGCTGTATGCGGCTTTTCAGGCTGCACACAGCGGGATTTGATTTTAACTCATTAGGGAGCAGCTTCCCAAAGACTTACCAGAGGTTCACGACCTCATTGTACAGGCCCTCATAGCTCTTGGCGGAGTTGGACCAGCTGAAATCACATTCCATGGCGCGCTTGACCAGCACGGGCCAGCCTTCCTTGTTCCAGTAGCCTTCCTTGGCACGCCAGCAGGCTTCGTACAGCTCGTGGGCGTTGTAATTGGCAAAGGTAAAGCCATTGCCATAGCCATCGCCGGAGTCGTGGATGGAGTCGCGCAGGCCGCCGGTCTCACGCACAACGGGGATGGTGCCATAACGGCAGGATACCATCTGGGCCAGGCCGCAGGGTTCGGAGCGGGACGGCATCAGGAAGATATCGGCACCGGCATAAATGCGCTGGGCCAGCTTGGCGTTAAAGCCAATGTACACGCCAACGCGGCCGGGGTTGCGGGCGCACAGCTCGTTGAAGAAGTTCTCGTACTGGGCTTCGCCGGAGCCGAGGATCACCAGCTCAATGCCCTGCTGCAACAGGCCTTCGGCAATGCTGCGCACCAGGTCAACGCCCTTGTGACCGACCAGACGGGTGACCATGGCCATGACCGGGCTGCCATCCTTGTTCAGGCCGAACTCATCCTGCAAAGCTGCTTTGCAGACGGGCTTGCCCTGCTGCACCGTGTTGGCATCATAGTTCTGCGGGATATCCGGGTCGGTGGCGGGGTTGAAAACATCCACGTCAATACCGTTCAGGATACCGCACAGCTTATACTGCTTCTGGCGCAGCAGGCCATCCAGACCATGGCTGAACCACGGATCCAGGATCTCCTGTGCATAGGTAGGGCTGACGGTGGTGACCTTATCAGCAGTCTCGATTGCGCCCTTCATAAAGTTGGCGCAGCCATCATACTCCACAATATGGGCATCGCGTGCGCCAATGCCGCAGGTATCCTCCAGGATATCCATGCCATACTTGCCCTGGTAGGCAATGTTATGGATGGTGAATACCGTCTTGATGTGGTTGAACTTATCCAGGTGGCGGTAGTACAGATTGAGGTAAACCGGAGTAAGGGCGGTCTGCCAGTCGTTGCAGTTGATGATATCCGGCTCAAAGTCGGTATAGAACAGGGTTTCCAGAATGGCGCGGGAGAAGAAAGCAAAACGCTCGCCGTCATCATAGAAGCCATACAGGCCGCTGCGCTTAAAGTAATATTCGTTGTCGATAAAGTAGAACGTCACGCCGTCATGCTCGGCCTTGAACAGACCGCAGTACTGGCTGCGCCAGCCCACGGGCACGCTGAAATTGGTAACATAGGTCAGCGTATCCTTGAACTTGAGATCGCCGTACAGGGGCATGATAACGCGGCAGTCAATGCCGTCACGAACCAGAGCCTTGGGCAATGCACCGGCAACATCGGCCAGACCACCGGATTTTGCATACGGTGCAGCCTCGCTGGCTGCATAGAGAATTTTCATGGGTACCTCCTTGCAGAGCCGCTGGAGCGGCTGTTTGCAACGCCTGCCGGGCAGGCTGTTATGATAAAAAATAAGGAAAGAGCGGAGAAGCGTGTTCACTCCCCCGCCCTTTCCTGCAAACTACCCGCCGGGGAGAGTTGGCGGGAAAGTTCAGGGCGTAATCAGGTTACACCGTGTGCCTTTTGGCAACAAACACCGGGAAAGAATCCGTGCCGATCAGCTTTTTATCTGCCGTGATGTGGACATTCTTGTCGGTAACCACATACTCAACGGAGCTGTTCTCCTCCACAACGGTATCCTGCATCAGCACACAGTTGCGCACAACAGCACCCTTCTTGATCTGGCAGCCACGGAACAGCACGCTGTTTTCAACGGTGCCTTCCACCACACAGCCGTCAGCCAGCAGGCTGTTCTTGACCTTGCTGCCTTCCAGGTAACGGGTGGGGTTGTCGTCACGAATCTTGGTGTAGATGGGGTTGCCTTCGTTAAAGAGTTTATCGACATTGCCAGCCTGCAGCAGGCGCATGTTCTCGTCAAAGTAGCTCTTCATATCGCTGATGCGGGCCACATAGCCGTCAAACTCATAAGCCTGAACATTCAGCAGGCTCAGGTTGCGGGCCAGGATATCGCGCTCAAAATAGACCAGACCGCGCACAGATGCATCGCGGACAAGCTGGATCAGGCTTTCGCGCTCGATGATGTACAGGTTCATGGACAGATTCTGGACGCCGGGACGATAATCGTTGGAAAGCAGCTCAGCCACACGGCCATTATCAATGCGGATGGTGTAGTTATCGGCCTCGACCACGAGGGTCTTGCCGTTCAGACGGAGAGCATTCAGCATCTCGCCGGTGATGGTGGGGAGCTCCCGCTGTGCGAAGGTCACTTCGTCGGTGCCGTCGGCCTCG
>OMFC01001107.1_pt1 | contig 12215 bp, 8 predicted proteins | sample 1645531 | NCBI WGS metagenome assembly OMFC01 (sample SAMEA103958112, study PRJEB25191) | human gut metagenome | biome: human-associated habitat [ENVO:00009003]; feature: intestine environment [ENVO:2100002]; material: feces | place: Germany | collected 2013/2015 | reverse complement strand
GCAGATGTCGAGGGTCTGGACGCGCGCCGCAAGATCGTCCTCTCCGCCGACCTTGCCTTCGGCGTGAACATCAGGGAAGAGGACATCCCCTGTGTCGGTATCTCGTCCATCACCGCGGGCGACATCGCCAAGGCGAAGGACGAGGGCCTGACCTACAAGCTCATTGCCCGAGCGGAGAAAAACGGCCGTGCCGTGGCCGCGTTCGTCTGCCCGACGCTTTTCCCCTCCTCCGCGCCCGAGGCGCACACCGACGGCACCGGCAACCTCGTCACGCTGTTCGCATCGCGTTTTGGCAAGCAGAGCTTTTCCGGCGCGGGCGCAGGCGGCTACCCGACCGGCTCGAACGTGCTGCGCGACTGTCTCGACGTCGCCGACGGCTGCCGCAGCTTCTATGCTGACTCTTTCACCCCCTGCTCGGTGAACCTATCCGGCACGCAGTGCAAGTGGCTGTTCCGCTGCATGGGCGAATACTTTACCCGCGAGTGCAGCGCCCGCGCGGCGTTCGACGCCTATGAATCTTACCGAAAGGACGACCCGCACGCGCTGCTTGCGCGCTACGCGGCCGAAGAGGAATAAACTCCATGCTCAAAGTTTTGAAATTCGGCGGTTCGTCGCTCGCCGACGCCCGCCAGTTCGCCAAGGTCAAGTCCATCGTGGAAGCCGACCCCGCCCGCCGCGTGGTCATCGTCTCCGCGCCGGGCAAGCGCTTCTCCGGCGACCATAAGATCACCGATCTTCTCTATCTCTGCGCCGCGCACATCAAATACGGCGTTTCGTGCGAGGACATCTTCGCCATGATCCGCGACCGCTACAACGAGATCATTGCCGAATGTGGCCTGCACATCAGCCTCGACAAAGAGTTCGACGCGCTGTGGGACAAGATGAAAAATGGTATCAGCCAGGATGAGCTCGCCTCGCGCGGCGAATACTTCTCCGCGCGGCTGATGGCCGAATACCTCGGCTATGAGTTCGTCGACGCGGCCCGCTGGATCAAGTTCAAGTTCGACGGCACCGTCGATCAGGATGCGTCCTACGCGGCGCTGCGCTCCATCGCCGAGGACCGCAAGGTCGTCATCCCCGGTTTCTATGGCGTGATGCCCGACGGGCACATCCGCACGTTCTCCCGCGGCGGCAGCGACATCACCGGCGCGCTCGCGGCAGCGGCGCTCGGCGCGGACGTGTATGAGAACTGGACGGACGTCTCCGGCATCCTGATGGCCGACCCGCGCATCGTCGACGATCCCGAGCCCATCCGCCGCGTGACCTACAGCGAGCTGCGCGAGCTGAGCTACATCGGCGCGCAGGTCCTGCACGAGGGCACGATCTTCCCCGTGCGCGAGAAAAACATCCCGCTCAACATCCGCAATACCAACGCGCCCGACCATCCCGGCACGATGATCTTGGAGTCCATCGGCGACGAGATGGAAGAGGGCGGCTTCATCACCGGCATCGCCGGCAAGAAGGGCTTTTCCATCATCACCATCGCCAAGACTGGCATGTCGAGCGAACCGGGCTCTCTCCTGAAAATTCTCAACGTGCTCGCCAAGCACGAGGTCAACGTCGAGTACCTCCCGTCCGGCATCGACAACGTCTCGCTCGTCGTCTCGTCCGACAAGGTGTCCCGCTCGCTCTACGAAATGCTGGGCGAGCTGCAAAAAGAGGTGCAGCCGAATAAGATAACCGTAACGGAGCATATCGCCATTGTCGCCGCCGTTGGCCGCAAGATGGCGTACCGTCCCGGCGTTTCTGGTAAAATTTTCGCCAAGCTCGGCGAAAACGGCGTGAACATCCGCATGATCACGCAGGGCCCCGAAGAGCTCAACATCATCGTGGGCGTGGAAGAAAAAGATTTCGAACAGGCCATCCGTGTCCTGTACAATAGTTTTGTGAAGGAGAATGTAGTGTAATGAAACAGGTCAATGTCGGTATTCTCGGCGCCACCGGCGCCGTCGGTCAGGAAATGATCAAAATTCTCGAAGAGCGCAACTTCCCCGTTGCGTCCCTTCGTCCCATCGCAAGCGCCAGAAGCGCGGGCAGCAAAATCATGTTCCGCGGCCAGGAATGCACCATCGTCGAGGCGTCTGACGACGCGTTTGAGGGCCTTGATATCGTCCTCGGCGCGGCTGAGAACGACATCGCCGAGCGTTTTGCCCCCTCGATCGTCAAGGCGGGCGCGGTGTTCGTCGACAATTCGAGCGCGTTCCGCCTCGACCCCAACGTCCCCCTTGTCATCCCGGAGATCAACCCCGAGGACGTGAAGTGGCACAAGGGCATCATCTCGAACCCCAACTGCACCACCATCGTGACCCTCGTGGCCATTAACGCCCTCGCCAAGGAGAGCCCCATCGAGACGATCATCGCCTCTTCCTACCAGGCCGTCAGCGGCGCGGGCAAGGGCGGCATCGACGAGCTCAACAATGAGGTCAAGGCCCTTTCCGAGGGCAAGCACCTTGAGCCCAAGGTCTTCCAGTATCAGATCGCGTACAACATCATCCCCCAGATCGGCGGCGAGGCCTTTGAGGGCTACACCAGCGAGGAGATGAAGATGCAGAACGAGGGCCGCAAGATCCTCCACCTGCCCGAGATGAAGGTCAGCTGCACCTGTGCGCGCGTGCCCGTCATCCGCAGCCACAGCGTATCCGTCGTGCTGCGCACGAAGGAGAAGATCAGCGTCGAGCGTGCCAAGGAGCTCATCGCAAACGCCCCGGGCTGCAAGCTCGTCGACGACCTCAAGAACAAGGTCTACCCCATGCCGCTCGACACGTCCGATCAGGACATCGTCTATGTCGGCCGCATTCGTGAGGACCTGACCGACGAGCGCGGTCTGAACCTCTGGTGCTGCGGCGACCAGGTCCGCAAGGGCGCTGCCACCAACACCATCCAGATCGCGGAGCTGCTGCTCAAGTAAGGCTTTTTTAACCACAGATCGTTCCCCGTTTTCTGCCGCATAGCGGCGGAAAACGGGGAATTTTTTCGTTTCTGCGCAGAAACGCCGATTTTGGCCCGCATTTTGCTATAAGCCGCTCATAAAGTGGTACAGGCACGTCATAAGCTGAACGTTAAGAGAGCTATTCTCTGATCCTTTGGCTGTTTTGTCAAAAATCGGTGCACATTTCTTGTGTGTTTTCCCCATTTTTACCACAAACGGCAAGTTTCATTTGACTTTGCCCGCTGTGGGGACTATGCTGTAAGCAAGGATTGGAAACGTTACCGGTAAGGTTTCCGGAATCATCGCAGGGGGCGCGTCGGCATGACCATCAAGGATATTGCAAAGCTTGCAGACGTGAGCGTCAGCACCGTCTCCCGCGTGCTCAACGACCGTCCGGACGTGAGTGAGGATTCCCGCAGACGGGTCCGCGCCGTCATCGAGGCGCACCGGTATGTGCCGAACAACAGCGCGCGCGACCTCGTCAAGATCCGCTCCGACGCGGTCGGCCTCGTGGTGCGCGGCGTGCAGAACCCCTTCTACACCGACATCATTCACGCCATTGAGCAAAAGCTCGACGCCTCGGGCTACACGATGGTCATGCGCCAGATCCCATCGGGCGACGACGAGATTCAGTGCGGTGCGGTGATGGAAAAGGAAAAGCGCCTGCGCGGCATTATCTTCCTCGGCGGGCGCAGCGATTATTCGCCCGAAGAGGTTTCGCTTCTCGGCGTACCCTATGTCTGCTGCTCCTACACCAACTCCTACGGTATGCTTCCGCCGGAGTCGTACTCCTCCGTCTCCATCGCCGACGAGCAGGAGGCCTACCGCGCGGTCAGCGAGCTTTACAAAAACGGTCACCGCCGCATCGCCGTGCTGACCGCCGCCCCCGACGACAGTTCGATCTCCCAGCTCCGTTACCTTGGCTATCAGCGCGCGCTGCGCGACTTCGGCTTAACAGAGCATCCGGAAGACCTGATCTGCGCCGAAGATTTCACCATTGCCAACGCCTATGCCGCCATGCAAAAGCGTCTGTGCTCCCCCGCCGATTTTACGGCTGTCTTCGCCATCGCGGACGACATGGCCATTGGCGCGATGCGCGCCCTGCGCGAAAGCGGCCGCTCCATCCCCGAGGACTGCTCCGTCATCGCCATCGACGGCATCAGCGTCTCGGAATACATTCATCCCATGCTCACCACCCTCTGCCAGCCCATGACCGCCATGGGAGAGGCGAGCGTCGAGATCCTGCTCGACATCATCGAGGGACGCGGCGTTCATCGCCATGTCACTCTGCCGACCGCGCTGCGCGAGGGCGCGTCCGTGCGGCAGCTCAAGCACTGATTTTCCCGCGGGAACCGCGTGAAAATAAATTTAAAAAGGAGTATTGATGAAATGAAAAAGTATCTTGCAATGATCCTTGCTCTTGTCATGGCGCTTTCTCTCGTCGCCTGCGGCGATAAGAAGGATGACTCCGCTGACAACAGCGACGGCGATACCGCCTCCGGCCGCGTCTACTGGCTGAACTTCAAGCCCGAAGCCGACGGGACCCTGCAGAAGGTCGCCGCCATGTACACCGAGAAGACCGGCGTGCCCGTCACCGTCGTGACCGCCGCTTCCGGCACCTACAACGAGACCCTGACCGCCGAGATGGACAAGTCCGCTCCCCCGACGCTGTTCGTCGTGGGCAACCAGGCCGCTGTCGACACCTGGGGCGACTACTGCTATGACCTGAGCGGCACCGCCGTTGCCAACGAGCTCAACACCGACGCCTACAACCTCTATGACGCCGACGGCAAGCTCTGCTCCATCGGCTACTGCTACGAGTGCTACGGCATCATCGTCAATGAAGACCTGCTCGAAAAGGCCGGCTACACGCTTGGCGATATCACGAACTTTGAGACTCTCAAGGCCGTCGCTGAGGACATCCACGCTCGTGCTTCCGAGCTCGGCTTCGACGCCTTCACCTCCTCTTCCATGAGCGACGATTCCAGCTGGCGCTTCACCGGCCACCTCGCGAACCTCGAGTATTACTACGAGTCCGTGGACGATCCCGACGCCTGGAAGGAATGCCCGTCTTCCATCAAGGGTACCTACATGCAGAACTACAAGAACCTGTGGGATCTGTACATCAACAACAGCGCCGTGAATCCTGCTGATCTCGCTGCCGGCGGCTTTGACGCGGCGGACGAGTTCGGCAAGGAGCAGGCCGTGTTCTATCAGAACGGCTCCTGGGAGTGGGCCAAGCTCACCGGTACCGGCGACGGTCAGTACGGTCTTGACAACCTGTCCATGATCCCGTTCTACTGCGGTGTTGCGGGCGAAGAGAACGCGGGTCTCAACTGCGGCACCGAGAACTGCTGGGCTGTCAACGCCAAGGCTTCCGAGGAAGACATTCAGGCCACGCTCGAATTCATGAACTGGATGGTCACCGATCCCGAGGCCTCCCGTATGCTGGTCGATGAATTCGCCGCCATGCCCTATAAGCAGGCTGCCGAATCCACCAACGGCTTCCTCGCCGACGCCAACGACTACACCACCAACGGCAACTACATCATGCCCTGGGTCACCAACTTCCAGCCGAACGTTGATGCTTACCGCGCTGCGCTCGTCTCCGCGATGAACCAGTACGACGCCGACCAGAGCGATGCCAACTGGGAGCTCGTCAAGACCGCGTTTGTCGACGGCTGGGCCACGCAGTACGCTGCCGCCAACGGCTAAGCCGCTTTAAAAAAAGCAAGCGCATCTGAAAAGCACAAATGAGAGGGGCGGGCGATTTCGCCCGTCCCTCCCTGCATATCACGGCGAGCGCCGCATGAAGCGCCCGCCGTGCAGAAACAAAAGCAATATTCTATCTTTAGGCTGGGAGTTGATCGAATTGAAACATAAGCACAGCAACGCTGCGGTCAACAGCTCGATGATCCGCCGCCCGATCCGCCGCTGGTTCCCGCTCTTTATGGGGCCGATGGTCTGCGCGTTCATCATCGGCTTTGTCTATCCGTTCTGCAAGGGCATCTATCTCTCCTTCTGCAAATTCAAGGTCACGAGCGACGCGCATTTTGTCGGCTTTGAAAACTACCGCCGCGCGTTCCAGGATGCGAGCTTTGTGGACGAGGGCTTCCGGCGTGCCTTCGGCTTCACGGCCGCCTACGCCGTCGTATCCATTCTTATCATTAATGTATGCGCCTTTGCGCTGGCCTACGCACTGACGCAGAAGCTGCGCGGCTCGAACATCTTCCGCACGGTGTTCTTCATGCCGAACCTCATCGGCGGCATCGTGCTCGGCTACATCTGGTCGATGATCTTCGACGGCATCCTCTCGCGCTACGGCACGTCGATCCTGCTCAACACGAAGCTCGGCTTCTGGGGTCTCATCATCCTGATGTGCTGGCAGCAGATCGGCTACATGATGATCATTTACATCGCGGGCCTGCAAGCCGTGCCCGAGGACATGCTCGAGGCCGCGAAGATCGACGGCGCGAGCCGCTGGCAGACGCTTTGGAAAGTCACGATCCCGAATGTGATGCCCTCCATCACCATCTGCACGTTCCTCTCTCTTACGAACGGCTTCAAGCTCTTCGACCAGAACCTCGCCCTCACGGGCGGCCAGCCCTATACCATCCTGTCCGACGGCAGCTCGATCAAAGAGACCGAAATGCTCGCGCTGAACATCCTCAACACGTTCTACGGGCAGAATGCCAACTCGCGCGGCACCGCGCAGGCCAAGGCCGTGCTGTTCTTCATCCTCGTCGCGACCATCGGTCTTCTCCAGCTCAGTGCCAACCGCAAAAAGGAGGTGCAGCAGTAATGAACAAGCACTCTCTTTCCGCAGAAGCCCGCCGCAAGACGATCCTCTCCATCGTGCTCGGCGTCATCTGCGTCATCTATGTGCTGCCGGTCCTCACGGTGGTCATCAACTCCTTCAAGCTCAACACCTATGTCAAGACCGACACGTTCGCCCTCCCGAACGCGGAGAGCTTTGCCGGCTGGGCGAACTTCATCAAGGGCCTGACGTTCGGCAACTACCCGTTTTTAAAATCTGCCGGCTACAGCTTATTTATCACCATCGTCTCGACCGCGCTGATTTTGCTCTGCACGTCGATGGCCGCGTGGTACATCGCGCGTGTGGACAGCAAATTCTGCCGCATGGTCTATTATCTCTGCGTCTTTTCGATGGTCGTGCCGTTCCAGATGGTGATGTTCACACTGTCGAAGACGGCCGATACCCTCAAGCTCAATACCCCCTGGACCATCCCCATCATCTACCTCGGCTTTGGCGCGGGGCTTGCGATTTTCATGTTCGTCGGCTTTATCAAATCCATCCCGCTTGAAATTGAGGAGGCGGCCGCCATCGACGGCTGCGGCCCGCTGCGCACGTACTTCTCCGTCGTGCTGCCGATGCTGCGGCCCACGATGATCTCTGTCGGCATTCTCGAGATCATGTGGGTGTGGAACGACTATCTGCTGCCCTATCTCGTGCTCGACCGCACGAAGTACATGACCATCCCCATCCACATCCAGTACCTCAAGGGCAGCTACGGCACCGTCGACCTCGGCGCGACGATGGCGCTGATCCTGCTGAGCATCATCCCTGTCATCGTGTTCTACCTGCTGTGCCAGAAGTACATCATCAAGGGCGTGGCCGCAGGCGCGGTAAAGGGTTAACGCCTTTCATCCTTCATTTTCCAGAAAGAAGTGGTTCCATTGATCGAACGTTCCTCCGGCATTCTGATGCCGATCTCGTCCCTTCCCTCGCCCCACGGCATCGGCACGATGGGCAAGGCTGCCTATGACTTTGCCGACTTTCTCGCCGCCGCGGGGCAGAAATACTGGCAGCTCTTGCCGCTCGGCCCAACGAGCTACGGCGACTCGCCGTATCAGAGCTTTTCGTCCTTTGCGGGTAACCCGTATTTCATCGACTTGGACTTGCTCGTCAAAGATAAGCTCCTGACGCGCGCGGAGGTCAACGCCTGCGACTGGGGCGACGATCCCCGCTATGTCGACTATGGCAAAATCTACGCGAGCCGCTTCACGCTGCTCGAAAAGGCCAAGACGCGCGGCTTTACGCGCGACCGCGAGGCCGTCGCGGCATTTGAGCGGGAAAATGAGCGCTGGCTGCCGAACTACGCCCTCTTCATGGCGCTCAAGCGCCACTTCGGCATGAAGTCCTGGACGGAATGGGACGACGAGGACATCCGCTGCCGCACAAGCAGCGAGGTTGTCGAGCGCTACCGCGCCGAGCTGCGCGAGGATGTGGAGCTTTTCACTTACATTCAGTTTCTCTTCTTCCGCCAGTGGGAAGCGCTCAAGGCGTACATCCACTCGCTCGGCATCCGCATCATCGGCGACCTGCCCATCTATGTGGCGATGGACTCCGCCGACGTGTGGGCAGAACCCGAAATGTTCCAGCTCGACGAGCACAACGTGCCCACCGAGGTCTCCGGCGTCCCGCCTGACTGCTTCAGCGAGGACGGGCAGCTCTGGGGCAACCCGCTCTACAACTACGAGGCCATGGCGAAGGACGGCTTCGGCTGGTGGATCCGCCGCATCGGCGGCGCGCAGAAGCTCTACGACGTCATCCGCATCGACCATTTCCGCGGCTTCGAGAGCTACTGGGCCATTCCCTACGGCGAGACGACCGCCAAAAACGGCCGCTGGGTCAAGGGCCCCGGCATGTCGCTCGTCGGCGTGCTGACCGGCTGGTTCCGCGACCTCGATTTCATCGCCGAGGACCTCGGCTATCCCTCGCCCGAGGTCGTGCAGCTGCTCTCCGATTCCGGTCTTCCCGGCATGAAGGTCCTCGAGTTTGCGTTCGACTCGCGCGACCCGAGCGACTACCTGCCGCATAGCTGCAGCTTCAACAGCATTTGCTACACCGGCACGCACGACAACGCGCCCCTCGCCCTCTGGCGCACGGAGGCGGATAAGGCTGACATCGCGTTCGCGAAGAAGTACCTCGGTCTCAATGACGAGGAGGGCTTCAACGCCGGCATCATCCGCGGCGGCATGAGCTGCCAGAGCAGGTTGTTTGTCGCACAGATGCAGGACTATCTGGGCCTTGGCAAGGGCTGCCGCATGAACACCCCCGGCACGAGCAGCGGCAACTGGCAGTGGCGCATGCTGAGCGGCGAGGCGAGCAAAAAGCTCGCAAAGTCCATCCACGAGACGACCCGCATCTACGGGCGCCTGTAAGGAAAATATGGCACGGCGGTTTTGGGCATACGCCCAAAACCGCCGTGTTTCGTTATATTTCGGCAGAATATTACGAATTGTATTTATATTTTGACGGAAAAAGAGAGCTGGGTATTGCCCTGCTCTCACTTTTCAATTCACAGGAGTAACAGTTTGCTGTAGTCCAGCGCAACGCGGACGGCTGCCCCCGCTTGCAGATCACTTTCATGTCCAACAGTGATACGCAGCATCGGCGCGCCTTCGGCGCTGCCCTCCGGACGCAGCAGGAGAATGTTCTCCTCCACGCCGAGGATCATGCGGCAGACGGTGCAGCTCATGGCGCCGTTCTCGCTCATGGTGACGGCATTGTCTGGAATGCCAATCGTCGTAAAGGTATTTTCCATGCCAGCAAGCGGCAGCGCCACGTTCCACTCGGGCAGGTAGACTTTGCCGTCTCTCGCCTCGGCGGCGAAGAAGTTCTTGCAGCCCGCGAGGCGCGCCGCGCTGACGCTGCCCGGATGGCGGATCATCTCGTCCATCGGCGTGACCTCGCCGGTCCGACCATCTTCCATCACACAGACGCTGCGGCAGTTGCGGTAACACTCATCGCGGTCGTGGCTGACCCAGAGGATGGGGCCGTTGAACGTCGCGAGCAGGTCGGCAAGCTCGATCTCAAGATTCCACTTTAAGTAGCTGTCCAGCGCGGAGAACGGCTCGTCGAGCAAAATCGCCTCCGGCTCGGAACACAAAATGCGCGCGAGCGCCACGCGCTGCTGCTGGCCGCCGGAAAGCTGCGCGGGATGCTTTTTCTCAAGCCCCTCAAGGCGGAACATGCGAATCTTCTCCGCCAGCACGCGGCGCTTTTCCGCCTTATCTCCGCTGCGGATGCCGCAGAGGATATTCTGCTCCACGCTCATGTTCGGGAACAGCGCGTACTGCTGGAAAAGATACCCGACCCTGCGCTGCTGAGGCGGCAGATTGATCTTCTTTTCGCTGTCAAACAGCACGCGGCCGCCGAGCACGATGCGCCCGCGGTCGGGCGTCACGATGCCTGCGATGCACTTTAATGTCATGCTCTTGCCGCAGCCCGAGGCACCGAGCAGCGCCATCGTCTCGTCCGGCGCTTCAAACTGTGAGCGCAGATAAAACGCGCCAAGCTTTTTTTCAATATCGACAGACAAACTCATCTTCTCGCCCTCCTCGCCTTGCTCGCATCCGTGAGAAAGTCACGCCGCTCGAGCATGTTGACCGCCAGCAGCACGACGGCGGAGATCGCAATATTGACCAATACCCACTTCGTCGCCAGCACATCGTTGTTCGTCTGCCAGAGCTGATAGACCGTGGTGGAGATCGTCGCGGTCTTGCCGGGTGTGTAGCCCGCGATCATGCTCGTCGCGCCGTATTCGCCAAGTGCTCTGGCAAAGGCCAGCACTGTGCCGGCCAGCACGCCCTGACGGCAGTACGGCATGCGGATACGCCAGAAAATGTAGGTATTCGACAGGCCCAGCGTCTGTCCAGAATAGGCCAGCGTCTCGTCAAAAGACTCGAACGCGCCGCGCACCGTGCGGTACATCAGCGGGAAGATGACGACCACCGTGGCAAAGATGGCCGACCACCAGGTCATGACCATCTTGACGCCGAACGTTTCGAGCACCCACGCGCCGATGACGCGCTTGGGGCCGAACACGCGCAGCAGCAGATAGCCCACGACCGTCGGCGGCAGCACGAGCGGCAGCGTCAGAAGCACATCGAGCACACCTTTGACCAGGCGCGGAAGCTTTGCGATATAATAGGCGGCAAAAATGCCGGCAAAGAAAATAACGACCGTGGAGATCGCCGCGATACGCAGCGAGTTCCATAAGGGGTACCAATCCATAAGTGACCTCCGATTTTCTGGAGTTTGGGAGATTCAGGCGATCTCCAGCTGCCGCAAATGCGGCGAAAAAAGTTTGCCATAAGACAAGCGGGTTTTCCGCCAGTGGCGGCGGAAAGTTCGTGCCGCATCCTGCGGCACGAAACGGGACAAAAGGGGATATCTCTTCCGGAAGAGATATCAAAAAGCGTCGCAGACTTTGCGCCGCGCACGGCGCAAATAATCTTGAAATTTTTTGCCGCGACATGTGCGTGGCAAAAAATACCTCTCACGCAGCGAGCGTCGAAGGCCGCTCACCGAAGTGAGCGGCCAAGGCGCAGAGCGTAGTGCAGCTCTTTAAAATGAAAGTCTTTTAGGCTTTTATTTTAGTTAGCAGGGCAGAAGCCGACGCTCTCGAACACGGACATGGCGTCAGCGGTCTGGAGGTAGTCGAGGAAGGCCTGGGCGGCTTCTTCCTTCTCGCCCTTCAGGACGGCGGCGGGATAGATGACCTGGCCGCACATCTCGGCGATGGCGCTGTCGACGACTGTGAGGTCGGCGGAGCAAGCGTCGGTGGCGTAGATGATGCCGCAGTCAGCGCTGGCCTCGCTCACCTGAGTGGTAACTTCCTTGACGTTGTTGCCGTAGGTCAAAGAGTCGGCGAGAGCCGCTTCGTCAAGGCCATAGTAGGCGAAGATCTTCTCGGTGTACTGGCCGACGGGCACGTCGCTGTTGCCGATGGCCAGCATCACGTCGCCGTTCTTCAGCAGGTCGGCCAGCTTGTCGAAGCTCTCGATGCCCTTGGGGTTGCCCTCGGGAACGGCGAGCGTGACCTTGTTCTCAAGCAGGTCGATGCGGCTGTCGGTCACGATGAGGTCAAGACCGTCGGGGTTCTTGTCCTTGTCGTCAATGAGGCTGCCGTCCATGGCGTTCATCTGCTTGGGGGCGGCGGAGATGAACAGGTCACAGTCAGCGCCCTCGCTGATCTGGGTGAGGAGCTTGCCCGAGGAGTCAAAGTTGTAGGTGATGTTGACGTTGGGGGCAACTTCCTTGTACATCTCGGCGATCTCCGTCAGAGTCTCGGTCATGGAGGCGGCGGCGAAGACGATCAGCTCGACCGGCTCGGCCGCATCATCCTGCGTGTCGGCGTCGTTCGCGCCGTCATCCTTGCTGCCGCAGGCGGCCAGAGAGAACACGAGCGCAAGCGCAAGGAGCAGAGACAAAAGCTTTTTCATGTTTGGATACTTCCTTACAAATTTTTTCTTTTTC
>OMFC01001098.1_pt1 | contig 12324 bp, 10 predicted proteins | sample 1645531 | NCBI WGS metagenome assembly OMFC01 (sample SAMEA103958112, study PRJEB25191) | human gut metagenome | biome: human-associated habitat [ENVO:00009003]; feature: intestine environment [ENVO:2100002]; material: feces | place: Germany | collected 2013/2015 | reverse complement strand
GGGTATGAAAGAGGGGCCGTCCGTCGCCATATTGGCGCTGCCTGCCTTTGCATTTCATGTAAGTTGTGTGTTCGGCCGCGAGCCGGGGACGGCGGTCACCAATGCCGTGAAAGCGGTGGCCAAAGATTATCCGGTGATTGAGCAGCTTTGGACGGCAGTAACGGATCCGGGTTCGGAAAAGTTGAATGAATATGAACAATCCTTCGGGATGAAACCCCTCATCGCTTATCAGCGGCGCGCCGAACCTTGGGAGGCCGCACTGCAGGAACTGATGGACTTTACGGCGCTCGCCGCGAAGAAAAAGCCCGCCGTTGCAGAGATCGGCCCCGCCGCCCGCGTTTATTACCTTCTTAATACGGAGGATTGGCAGCTGACGCCTCGTCTGCAGAAAACAAAAAACGGCACCACGTGGAGCGCGGGGCGCGACATCGGAATGAAGACCTTTATGGAAAAGGCGGCCGAAGCCATGACGCCGCAGGATTGCCGGGTGGCTGATGCACTCTCGTCGTATCGGGGGTGGGGTAACTCTGTGTATTACGAGTGGAACAAGGGGCGGGCGATGACCGCCCTCATCGGACACCCGTATGTGTATGACGCAACGGATTCCGCACGACACCTTGAAATTGTGAAGGGTGAACTGCAACTTTCCGTCACGAAAGAAGGTGAAGGGTTTGCGGTTCACACCAACATTGAAAAAGCAAAGGTTTTAGCCGAGTGCGCCGTGAGAGTGCCCGAATTTGGCAAGGTGGAAGTGCTTGAGATTTCGGATGAAAAACGAAAGTTCCTCGACGCCTTCAAAAAAGCTGGGAATCTGCCGAAAGAAGCCGAACCGATGCTCACCACGATTTTGGAGCGCCTCTCGATGCGCATGCCCGTGATGAGCGAACTGCTGAAAAATTCGGAAGCCCTCGCAAAACAAAAGGGCGACAGCCGGATTACGCTGCAGATTTCGCCCGCGGGCGACGGTTTTGCCGTGCGTGCGGTGGTGCGGCCGGCGGCTGGGGCTGCGGTGGTCTGTGAACCGGGAAAGGGCCTCGAATATCTGGCGGTCAACGTCGAAGGAAAACCCGTGCAGGTTGCGCGCAGCCTCAAAAAGGAAAAGGCGGCCTTTGCGTCGCTCATGGAGAAACTCTCGTTCTTGGACGACAGTCGGGAAGATGAGACGCGTTGGCAGGTGACGACCGAAGGTTGCCTTGAACTCTTAAACGCCGTTTTTGGTCTGAAGGACGTAACGGTAGAGTGGCCAGAAGGCGTCAAATTCCGCGTGACGCATGCCGCGTTGGGGTTTGCAGACCTGCAGCTTTCCGTCAACCGCATGGGAAATTGGTTCGAGGTTTCAGGGGCCGTCGCCTTGGACGGCAAAACGAAATTGAAGGTGGCGGAACTCTTGCGTCTTGTGCGTGAAGCGAAGGGCAATTTCATCGAACTCGGCAAGGGGGATTTCGTCGCACTTACCGAAAGCCTCAAAAAGCAGCTCGCGGCGTTGGACCGCGTCGCAGGCGGCTCCGGCACCAAAACGCCTCAGGTGTCTGTTTTCAATACGGGACTTTTGGGCGAACTCGAGAAGAACGGGGCGGAAATTAAGGCGGACAAGGCGTTCCGAGATCTTCAGGAGCGGGTAAACGAGGCAGCGGACGTTGACGTGCCGGTGCCTGCGGGACTCACGGCGGAACTTCGCGACTATCAAGAAGACGGTTTCCGCTGGATGTCGCGTTTGGCGGCCTGGGGGGCGGGGGCGGTACTCGCCGACGACATGGGGCTCGGGAAAACCGTGCAGACGATTGCGGTGCTCGCGTCGCGTGCGGCGCAGGGGCCGCAGTTGGTGGTAGTACCCGCGTCGGTACTTTTAAATTGGTGCGATGAGTTGACGCGTTTTGCGCCGAGCCTGAAGCAGGTGATTTTGAACCTCGCGGGCGACCGCGCCGACGTTCTAAAAAAAGCGAAGGCGGGAACGGTAGTCGTTACGACTTACGGGATTCTCACGAGTGAAGTGGAGACGTTGGCCGAAAAGACGTGGACGACCGCGGTTTTTGACGAAGCGCACAACGTTAAGAACAAAGAAACGAAATCCTTTAAGGCGGCGGCCGAAGTGAAGGCCGATTTCCGCATCATGCTTACCGGGACGCCACTGCAGAACCACTTGGCGGAAATCTGGGCGCTTTTTGAAATTGCGGTGCCGGGCTTATTGGGAAGCTTCAATCGTTTCACTGATCGCTTCGTGCTCCCCATTGAACGCGATAAAGACCGCGAGCAGCAACGCCTTTTAAAGCGCCTTGTGTCGCCTTTTATTTTGCGCCGCACGAAGACCGACGTGTTGAACGAACTTCCTGAAAAAACGGAGATGACCGTCAAAGTCGAACTCGCGGCGGAAGAAAAGGCGCTTTATGAGGAACTGCGGGAAGAAACGCAGGTGAGTCTTGAAAACGGGGAAATCAATGCCATGCAGGCGTTGACGTCCCTGATGCGTCTGCGGCAGGCGGCATGTTCGGCCGAACTCATTGATCCGGCGCTCACGATTCCGTCTTCCAAGACGCAGGCCTTCCTGAAGTTGGCGGACGAATTGATTGAAAACCGGCACCGTGCCTTGGTCTTCAGTCAGTTTACGAGCCATTTGGCGTTGATCCGCCGAGCATTGGATGAAAAGGGCATCAAGTATTTGTACCTTGACGGCTCGATGTCGCCCGCGCAGCGTATGAAGCTCGTGGAAGCCTTTGAAAACGGGGAGATGCCCTTGTTCCTCATCAGCCTGAAGGCAGGGGGCACCGGGTTGAATTTGACGGCGGCGGACTATGTCATTCACATGGATCCGTGGTGGAACCCCGCGATTGAGAATCAGGCGAGCGACCGCGCTTACCGCATCGGACAGGAACGCCCTGTGACAATTTACCGCTTGATTGCCGCGGGGACGGTGGAAGAAAAGATTCTGAAACTTCACGCGACGAAAAAATCGTTGGCGGACGCCCTTCTTGAAGGCACGGAAATGTCGAGCCGCCTCGGACGCGAAGAGATTATGGAACTCCTTTCTTTGGCGAAGTAATCATGGCGGAAACCAATCGAGAAGGCCGCACGGCCTATGCCGCGGCCCGTCATCTGATAGTGGACATTGAGACGCTGGGGCTCACGGTTCCGACGCCGGTACTGTCGATCGGCGCGGTATTTTTGGATTGTTCTGCGGGGCTTCCGGCTTCGATGCGGACGTGGCAAGTGAAGGTCGATCCCAAAAAGTGCATCGGTGAGCCCGATCCGAAGACCTTGGACTGGTGGTCCAAACAAAGCGAAGAAGCTCGACGGGAAGCGTTTGAGGCGACGCCCGACGCGAACCCCTTCGGAAAATTCCTGGGATTCGTGCGGGACGTGAAGCCCACGTATTTCTGGGGCAAGAGCCACGACTTTGATTTCGGGCACCTCGGGGCACAGATTGAAGCGCTGGGGATTCGGCCGCCCTGGACGTATTGGCGGCTGCGGGACATTCGGACGATTGAGGGACTGGGACTGCATTACGACGGGGACGATGCGCTACTCACCGAACTTCGCGACCGCAATGCGTCGGCACTGCAGCATTCGGCAATTTCGGATGCCTTGGTTGAAACCGAGCTTCTTTACGAAGCGATTTTGGCAACGGCGACGGGCGGCCGTTAAGGCGCCTCGTCACGCAGTCTGTTCGCTTCGGAACTGCCCGGGCGTCATGCCGAATAGACGGTGGAACCGCCGGATGAAGGCAGACGGGTTTTCGTAGTCGGCGTTCCACGCGGTTTTCTTGGTCTTTCGCCACCCGCGACGGGCTGCGTAGTCAAAGACGATTTCCATGCGGCCTCTGACACGCTTGGCAGTCTCTGTCTTTTCTTTCCAGATGGGTTTTAAGACGGAGAGCACATCGTCGCGCGTAATCTCGGCCACATCCTTTTTACCGAGTTTCGGAAAGACATAGGTCTTCAGCGTACTCGTCCATTGTATTTGATGCTTGGCATTACGCCACTGACGCACTTCAGCACAGACGCGAATGGCTTCGTCGGCCACATCCTCAAATCGGTGCACCAGCTGTTCCGGGGCCTTTTCTTTTTCCGCCGCCGTACTTTCTGATCTGCGGACAGGCTCTTCAGCCGGCAGAGGCGCTTCGGCCGGCAGATCGGCTGACGCCGGAGCCGGCAGAGGCGGCTGTTCTGGGGTCGTAACCGCTCGCGACCAATCCCCGGCATTGGTCGGCTTTAACCTGGGCAGCTTTCAGTGACAGGGTTTTTGCCGCACCCAGGCCAAACTCATAACGACGGCCGCCGGTGACGGCGTTCTTTCCCCCTTTCTTCCCCCCTTTGTTTTGAAATACCCTGATCTCGAGGTTAAAAGGAAGGCTGTTTAAAAAAGGCGTTTAACTTCGGCGAAATGCCGAAATTGGTTTATGAAACAGTGGATTACGAGCCAAAGATAACAAAAAACCTCACAAGAACAATATCTTGCGAGGCTTAATCAATGGCGGAAGGGGAGGGATTCGAACCCTCGGTGCCCTATTGGACACGCCGCCTTTCCAGGGCGGTACATTCAACCACTCTGCCACCCTTCCGCGAAGCACTTCACCGCTTTCTCTGAGTTCTGGGACCGTGGTTTACAGCCCGAAACAACCCGCATGGGGCCGGCGAAGAATGCGCATTATATACAGAACTTTCCCGGTTGTGTTGCTTCAAACGCACTGTTTCTGCGAGTTCACGGCTAGTGTTCTGTAGTAAAAGGCAAAAAATCAGCCGGCCACCAGCGAGTACAGCAGCCACAGGGCGCAGAGCCAGAAAGCGATGCCTGAAATTCTGTTGATCCAGATGCAGTTTTTCTGAGTCATAAAGCGCTCTGCGGCTTTGTGCCCCATCCAGCCGTAACACGAATGAATGATCCAGACAAGCAGTGTGTAGGAAAGCGACAGAAACACGAACTGCGGCCAGTAGGGCTTGTTGGCGTCAATGCACTGCGGAAAAAGCGACAGATAAAAAATGATGAGCTGCGGGTTGGAGAGCTGCAGGACAATACCTTCTCCGAAAAGCCGCAGCGGACCGGCCTCGGGCGCGCCCTGTTCTTTTCGGCCGGTGTAATTGACAACCCTGAGGAAATTCGGATTTGCATTAAAGCGCTTCCAGCCCAGGTAGAGCATAAAGACCATCCCCGCGAGCTTAATGACATTGTAGGCTGTAGGCGAAGCCGCAAGGATGACGCCCAAGCCCGTCGCTGACAGGGCGGCAATCATCAGTGTGCCGAGCGCTACGCCGATAATGCCCGGCGTGGCACGGGGCACCCCGAGGCGAATGCTGTTTGTAAGCGACATTAAAACGCCGGGCCCCGGAGTGAGCACCGTCGGAACGGCAATTCCCAGAAAGAGAAGATAAAGCGTCGGGTTGACCATACAACAACGTCCTGCGGTCAGTTAAGTCGGGGGTTTCTCACACGAATGATGCCGGCCGTAAGCCCTGCGGCAAACACAACGGCAATGCCGATAAAGGTCACGGTATCGGGTTTTTCGCCGAAAACGAGCGCGCCTAAAATCAGCGCAAAGACAATGCCTGAAAACTGAAAAACGGTGTTTACAAGGGGCTGCCCCTTTTGCCAGGCACGTGTGAGCGTGAGCTGAGCGGCAGTCCCGGCAACGCCGACCATAAGTAGCGGCACGATACTTTCCGCCGAATGACTGTGAAAGCCTTCGGGGGTAAAGAGCGTGATGACGGCACCGAAAACAGTGCCCGTGAGCGTGAAGTAAAAGACTATGCGCTCGTTGGGTTCCTTATGCAGCGACAAATCGCGGATACCCCAGTCGCCGCCCGCACCCGTCATGCCGGCGCAAAGCCCGAGAATTACGGCCATAAATTCAACCGAGGAAAAGTCCGGACGCAGGATGAGGACAGCCCCGACGAAACCAACGGCCACGGCGGCAAGAAGCGGCCAGTCCATGGCCTTACCTGCGCGGCGCGCTGCGATCACGATGAAAAGCGAGAAGAAAAGCGGACTTGTATACGCAAGCGTCTGCGCGGTTCCGAGCGGCAGAACCCCCAGTACGTAGACCCCCAGGGAAATACTGAGCGTTCCCACCAGGCACCGGGCAATGTGGTGACTCACAAAGTGCGGTCTGAAGCTGATGTGTCTTGCGGCCATCTGCGCGCCGACAAAAAGAACGCCGAGCACCGAGCGGTAAAAAATGATCTCCATTACGCCGTAATAGGCCGTGGAGAGCTTCGCAAAAAGCGCCATCAGCGCAAACAGAAAGGCTGAAACCAGCATCCAGCATGACTCTCTGACTGACATACGGACACCACTCCTTCTGTTTGCCTTTAACGTCCCGATGTTCTGATTATGTCGCCTTAACCGGCGGTTGGAAAGCCGCTGCAACAATCTCAGGCTGTCTCCGCCGGTTTTGCCGGAAAGATCTGACGTGCCGTTTTTTCTCTTCCTGCTTTGTCTTATTAGTATTCTAAGTGCTTTTATGTAGCTTCAGTTCCCTGGGAGAGAACATGCCGACAAATGACGAATTTCAGGTATACCGTGAGGCACTTGCTGCAGAACTTCAGCCCGCGATGGGCTGCACGGAGCCGATTGCGCTAGCTTATGCCGCAGCCAAAGTCGGCAAGCGCCTCGGCGGCTACCCGGAAGCTATCGATGTGGAGGTCTCCCGCAACATCGTTAAAAACGTCAAAAGCGTCATTGTGCCCAATACCGGAGGGCTCTAGGGCATTGAAGCGGCGGTCGCAGCGGGGCTCGTTTGCCGCCGTCCTGAAGCAAGACTTCAGGTGTTGGCGGACGTGAGCGACACGGAACGCGCTGAAATCCGCGAACGTGCCGAATTACCTATGACAGTACGGCAGTCCCATGAGCCGGACGTCTTTTTCATCAAGGTGACGGGGAGCCTCGGCGGGAAAACCGCGGCAGTGACAATACGCACATACCACACCAACATCACCCGGATCGAAGAAAACGGCGTGACGATACTTTCCACAGACGATGTCTGCGCTGACGCTCAAGCTGACGGCGAAGCTTGGTCAATTCCGGAACTTATCAAAGCTGCACGCGTCATGCCGCTTATGGAAGCCGAGACGCTCCTTAATCGGCAGATCGACTGCAACAGCGCCTAAAGACAATTGGGGCGCCACGATCGGAAAGATTCTTCTAGCGAGAAACCCCGAAGATCCGGCCACGCAGGCCCGCGCCTGGGCAGCCGCTGGGTCTGACGCCTGCATGAACGGCTGCGAACTGCCGGTCATCATTGTCTCCGGCAGCGCCAACCAGGGCATTACCGCAAGCGTCCCGGTTCTGATTTTTGCCCGGGCACTTAAAAAAGACCGGGAAACGACACTGAGGGCCGTGCTTTTAAGCGATCTTGTGACAATTGCGCTTAAACAGGGGATCGGAAAACTTTCGGCCTACTGCGGGGCGGTGAGCGCGGGCTGCGGCAGCGGCGCGGGGATTGGTTTTCTTGAAGGACTCACTGACAAAGAAATTTTGGGCGTCATCCGCAACGCCCTTGCGATTACCTCCGGTATTCTCTGCGACGGCGCAAAGTCCTCATGCGCCGCCAAAATCTCAATGGCGGTGGAGGGAGCGCTTTTGGCGCTTGACATGGTGAAAAACCATCAGACCTTTAAAGCCGGCGACGGCATCGTGCAGAGCACAACGGACTCAACGGCCCGTGCCGTGGGCCGCATCGCCAGCCGCGGCATGGTCTCCACCGACCGCGAAATCATCGACGTGATGCTACAGTGTTGAAATAAAAACAGCCGGATTTGCGGCCCCGACTGTTTTCATTGGACGAGAGCAAATCAAAGCGCTTTGACGCGTTCGACCTGCTTGCCGGGATCAACGACAATCGCCTTCATGCCGCGGGCTTGGATCGCCTTTTGACCGCGCTCGGTGCAGATCACCGTTGCGCCCCTGGCAACGACCTTGCCGTTCCAGAGGACCTTGCGGCCCGCAACAAAGGAGGCCTTGGGCTCCTGGGTCGCGTAGTCATAAACCGTCATATCGGCGTCTGCGCCGACCGAGAGGTGTCCCTTATTTTTAAGCCGCAGCATCCGGGCCGGATTAAGCGACGTTTTCTGGGCAAATTCCGTGAGTGTGAGCACATCAAGCTTCACAAGGGACAGCCCCTGCGAGAGGATGACGTTGCGCGGAATGCAGCCGCCGTCCGTGGAAATTGCGTCCACAACAAAACTGCCGTCATCGCGCTTGACTTCGGCAAGCATGATTCTCGGAATCGGGGGATTGACGTTAAAACTGCCGCCCACGTCGGTCCCGGCGGCTTCCCAGCGCTTTAAGGCTTCCTCACCGGTCATCAGATCGGAATAGCCGCCCGCGTCATAGACCACAAAGGCTTTGCCGGCCAAAAGGGCTTTTCTAACACCGTCAGCGTCCTCGGTAAAGCCGAAGCGCCGCAGACAGTTTCCCGTCACTTTGGACTGGATTTTTCCGTCCGGGAAGCAGGTAAGACGCGTCCCGTTTTTGGGCGAAATGTAGCTTTCACAGAAGATGTTCGGGTTTTTCTTCAGCAGATCAATCGCCTGCAACGTCTCTTCAAGCTCCGGGCGGATTGCACCCCGGCAGTAGGCGTTGATGTGCGCAAGGTGCAGGGGGTAGCCGTCTGCCATTTCCACGGCTTCCTTCATGCCTTCGATGTTGGAGCCGTGTTCGCTCGTGCCCGCATGCCAGGCCACATAGGCGCGGCGCTCCAGCGCGGTCTTAATGAGAAGCGAGGAAACCTCCGGTTTAAGCGGATAGTGTCCGCCCAAAAGCTTGACGCCGAGAGCGCCGTCGTCAAGGCTCTTGTCAATGAGTTCCACCATCTCTGTCTTTGTCGGATGGTCATTTTTAAAAGTAAAGGGCGGAGACGCAAACTGCAGAATCGCCATGTTGATCCCGGCGCCGTACTCGGGAACGTTGTTGAGGATGTCGTCCAGGGGACCTGCCATATCAAGGCACGTCGTCACCCCCTTCATCGCGAGCATCCGCGGACCGTAGGGAGAACCCCACATGGAGCCCAAATGAACGTGACTATCGATGATGCCCGGCTGTAGCACGAGTCCCGTGAGGTCAACGGTTTCTTTTGCTTCCCCGGTGAGTTCTCTGCCAACGGCAGCGATTTTGCCGTCAGTGACCGCCACGTCGGCGATGCCGTTCACGTGATTCAACGGATCCACGACATGTGCGTTACGCAGCAACAGATCGTACATGGTTTTCTCCTCAAACTTCGAACTGACTCAGACGATACTCCTCTCGAAGGAGACAGTGTCGCTTTGTTACGCCATCGGCTCCCGGAGGCCCGTTTCTCTGAGAGCCGATTTTCTTTTGCGCATCGAAATCATCCAGAGCGCGAGCACCAAAACAGCCGAAAAGGACATCACGGCGCTGTACTTCCAGGCGCTTCCCATCACCAGAGGCACCCACAGGGCGGTACTCACTGAAAAGCCCGCCGTCACAAAAAACTGCTGAATGGACGCCGCCATCCCGCGGTTGTCCGGAAAGTAGTCGAGGTTCATGGCCATCATCACCGGCCGGCAAAGCGCCATGCCAAACTGATAGAGCATGGGGCCGATCAAAATCAACGGAAACCCCCAGCCCAAACTGTAGTCGGCAAGGGTTGATGCCGCAATCATGAAGCCGATCGTTGCGTAAAGCATCCGCACGGGACCGAAGGCCTGCGCCCAGCGCGCGGCATACCAAGACCCCACCAGTGACGTTCCGATCAATGGGAAGGTGAGATACGCAAAGTCGTCCACCCCGAAATGCATGATGCGGATCACAAAGTCAGCGGCGCCGGCCGAGTAGAGGATCCCGCCCATAAAGCAGCAACCGTGTGCGGCAACACCCGCCATAAACGCGGTGTTTGTGAAACCTCTTCGGTAGTCCGTCAGAAGCTGCATAAGGCCGAATGCCCTGCGCTTAGCCGCCGGGAGCGTCTCCGGAATAAAACGAGCAGTAAAAAGCGCGATGAGCCCGGCGTAGACAATGAGAAACACAAAGACCGCGTGCCAGGAAAACCGCACAATGAGTGCGCCGCCCACAACGGGAGCGAGTGCCGGCGACACGGCAAAAAACATGGCAATCAAAGCATTCATGCGGGCCGCACCGAGCCCGGCCCAGCGGTCACGGACAACGGCCTGCGTCACCACCTGACCGGCAGCGGCGGTCAAACCCTGCACAAAGCGCCAAAAGTAAAAGACTTCGATGGTGGTCGCAAGAGCTGCTCCGAGGCTTGCCGCCATAAAAAGCAGCATCCCGGCGATGATCACGGGCTTGCGGCCGAGGCTGTCGGAAACCGCCCCCACAAAAAGGCTGGCCACGGCATAGGTTGCAAGGTAGACGGTGAGCGAGAGCTGCACGGCGATGAAGGAAACTCCCATGTCGGCGGCCATTGCGTGAAACCCGGGGACGTTGGCGTTTACGGCAAAAGGCCCGAGACTTGAAATAAAGCCCAGAAGCGCGGCGTCGGCGATCGTCGGCGCTTTCTCCCGCGAAGAGGAGGGGTTCGTGTTTTTCTCTCTCAAAGCCATAGCGGAATTAAAGCGGTTTTGCAGCACCTTAGGGGTTTATCCTCATAGGTATGCTACAATAAGGGGATGCTGAAATGAATTGAATATATTGGGAAAGTTTGCCTATGCAGGGATTTTTTTTACAAGTTGTTTACCTCATCGTCCTGTTGCTCATCAGCGCCTTTTTCTCCTTTGCCGAAATCGCTCTCGCAGCCTCAAGCCGTACAAGGCTTCAGATCGCTTCCGAGAAAGGAGACAAGCGTGCAGACCTTGTGATGCGTCTGCAGGACAAACCCGGTCCTTTCTTTGCGGTGATTCAGATCGGGCTTAACGCTGTTGCCATTTTAGGCGGCGTTGTGGGTGACACGGTTTTTTCGCCTTTCTTTGAGATGCTGCTTGTGAGGATTATGCCCGCGCATGCGGCGTCGACAACGGCCTTTGTGCTCTCGTTTCTCATCGTGACAATGGCCTTTGTGGTGCTTGCTGACCTTTTGCCCAAACGCCTCACCTTTAATAATCCCGAGCGAAGTGCCATGGCCGCGGCCCCCGTGATGGCACTTTTAATCAAGCTTCTTGCGCCCATGGTTGTGATCCTTGACTGGATCAGCGCGCAGCTTGTGAAGATGATGGGCGGAAGCCCTGAGCGAAACAACAAGATCACGCCGGACGATATTTTGGCCTCGGTCTCCGCGGGCGCTGCGGCGGGCGTGGTGGCCCCCGCGGAACTCTCCGTCATTGAAAACGTCTTTGACCTCGAGCACCGCACGATTACGACCGCGATGACGCCCCGAGAGAGCGTGGATCACTTCTTCACGGACGACACCGAGGAAACGATCCGCCGGCGTCTCTCCAAAAACCCGCACAGCCGGTACCTGGTCTGTGACGGGGACATCGACCATGTCGCAGGGTGCATTACCAGTAAAGAGATTTTGAGAAGGCTTCTTGACAACAAGCCCATTTCCTTGAAGGAAGAGGGGATTATTCAGCCGGTGCAGTTTGTGCCCGATACGCTGAGCCTTGCGGAAATCCTCGAAGTCTTTCAGCGCTCGAGAACGGACTTTGCGGTGATTCTGAACGAATACGCGATTGTCGTGGGCGTTGTGACGCTTAACGACGTGATGAGCACGGTGATGGGTGATATGGTTTTAACGCCTGAGGAGTCGCAGATCGTCAAGCGTGACGATGAAAGCTGGCTCGTGGACGGCTCCACCCCCACGATTGATCTTGCGTGGGCGCTTGACATCGACATTCCCACGGCGGACAAACCCTACGAAACCGCAGCGGGCTTCATCATGTATCAGCTCAGAAAAATCCCGAAGCGCACGGACTTTATTAATTTCCGCGGCTACCGCTTTGAGGTTCTGGACGTCGACAGCAACCGCATCGACCAGATTCTTGTGACACGCATTAAAAAGGCGCCCGTTAAGAGCGCCGTCTAAACCGACTTTATTTTTGGGAGAACTCCAGGTGAAAAACTTTCTGAAGGAATTTCAGGCCTTTATTTCCAAGGGTAACGTCATGGATCTTGCGGTCGCCGTCATTATCGGCGCTGCGTTTTCCGCGATCGTAAACAGCCTGGTCAAGGACGTTGTGAACCCCATTTTGGGTTTTGTGGCGGGTAAACCCGACTTCACCAATCTCTTTATCGTCTTAAAGGATGCCCCGAACTACACGGGCCCTCAGACCTATGAAGCGCTCACCAAGGCCGGTGCAACGGTTCTGGGCTACGGCGCGTTTCTCACAGCCGTCGTGCAGTTTCTGCTCCTTGCGTTTGTGATCTTCTGGCTCGTGCGCGTTGTGACCACCGTCCGTAAGCACATCGAAGCACAGGCCGCCC
>OMFC01001095.1_pt1 | contig 12369 bp, 5 predicted proteins | sample 1645531 | NCBI WGS metagenome assembly OMFC01 (sample SAMEA103958112, study PRJEB25191) | human gut metagenome | biome: human-associated habitat [ENVO:00009003]; feature: intestine environment [ENVO:2100002]; material: feces | place: Germany | collected 2013/2015 | reverse complement strand
ACCTTTCTTGTATAAAATATGAACAATACTCCAACAAAATAATACATACAACAAAGCATAGGCTAATGAACCGGGATAATTTCCCAACACCGGAACCAGTACCTTTTCATAAATAAAGACACTTGCCCCCGTAGCGCCCAATAGAATCCCCATTATTTCCGCAAACACATAGATAAACAAAGGGTTCACTCCGAACGACCGGAAAAAAAAGCACCAACCTTGATAACCTTTTATATCAATGATCCAGATAAGCAGAGCCAAAAAGCTGGATGCCAATCCGCAGGTTGTAATGACAAAAGTAGGCGACCACACTTTCTTATTGATAGGGCAGCCGTAACTTAACAAAAAGCCAGCAAATGTGAGAATTGTACCCACCAAAAACAACCGTTGTATCTTCTCGTCATTATCTTTAGCAGAAAACAATAACTTTCCACAATAAAACCCTACCATTACATGGCACACCGCAGGAAGCGTACTCAATAGTCCTTCCGGATCAAACGCCATTCCACCATCATGGTACATGTGGGATGTACCCAATGCCCATACATCAAAACGGGCCACTATATTAGTGGCCGACAAGTTAAAGCCGTCTCCCATAGCCAATAAAAGAAAATAGACGGCCAAAGTCACCAAAATGATAGCGGGAAAATATTTATGCTTCACCGTTATAGCAACCAGACTGGTCACACCGTATCCTATAGCGAGCCGTTGCATGACTCCCAGATAACGCCATTCTTCAAAATTCAGATGATGTGTAAAAACAGACTTAGCTAAAAGATTCAACAATAGACCGATACAAAAAATAATGACTGTACGCTTCATTATTTTACGCAACGTGGCATGTGAATAAGTAAAATTATATTTCCGCAAAGAAATATAAGTCGAGATTCCCATAATGAACATAAAAAAAGGGAAAACGAGATCGGTGGGGGTCAATCCGTTAAAGGCGGCATGCTCCAGCGGAGCATACACATACCCCCACGAACCGGGGTTATTCACAAGAATCATGCCTGCAATGGTGATGCCTCTCAAGATGTCAAGAGCGAGCAATCGTTTGGGGGTATTTGCTGTCATGTGTGTCAGATTAATAAATTGGTTAACTCGGACAAAGATAACATTCTATTAGCAATAAAGAAACAAATCTGTGAAAAATATTTTTATATTGTAAACATATTAATCTCTCTGAAAAACATGTTTATTCCGTTTTTATTGCTATTTTTGTCCAAAAAGAATTTCTATACCCCCTTTATTTAAAAACTTAGCACAGATATATTATGAAAAAAAAGAGTCTGCTAGTATTTTTCGTTGGGCTATTAACGTGTGGGTGCCAAATGAAAGAAGTAATCAATGAGTACAATGTAGTTCCGCTGCCTGTTACTATGAATGAGCAGCCGGGACGTTTTTATCTGAACAGCGATGTTCCTGTCGTTGTGAACGCCTCACAAGAAGTGAAAAATATCGCTTCCAGTCTATCAACTACCGTATTGGATGTAGCCGGTATCAAATTGAAACCGGGTGGTGAATTACATGAAAATGTACCCACCATTGTTTTTGACAGCATTCCGGGTATGGAGAAAGAAGCCTACAAATTATCAGTCACCCCCCAACAGATAAAGATTACAGCATCAACACCTAACGGATTTTATTACGGACTGCAAACTCTGTATCAACTGTTGCCGGTAGCTATTTATAGCAAGGAAAGAGCACGCAATGCCGAATGGAGCGTACCTTGCGTCGAGATAGAAGATACTCCGGCGTTCCGATATCGCGGAGCAATGCTGGATGTATGCCGTCATTTTGCATCGATAGATTACATCAAAAAATTCATTGATGTATTGGCCGTACATAAGATGAATACCTTCCACTGGCATCTTACGGATGACCAAGGCTGGAGAATCGAAATCAAAAAGTATCCCAAACTGACCGAAATCGGTTCCCAACGTTCAGAAACCATGGTGGATTATTTCTATACCCACTACCCGTTTAAATATGACGGCAAACCTCATGGAGGTTACTATACACAAGAAGAAATTAAAGAAGTGGTAGCATACGCCCAAAGCAAATATATCACCGTCATTCCGGAAATAGAGCTACCGGGACATGCCTTGGCAGCCATTGCCTCTTACCCCGAATTATCCTGTACTCCGGACAGCACCTACGAAGTTTGCAAACTGTGGGGTGTGTTTGACCAGGTATTCTGCCCTACCGACACTTTCTTTCAATTTATGGAAGGAGTCATGGACGAAGTGGTGGAATTATTCCCAAGTTCTTATATACATATAGGTGGTGACGAATGCCCCAAATACGCATGGGAACATTGTTCCCATTGCCAAAAACTGATACGAGACCTAGGGCTTAAAGATGATGTCACTCCTAATCCCGTAGACGGCAGAAAGCATACCAAAGAAGAGAAGTTACAAAGCTATATCGTAAACCGTGCGGAAAAATACCTGAACAGCAAAGGACGTAATATCATCGGTTGGGATGAAATACTCGAAGGAGGCTTGGGCCCTGACGCCACAGTGCACTCCTGGAGAGGCATGGGCGGGGCCGTCGAAGCCGTCAAGCAAGGGCACGACGCCATACTTTCCCCCACGTCCCACTGTTACTTTGACTACGACCAGGAAAAAGTGACGCAGATAGACAAAGTGTACTCTCTGAATCCGGTGCCCGAAGGATTCGATTCCGAAAAGATGACACACATTTTAGGCGTCCAGGCAAACGTCTGGACCGAGTATATGCCCACTTTCGGCAGAGTGCAGTACATGCTGCTGCCACGATTGGCCGCACTCTCTGAAGTACAATGGTCCCAACCCGGCCGGATGGACTATTCGGCCTTCCTGCAACGTCTCCGTCATTTGGCACAGATATATGACAAGTACGGATACAATTACGCCAAAGTAATAGACATATTCAAATGAAATCCGAAACACATCTTTACATTTTAGCTCTGGTATTCATGTCCTTCTTATGGCCGGTATGGGCAACCGCATCCGAATTTAAGATGTTGCTACGGCTCTGGCCGCATCACCATACCGACGATTCGTTGAAAAATGAGCTGTTGGCAGCGCTGGAAGATTATCCCGGACTTTGGGATGAAGCCTGGTTTTTCATGGAATATAATACGCTTTTATCTGAGAAACATAACTGTTCGGCTCGGAAAATGGGGGAAGCTGCCCGGCAGCTGAGAGCCATAGGAATAAAGCCGTCTGTGCAGGGACTTACGATAGGACATGGAGACGGCTTTGAATTCAATACCGAGGAGTCCATTCCCGATAAATGGACAACGATAGTAAACAATGCCGGGCAGGCAACCCGAATGTGCAGTTGTCCCCGGCAGGCACAGTTCCTCGAATACGTAGAGCATACCTTTGCCCAATACGCATTACAATGCAAGCCGTCGGTAGTATGGCTCGACGACGATTTGAGAATTACGGAGCATTGGCCTGCAAAAATGCTGTGTTTTTGCAATACTTGCATATCCCTCTTCAATCAAAAATACGGATACAGTTACGAGGCTGCATCTCTCCTTGTTGCCATGAACGGCAATGCAGACAACGGTATTTTGCGCAGTCGATGGATAGAATTCTCCCAAGAAAGCCTGGCTCAAGTAGCCCGTTCTGTTGCCCGTGGCGTACATGCCGTATCACCGGAGACAATTGTCGGCTTGCAGCATCCCAATTTTCATCGCGAGTTGCTCGAAGGATACGATTGGACCCCCGTTTTTGAAGCCATTAAAGACGAGACGGGTAAGGCCCCGGCATCCCGTCCGGGCAGCGGTTTTTACGATGATCATGAACCCAGAGGCATGATACGAAAAGCATTCGACATGGCGCGGCAGATACGGCGGTTGCCCGCGTATGTAACGCAGATTGCAGCCGAAATCGAAGGCCATCCGCACAGACATACCGGAAAATCCCCTGACGGTCTGTGTACTGAGTCATTGCTATACCTCTCCATGGGGGCGACACAACTGTCATATGCCATTATATGCAGTGCATTGGAACCCATGAGCTGGTATGCCGGTAACTATTTTGGCCCTCTGTCCGCTTGCCGGTCCTTTTATGAAGAATACGTAGAGTTCAATCGAGGCACTCAGCCGGGAGGTTTGAATCCCTATATCAGCCCCGATTTCGTATTGCGTCCGCATTATCCCGGAGAACCCGCCTTCGGATGGTTTACCACCGGAGCCAATGATGTGATTTCAGAGTTGGCAACCTTAGGAATACCATTCAGTCCCGACGGAGATTACAGCTCTGCACTCTTTATGGATGCCGAGGCCGTTAAGGGATTGGGACAGAAAGAAGGGGAATCGTTGTTTCGGGAAAGAGGCATACTCATCGACCGGGCAGCTTGGAATATAGCGTGCAGCCGTGGATTTGATAAGAGACTTGACCCTTGTGGCAAATCGGTAGAAGCCGTAGAGACCCGATATTATACTTCGACGGACGGAGCGCGGGTAGCAGTAGTACCCTTCTTCAGCCTTGCGGTAAATAATGCCTCGAGGATTGCCCTGATACAGGCTGCCGACTGGGTATCGGAGCATCGGTTGCCCGTAATGACTGAGACAGCAGCACAAGTAGTGGTCGTGCCTCGGGTCGATTCCGGTTATCGCCTGCGTTCCGTTACGGTACTCAACAGCAGCATATCCCGGTATACAGGGATAAAACTGAGATTACGAGGATGCGCCTCGAAAAGCAGATACATCTGGAAACGACCCGGACATAAAAATATCCGGCTGAAAGCCGTAGCTGACGGTAGCGATGTTATAGTCACTCTGCCTGCGATGGACGGTTGGAAAATAGGTTACATAAGCATATCTCACCATTGAATTATAGAAAAGACAGTATGATAAAAAATCTTTTATTGACAATGCTTTTGACAGTCGGCATCACCGCTTCAGCCCAAGAAGCATTGGATAGCAGGCACACGATTGTCTCTCCCGAAATACATGACGATAACCGGGTTACTTTTCGGCTGAAGACCCCGGACCATGTTGCATCGGTGAGAGTAGGTAGTGATTGCTTTTCTTCAGGAGGTGCCGATTTGAAGAAAAATGCGGAAGGAATCTGGGAATATACGACCCCGGAGCCTTTGCCTTCAGAGTTGTACAGCTATTTCTATGTAGTAGATGGCATGATGATGTTAGACCCCTCTAACGTGTATATAGTCCGGGATGTATCCACGACGATGAATATCTTTATCATAGGTGGAGGCATTGGAGACCTTTATAAAGTCAATGCCGTGCCTCACGGGACGGTCTCGCGGGTATGGTACGACAGTCCGTCGTTGCAGATGAAGAGACGTCTCTCCGTCTATACACCCGCCGGATATGACCCCGGTTCGAAACGGAAATATCCGGTACTTTATCTGTTGCACGGTATGGGAGGGGACGAAGAGGCATGGTTGACCCTCGGGCGTGTGGCGCAGATAATGGACAACCTCATAGCGGCTCGCAAGGCACACCCCATGATTGTAGTAATGCCCAATGGCAATGTAGCGCAGGAAGCAGCTCCCGGAGAGTCTGCACTCGGGCTTGTCCCTCCGACGCCCTATCTGCCGAAGACGATGGAAGGGACATTCGAAAGCACATTCCCCGATATCGTGCAGTACGTCGATACGCATTATCGCACATCCCGTAAAAAGTCGCATCGTGCCATTTGCGGATTGTCGATGGGTGGGTTCCATGCCAAATTTATATCGGCACGATACCCCGACATGTTCGATTATATCGGATTGTTTTCGGCAGCCGTTGCACCCGGAGAAAAAGTACATAGTGAAGTCTACGAGAATATGGAACTCAAATTGAAAAAACAGTTCGATACCTCCCCCGAATTATATTGGATATCCATCGGTAAAGATGATTTCCTGTACAGTGCAAACCTCGATTACAGGAAATACCTTTCTCTCAACAACTATCCTTATACTTGGTTCGAGACAGAAGGCGGTCATTCTTGGAGAAATTGGCGTCACTATATTTCCCGGTTTGTTCAGGAAGTATTTAAATGACTGTAGACAAACCGGGAATTTCCGGTATGAGCAGGTGCGCCAAGACCATTTTGTTGCATCTGTATCGATAATACGGAAATGTATACGTAAAGACAAAACTAGCTCTTATATACTGATTATTAATATGTTGTGTATATAATGCAAAAAAGTCTCACATGCATAAAAGAGACAAATATGCAAATCAATTAGACAAAAATCGATAGTACTTATATGAATCGATGCATTACTTTGTATAGTGGAAACCGAACTAAATTTAATATACATGAGTCTTAACAAATTTCAAATTCCAATAAAAAATCTATGCCGGTTTTTTTTACTGATGGGACTTATATTGTTTGCTCCGGTAATGATATATGCCGAGATAAAAAACGTGAAAGGCATTGTTGTAGATGAATCCGGAGAATCCCTGATTGGAGCTACCGTAAAAGAAAAAGGAACAGCCAATGTTACTGTCACAAATTTCGAAGGAGTATTCAATCTGAAACTGACGACTCCCAAACCCGTGTTGGAAATCACCTACATGGGATATGAAACAGCAACATATCCTGTGAAAACCTCACAAGTAAAAGTGGTCATGAAAGTTGCGGAAAAATTGCTCGATGAGACTGTTGTCGTGGCATACGGTACACAGCGGAAAGTCACCGTGACAGGTTCTGTCGCCTCTATCGGGGCCGACGACATCAAGAAAAGTTCTGCCCCGAATATCACGGCAGCCATTGCCGGACGGCTTCCCGGTCTGACGACCATACAGACCAACGGTGCCCCGGGCAAGGACGAAGTGACGATGTTTTTACGCGGGGCAGCTACGTACAACGATAAGAAACCCTTGATTCTGGTCGACGGTATTCCCCGGGAAAGCATTCGCGAAATAGATGCCAACGAAGTACAGTCGATTACCGTGCTCAAAGACGCCAGTTCTACAGCCGTATTCGGAGTGCGGGGAGCCAATGGAGTTATCCTTGTGACCACCCGGAGAGGTGAGAAAGGGAAAGTCTCCGTACGTCCCTCCCTCTCGTATAGTATGCAGACATTTGCCCGCAAATCTACCCGGCGCAATTCGTGGGATTATGTGCGCTTGCTCAACGAAGCACGCAAAAATGAAGGAGCAGCCCCCGAGTTTGACGAAAAAGACATTGCCAAGTTCGATGCTTGGCGCGATGGTTCGGGGCCCTCTGACCCCGTAGACCGTTATTGGTATCCCAATACCGACTGGCAAAGCATTTACTTCAAAGACTATGCCTCCATGGTGAAAGCCAATGTCGACATATCGGGAGGTTCCGACCGCTTGCAGTACTTTGTAAATGCAGGATATGTATACCAGGGGGGTATGTACAATACCGAACCGAAATCGCAACTGGGATACGACCCCCAGGCGAAGATGAACCGTTATAATTTCCGTTCCAATATCGACTATTCATTCAGCAAATGGATAAAAGCCTCTTTTGACCTCTCCAGTTTTATCGAAAAAGTAAACGGGACGAACGGGGTGGAATCGGCCGTCTGGGGCGACGCGATAACGGCCCGGCCCACATCTCCCGGCCCGCTTACCGTAGCCGGATTCAAAGTACGTGAAAACGGGACCGACTCCGAAGGCAACGTCCTTGTGCACGACGTCAGGCCCGGGCAGGTGGTACACGACCCGGTACAGACCTTGGAATCGGGGTACGGCAATATGAATCGCAGCGGATACAATTTGCAGACACGTTCCGGAGTGAATGCCATAGCGTCGTTGAATGTAGACCTCGGATTTATTACAAAAGGCCTGAGCCTGAAAGGGCTGGCATCGTTCGAGTCGAGGAGCAATAACGTGACCACCGCATTGAAAGGTTTCGTGACCTACAAGTATGAGCGCAAGCCTGCCGGTCTGGACCAGCCGCTCCACGACAAGCAACTACTTCCTCAATATGCAGATGCAGCTCAATTACAACCGCACATTCAACAGCAGGCACTATGTAACCGGTATGGTGCTTTTCCAGAGAGATTTGCGCGAGATGGCCAGCGGTGACATCCCTTACAATATGGTGGGACTGTCGGCACGCGGTACATACGCATTCGATAGCCGTTATCTGGCAGAGGTCAATATCGGTTACAACGGGACGGAGCAGTTTGCCCCCTCCAATCGTTTCGGATTTTTCCCGGCATTCTCTTTGGGTTGGGTCATATCGAACGAATCCTTTATGGACAATTTGCGCAATAACGGAATCATCTCCAATTTGAAGCTAAGGGCATCTGTCGGCAAAGTCGGGAATGACGGTCTGGGAAGCACCCGGTTCCTGTATCTGGACAATATCGACCTGCAATACCATACCAGCCATATCCCCTCATTAGGGAACGGAGGCAAAATTTACGAACGGATGGTAGGGAACAAGAACATCCATTGGGAAGTAGCGTGGAAGCAGAACTATGCCGTCGATTTGACGCTTTTCGATGACTTGGACTTGACTTTCGATTACTTTATCGAAGACCGTAGCGACATTCTTATCGAGAGGAATACCGTCCCGGCCATCTCCGGACTTACATCCTCGCAATTGCCGAGAGTGAATATGGGCGAGATAAAGAACAAGGGATACGAAATCACCTTGGACTATAATACAGACATCACCCGTGATTTGAACATCAATTTTGGCGGAAACTTCTCTTATGCAAGAAACAAGGTCATATCGGCCGATGAAGCCGTATTGTCGAGCGACTATGCCTACAGATACCGTGAGACCGGATTCTCTTTGGGGCAGAATTGGGGATACATTATCGACCATACCGTAGACCCTGAGCATGGAAAAGACGGTTCCGGATTCTTCAACAGTAAAGAAGATGTCATCAATAGCGGGCTTACCTATGAGACCGGAGGAGGAATCCCCCAGCCGGGAGACTTTATCTACAAAGACCTGAATGGAGACCATATTATCAATGAGAAAGACATGGCCCCTATCAAGTACTCTTCTCTGGTGCCCCGTATAAGCTACGGCTTCCATATAGGAGCCTCTTACAAAGGATTCGATTTCTCCGTCATGTTCCAAGGCGTAGGACAATACTCCAAATACTATTCGGGACGGGGCATATTTGAAGAAGAAGGCTCCAAATACTATTTGGACATTTGCGACAACCGCTGGAATGAAGAGCGCTATGCCAACGGGGAGAAAATCACGCATCCGCGTTTGGCAAATTCCGGTTCCGTGAGCCATATACAGAATAGTTACTATATAATGGATGCCGCCTATATGCGTCTCAAGAATGCAGAGATAGGATATACCTTCCCCGCACGGCTTACTCGCAAAGCGAAAATGAACCATGTACGCATCTATATCTCCGGTGACAATCTCTGTACGTGGACAGCGCTGCCTACAAAAGCATTCGACCCGGAACAGGCATCGGTAGTAGACTACCCCTTGATGCGGACATTCAATTGTGGAATCAATATTCAATTCTAATATCCCCAGATATGAAAAAGAAACTATTATATACCTGCATTGCGGCCTCTTTTGCACTATCGTTAGGCTCTTGTAGCGATGTGATGGACGTTACACCTGACGGACGTCTCTCTCTCGAAGAAGTATTTGCCAATCCCGATTATACGGCCGCTTATTTTTCCCAGGCATTCGATAATTTGCCTCATAAAATGATGAACTATTATTGGTTCGACAACCTGCCTTCGGCGCTGAGCGATGAGTCTTGGTCATGCGACGATGTGGAAGGGGTCGGCGCCATCAATGCCTATAAAGGGCAGGGCAGTGCCCGTGAAAATCTCTTCGAGACATGTTATAACGAAAACTTCGAATGCCAGTATTGGGAAAGATATTGGAAGTCGATACGCACCATAAATGTCTTTTTACAGAATATCCCTACCGCTGCAGTCAACAGCGAGACAGACCGGTCGAGAATGACGGCCGAGGCACATGTATTGCGGGCTTACTATTACTTGCAGTTGATAAAATGGTATGGAGCGCTTCCCATAATAAAAGTCCCTTTCCCGGACGATGTCGACTACTCGACCGTAAAAAAGAGCTCGGCCGTAGACTGCCTCAAGTTTGTCGTAGAAGATTGCGAGACGGCTATGCTGTGCGAAGACCTGCCGTGGCGTATAGTGAACGACCGGGAATTCAGGCGCCTGACCCGCGCCATGGCTGCAGCTATCCGTTCCCAAGCTGCTCTGTATGCCGCAAGCCCGCTGTATAATACCGGTGGCGAAAATCTCTGGGACTATGCTTACGAGAAAAACAAGGACAGCTATCAGAAGCTGAAAGCCAATGGGTATGAGCTGTACACACAACAACATCATCCGGAAGAATATCTGAATGCCTATGGAGAGTATTTCGCGCAAAATGCCACAGGTGGGGCAAATCCTATCGACCGCGAAACCATTTGGTTGGACATCAAGGACAACTGGGGCATGTGGTGGGTATGGGGCCTGCCTATACAGAGCAATTACAGGGCCGGTTGCGTGCCTTCCCAGGAGTTGGTCGATGCCTATGATATGCTCGAAACTGGGAAACCCGTTCTGGACTTGAAGCAACCCTACCTCGACGAGACACATTTGCAGCCTAACTATACCGAGGGCTCAGGGTACAATCCGGCACGCCCTTACGAAGGCAGAGACCCTCGCTTCTATGCCACGATAATCTATAACGGGGCTTCTATATACGTAGGTAACACCAAATCTGTCGTGCAGACTTATAACGGAGGCAATAGCGAACTTCGCGACAATGACCGCCGGTACACCCGTACCGGTTATTACCTGAACAAATACCGTAACTGGCAAGCCTATTCCGGTCTCTCCGGACAAGACGGCAAGTGGAAGCATTATCGTATGGGAGAAGTATATCTCAATCTGGCCGAAGCCGCCATTGAAGCCGGGCATATAGACGAAGGGCTGGCGCTTATCAACGATATACGGCATCGCGCCGGGTTCGACCCGTCGGTAGACGTCACCGCGACTACCCAGGAGGAAGCCCGCTTGTTGTTGAGGCACGAACGCCAAGTTGAGTTTGCCTTCGAAGAACACCGTTTCTTCGATACAAGAAGATGGACGAGAAACGAAGAAGATCTGGAGAACGAAAAGTTCTGTACCGGTATGAGGGCCAAACGTTCGGGGCTCAAACTGACATACGAACGCTTTATCGTCGGTTCTGACGGTTCGTCGCCCAGCAAGCTTTCCTATAAAGCTAAATGGCATTTCTTGCCGATACCGATTGATGATGTGTCATCATTGGAAGACCAGACCGGAGACCGCTGGCAGAATTATGGTTGGTAACAAGTCTTAAAAATATAATCATGAAAAAAATAAGAAAAATAGTAATGATTGTTGTGGCGGCTTGCTCTCTGGCAGGAGTTGGAGAGGCTGCTTCTCAAACAAAACATCTGGCCGGAGTCGTTCGCGACGAGGCAGGAAACCCCGTTCCCGGAGTATCCGTCAAAATATTGGATTCATGGCAATACGTCATAACCGATTCTGAAGGCAGATTCTATATAAATACCGATAAAGCCGACGGCAAACTCTCTTTTAGCTGTATCGGTTATAAAAACGAGATATTGCCGATAACCGAAAATTCGGATATGGAAGTGAAAATGCTCCCCGATGCCTCATGCAGCGATGAAATGCTCGACATTGCCTTAGACCGTACCGAACCGCGTTTTTCCTACACCGGGTCTATGAGTACCGTGAAGAGCCGAGAGATAGAACTGTGGCAGTCCAAAGGCCTTACCGAAACCCTTCAAGGAAAGCTCGCGGGATATCATGACGGACATATCAGGGGACTCAGTTCGATGAACGGCGAAGCGATATTGATAGTGCTCGACGGAGTGCCGGCGCCAACCCTCGATTTGAATTCGCTCGACCCGAGAAGCATAGAGTCGGTCTCTATACTGAAAGATGCCGCAGCAAAGGCACTCTATGGCCCCCTTGGAGCACAGGGAGTGATATTGGTTACGACCAAGAAAGGCCGTCCCGGGAAAACTCAAGTCAATGTGAATCTGAATTTTGCTCTTGAGATGCCTACTGTAAAGGCCGATATGCTCGACTCTTACCAATACGCTGTTTTACGTAATCAGGCACTGGCCAATGACGGGTTGCAACCCGTTTACAGCCCGGACGACATCACTGCTTTTGCCGATGGTACCGGTATCGACAACGACTGGCGCAAAATTTTTCTGAAAGACATGCGTACCTCGCAACGGTACAATATAGAACTCAACGGAGGAAATGAGAGAGTACGTTATTATGTCAACGGCGGTTATGCCCGTACGGAAGGAATGTCATATGCCATGATGATGTGTGTTCAGATGAACATGAAAGAAGAATTTGATCGCGTCTGGAAATGGGCAAGAACATATATGTACATGGAAGATGGTTATAACAAAGGCTAT
>OMFC01001094.1_pt1 | contig 12375 bp, 8 predicted proteins | sample 1645531 | NCBI WGS metagenome assembly OMFC01 (sample SAMEA103958112, study PRJEB25191) | human gut metagenome | biome: human-associated habitat [ENVO:00009003]; feature: intestine environment [ENVO:2100002]; material: feces | place: Germany | collected 2013/2015 | reverse complement strand
TTACCTCCACGCGCAATGGCTCTGTCACGTCCGTACAAGCGGTTTACGTTCCCGCTGATGACTTGACTGACCCCGCCCCTGCGCAGACATTCACCCATCTGGACGCAACGACTGTTTTGAGCCGTAAGATTTCCGAGCAGGGCATTTACCCGGCCGTTGACCCGCTGGCATCCACCTCCCGTATTCTGGAGGCGGATATCGTCGGTCAGGAGCACTACGAAACGGCGCGTGCGGTGCAGGAGATTCTGCAAAAATACGCTGATTTGCAGGATATTATTGCCATCTTGGGCATCGAAGAACTCAGCGAAGAGGATCGTCTGACGGTTGCGCGCGCCCGCAAGGTGCAGCGCTTCCTGTCCCAGCCGTTCCACGTTGCGGAGAAGTTCACGGGCATCAAGGGCGTGTATGTCCCGCTGAAGGACACCATCCGCAGCTTCAAGGCGATTCTGTCCGGCGAAATGGACGAATATCCTGAATCCGCCTTCTTCAACGTCGGCACGATTGAGGATGTCAAGGCCAAAGCCACGAAGGAGCAGTAAGCGATGGACACGTTTCAGCTCAATATCCTCGCCGCGTCGTCCGCCTTCTATGAGGGCGAATGCGAATCGCTGGTTGTGCCGACGCCCGATGGCAAGTGCGGTGTGCTGGCGCACCACAGCAACGCCATTGCCGCCATCAAGGCCATCAACGCCGCCCGCATGGCCCTGGGCGGAACGGGCGCCCATTTTGTCCCGCTGGACAAAGTCATCCGCACCATGCTGGATACCGGAAGGGACATGCAATCCAAATACAAGGAGACCGCCCAGGGCGGCTTGGCCGTCAACGTGGTGAATTGCTGAGAAGGCAAGAACATCCTCCCTTGGTTTTCCAAGCGCGTCTGTTCCCGTAAAAAACGCTCCGCCGGATTGACAGATACGGGGAGCAAAGGTAGGGTGCGGTCATGCTTTCACGCCTTTTTCTCGCTCTGGCCCTGTTGCTGGGCGGCACGGGACTGTCCCGGGCCGTTCACGTCGTCATGTGCGGCGGCCCCGCGCTCAGGCAATGGGAAGGGCTGAGAATACAGCCTGACAGGCATGACAACTGGTGGGCCAACTTTGTCAGGGCCTCCACCATCCGCATCGCCCAGATCCAGCAGCAAGACCCTGCCGCCAGAATCACCTGGATTGTTTACCGCCCCGGTTACGCAACCCGGGGGAGGGAAGACGGCAAACCTTACACCCGCTGGATTGCGGACCTGGCTTCCAAGTACAAAATCAAGCTCGTCTGGGCGGACAGCGCCGACCAGGCCATCCGGGCGCTGAATGCCTCCCCGCGCTTCCGCGGCGACAAGGTGGAATCCTTTTACTACTTCGGCCATTCCAACTGCTATGCGTGGATGCTGGACTACGGCAACAATATCATGGCCGTTTCCACGGAATGGATCCATGAAACGGACCTGAACCGGATACGGCGGGATATTTTCACGCCGCAGTCCGACTGCTGGAGCTTCGGCTGCTATACGGGGGCCAGCATGTCCCGCTGGTGGAAGCGCATCATAGGCGTCCCCCTCTGGGGCAACACGGAATCCACCCGCTACGGCCCCGTCTCTGACGGCAGGCTGCCGGAAGGCGCGGGAAAATGGGTTAAATAGCAGTCTTGCACCGCCCTTTTCCTTCAAAAACCGCTTCCCGATTAATTCTCTTCAGGTTTACGGCGTTGCGTTGCGGCGTTGAAATGCCCCATAGCAACTACAAGTCACATAAAGGGGGACGCTACTGTAGAAAGGATATTTTCTACAATACCTTGCATTGTCTGGCCAAAAGATATCAACAGCGGAGATTTAGCGTCAATTTCGCGCCCCTTCACATCGTTTGCCAGACGGAAAATGGCAAATCAGCCAACTGGCCGACCACGCCTCCAGCCTGAGTCAAACAGATATGAACTTGTCCTTGGACTTGAGCGCTGAAATAAAAAACACGATCTTTCCCGTTTTTCAACAACTGTCCGAGGTGTAAAATCTCGGGCAGTTTTTTCATTTTTAAGCCTGAAGGCTTGCAATCGTATTGCCATATGACCGGGCTGCCGTATAATGAGGGCGGACGGAAAACATCCGTCATTCTCTGACAACAATCATGAACCAAGCACCCCATGTTGCCATCGTCGGCGCCACCGGAGCGGTGGGCGTTGAAATCCTGTCCTGCCTGGAAACACGCAATTTTCCCGTAGGCTCCCTGAAGCTTCTGGCCTCCGCCCGGTCCGCCGGAAAACAGGTTGCTTTCCGCGGGAAAATGCTGACTGTGGAAGAATTGACGGAAAAATCCTTTGATGGGGTGGACATCGCCCTGTTCAGCGCAGGCGGAGGCATTTCCCTGAAATTCGCTCCTGTCGCGGCTGCTGCGGGCTGCGTGGTCATTGATAATTCCTCCGCCTTCCGGCAGGAGCCGGACGTGCCCCTGGTGGTGCCGGAAATCAACCCGGAAGCGGCTTTCAACCACCCCCGCAATATCATCGCCAACCCGAACTGCACCACCATCATCACGTTGATGGCCCTCTTCCCTCTGCATCAGCGTTTCGGGTTGAAAACCGTCATTGCCTCCAGTTACCAGGCGGTTTCCGGCAGCGGCCAGCACGGCATCGCGGAACTGGAAGCCCAGGTTCGCGCCGTCGTGGACGGCCACCCTGTAGTGAAAAATGTTTATCCTCACCAGATAGCCTTCAACCTTCTTCCCCAGATCGACTCCTTTGCGGAAAACGGCTATACCAAGGAAGAGCTTAAAATGCTCAATGAAGGCCGTAAAATTCTCTCCCTGCCCGAACTCAAGGTAACATGCACCTGCGTGCGCGTGCCCGTTTACCGTTCCCATTCCATCGCCGTCACCGCCCAGTTTGAAAAACCCGTGGACGTGGAAACGGCCCGCAGCGCCTATGAAGGCAAACCCGGAGTCGCCCTGATGGACAACCCTGCGGAGGGCGTGTGGCCTACCCCGCTGGACAGCACCAACGGAGACACCTGCTACGTGGGGCGCATGCGCATGGACATGGCGATCGACAATGCCCTGACCCTCTGGGTCGTGGGCGACCAGGTCCGGAAAGGGGCCGCACTCAACGCCGTACAAATCGCGGAATTGCTGGTCAACCGCTGAACCGCTTCCTCCCCCGCACCTATCCCATAACGCCATGTGTGAACAATCTCTGAACGACTACATCACGGAACAATGCGCCCTGATTGACGCGGCGCTGGACAGGCTGTTGCCCGCAGAGGACGAAAGTCCCGAAACCATCCATAAAGCCATGCGCTACAGCATATTTGCGGGTGGGAAAAGAATGCGCCCCGTCCTTTGCCTGGCGGCGGCGGAGGCCTGCGGAGGCCTGGCGGTGGACGCCCTGGTTCCCGCCTGCGCCGTGGAAATGATGCATACGTACTCCCTCATCCATGACGACCTGCCAGCCATGGACAACGATGATTTGCGCCGCGGGAAGCCCACCAGCCACAAGGCTTTCGGAGAAGGCGTCGCCATTCTGGCGGGAGACGCTCTGCTGACGGAAGCTTTTGCCGTAATCGCCCAGGTGGACGACACGGAACGCTATACCGTCAGGGACTACGTAAGGGAACTGGCAGCCACCGGCGGCAGCACCATGCTCATTGGAGGCCAGATTCTGGATTTGGAGGGAGAGCGCAAGCAGCTCTCCGAACCGGAAGTGCGCACCGTGTACGAAGGGAAGACGGCAGCCCTGCTGACCACGGCCCTTCGCTTCGGCGGCATGTCCGCAAACGCCACGGAAGCCCAGTTGGAAGCTCTGACGGACTTCGGTTACAACCTGGGACTGGCTTTCCAGGTGATTGACGACATTCTGGATCTGACGGCGTCCACGGAAAAACTCGGCAAGACCGCCGGCAAGGACGTCAATTCCCGGAAATCCACCTGTCCGTCCCTGATCGGCCTGGATGGCGCCCGTTCCGAAGCCAAATGCCGCACCCAGGCGGCTCTGGATGCCCTGATGATCTTCCCGGAAGAACGCCGCGCCCGCCTGGTGGAACTGGCCAACTATCTTCTTAACCGCGAATATTAAGCCGCTTCTTCTTTCATGTCCTCAGAAACCGTATCCGACAACGTAGAAACCCTGATCAATCTGGCGCTGGCCGAAGACTTCGGCTCCGGCGACGTGACTTCCACCTATTTCGTCCCGGAACATCTGACAGCCAGGGCTATTTTGACTCCCCGGAAAAAAGGCGTTCTTTCCGGCGTCAATGTCGCGGCGGAAGTTTTCCGCAAGGTGGATCCCTCCCTGAAGGTGGAAGTTTACCTGCACGACGGGGAAGCCGTGGCGCCCGGCGCCGTGGTGATGCTCATTGAAGGTTCCGCCCGCTCCATCCTGGGGGCGGAACGCACCGCCCTCAACTTCATCCAGCGTCTTTCCGGAGTAGCTACGCTCACCAGACAATACGTGAAAGCCGTTTCCCACACCAGCGCCCGCATCCTGGATACCCGCAAAACCACCCCCGGTTACCGTCTGCTGGAAAAAGCGGCCGTCGTTCATGGCGGAGGCACCAACCACCGCATGGGCCTTTATGACCGCGCCATGGTGAAAGACAACCACCTGATGACGGATGGGAATACGGGACACCTTCAGGAATGCATCAACAGGCTGCGGAAGGAAAAGCCCGGCGTGGAAATCCAGCTGGAAGCGGACACCCTGGAACAGGTGGCTACCTTCCTTAAACTGGAAGGCGTGGACCATATCCTTCTGGACAATATGACGCCGGAAATGCTGAAACAGGCCGTCGCCATGCGCGGAGAACGCACCACCCCCCTGATGGAGGCCAGCGGAGGCGTTCATCTGGACACGGTAGCCGCCATTGCGGAATCCGGCGTAGATTTTGTCTCCGTAGGCTATGTGACCCACTCCGCCCCCTCCCTGGATCTGGGGCTGGATTTCAGCGTAGAATAACCCCTCATCATTCCCTACGTCATGGACCTGTCTAATTTCAGAGAAGAATACCTCAAAGGCCAGCTGCACAGAAAAGACCTGGCGGAAAATCCCTTTGAACAATTCCAAACCTGGTTTGAACAGGCCCTGAAAGCGGATATTCCGGAACCCAACGCTTTTTCCCTAGCCACGGCGGATGCGCAGGGCAGGCCCTCCCTGCGCACCGTGCTGCTCAAATATTTTGACAGGACGGGCTTTGTTTTCTTCACCAACTACGGCAGCCACAAGGCCCGTGACATTGAAGAAAATCCGCAGGTCTGCATGATGCTTCCCTGGGTCATGCTGGAACGCCAGATCATCATTTACGGAAAAGCCGTTAAAGTTTCCCGCGCGGAATCCCTGAAATATTTCCTCACCCGCCCCAAGGAATCCCAGCTTGGAGCGTGGGTTTCACACCAGAGCTCCGTCATCTCCGGGAGAAAACTGTTGGAAATGAAGCTGATGGAGCTGAAAAACAAATTCTCCAAGGGGGAAATTCCCCTGCCCTCCTTCTGGGGCGGCTACCGAATCATCCCGGACACCTTTGAATTCTGGCAGGGCGGCCCCGGCCGCGTGCATGACCGTTTCATGTACAAACTTCAGGAAAACGGTTCCTGGACCATTGAACGCCTTCAGCCATGATCTCCCGGCGCACAACAAACCAGGGCCTTTCTTTCCTGGACGTGACAACACCGCTCTGCACGGCATCCCTGTGCCTTCAGGGAGCGCACCTCACCTCATGGAAGCCGGAAGGGCATGAGGATTGCCTCTTTCTTTCTCCCAATGCAGCCTTTGTCCCCGGCAAAGCCATCCGCGGAGGAATTCCCGTCTGCTGGCCCTGGTTCGGCCCCCGGAAAGGCGCGCCGTCCCACGGCATAGCGCGCATTTCGGAATGGCGCCTCCACCACCAGGAAATGGACAAGCGCGGCAACATCCTGCTTTCCCTGGCTTTCTATCCGGAAGAGGAATCCTATCCCGCCGCCATCCTGCGCCTTACACTGGGCAGCACGCTGACCATGAAACTGGAAACCACGGCGCGCACGCAGCCCTGCAAACTCACGGAAGCCTTCCACAACTATTTTGCCGTCGGCAACCTGACCAAATGCCGCGTTCACGGGCTGGAAGACATCCCGTTCCGGGAAGAAGCCGCCCAGCCCATGAAACACGGAGAACGCCCGCTGGCGCCGTTGGGGTGTCTGGATCGCGTTTACGACATCCCCTCCTATTCGGGAAAAACAATACTGGAAGACCTCATGCTGAACCGTGCCATCACGGTGGAGCGGAACCATGCCTCTTCCGTCATCGTCTGGAATCCCGGACAACAGGGCGCCGGCAACATGGCGGACCTGGGCGCGGAATCCTGGAATAAATTCCTGTGCATTGAAACGGGGAATGCGGCGCCCCGTTCCATTTCCCTTGCTCCCGGGCAGACCCATACCCTTTATCAGAAAATTTCCGTAAAGCATATGGAGGAAGCTTGTTCCCCTTGTTAAAACGGCAGGCAGCATTACCTCTCCAGTAACATTCCGGGGCACCCCCTTGTTGACCTTCCTGAAAAGCCCTTACAGTTGAATTTCAGTATCCCCTTTCTTCACTGAATAATTACTGTCATTAATGATTAAAGAGTAAGAGGCATTCGACCTGACCGATACCGTGCCTTTCCCATCAAAAACAATATCGGTTGCAATGCCGCCAAATCTCAAATTTTTGATCCCATGGCGGCCCTTGTTTTTTTTCAACCTCCACCGCACTTCTTTTCTGGCTGCGGACACTTCCTTGAATCCCAGCACATTTTCAATAAACAGGGAAATCGGCCCCAGGGCTGACCAGCCGCAAAATTCCGGTCTTACACGGCGTCCGTGTTCCGTGGAAGGAGCATTTCCGCTTGGGCTATAGCACTCCCAGATGGTATGCGGCTCTATGTTCCTGTAAGCGGCAAGCTGCTGGCTGATAACCTTCTCGGCAATAGCGTCGGCTTCTTCATGATAGCCATACTTTTCAATAGCCTTAATGGTCATATACGTCGTCGGCAGCCAAATCCCCCCTCTCCAATAATCCCCGGTCTGATGATGATAATCCTTATCTGAACGGGCCAGGGAAGGAGTCGGATAACTGCCTCCGAATTCTTCGGGATTCATCAAATGCCTGACCATGCTTTGCGCCTGTTCCCTGGAGGCGACCTGAGCCAGAAGGGGCCAGTAGGATGCAATGGTTTTAACGCGGCAGGGCTGTTTGTCCGAGATGGTTACATCGTAGTAAAATCCCTCCTTCTTATCCCAGTAAAGATGGTTAATCTTGTTCTTAAGCGCTTCATATTCAATATTCCATTTCTTAGCTTCGTCCGCATTGCCCAGAGCCTGCTCCATATCGGCAATGCAGCGGGCGCTGAGCGCCTGCTGGGAAATGGCATCCACCCATAAAACGTTACGATAGCCGCCGGCGTCACGCCCGCGGGGAGTATTATCCATTCCGCTCGCTCCCCCCGTCCAGGTAAATCCGTCAGCGCCGATGGAATTCAAGTGGATGTTCTGAGGAGAACACGCAAACCGTTCCCCTGATTTGGCCTGGGCAAACCAGTTGAAGTGCTTTTGCAGATATTGCTTCTTATTCAAGAGATCATCCAGGCGGTTCTTATCACCGGTGAAGTCAAAATATTCTTTCTCCACCCACGCAAATAACGGGGGATTGTCCACCAAATGGACCTTAAGTGGAGTAACGGCTTTTTCGTGAACAGGCTTGTAAAGGTTATCCAAACTCTCAACTCCGGGAAATGACCTGGGCGCATATTTGGCGAAAAGCACCATGAAACAGGTATCCCATATCCATATTTGATCTTCATAGCAATTCTCATCCATATAAGGGGACGCGGGAAGGCCTTCCGGCCCTTTTCTGACGCGGCCTGCCGCAATTTCCCATGTCTTATGATAAAGATCCACCATTTCCCGGTTTGGATGCACCGGAAGGGGAATCTCTTTTTTCCAATCCCGGTTAATGCAGGAATCCGGATGGGTTGTCGCGGAAAATCCCTGCAACGGGGCTGACAGCAGGAGAACCGAACCTGTGATTGCCGATAGTTTAGCATTCATCTATTCCATATTGATAAAATTAAAAAACTACTTCTTCAAAAGTTCCTTGAACGCAATATCAGCCATAATCACCTGACCATCGGCATTGGGATGAACGCCATCGGGGAAAAGTTCCGATTTATTCTGAAAAAAGGTGAAAAAGTCTATGGTTTTACATTTATTATCCCTCGCAACTTGCTTTACAAGAGGAACAATCTTATTTTCCACCGTTTCCTTGTCAATTTGGTTGGAAGACTGCCACGAGGGAAGAGGGATTGCACAATAAATTTGAATACCGGGCATGTTTTCCCTAAGTTCGGCGATGATGCCGGAATAATTCTGCTTAAACTCGGACAGGAATTTCCTGTTCTGAGGTTTGGCGTCATTAGTGCCTAAAGCGATAATGGCAATCTGTGCATGGGAATTGAGCGCGTTCCGGTACTCGCCCGTTTTAATATATGGAAGATCCCCCCTGGTTAAAAGGGTACGCCCGTTTATGCCGCAATTCAGAACTTCCACTTCCTTCTGTTTGCATTCCTTCTTCAGCTTTTGTTCCAGAAGATGGCTCCAGCGTAAAACATCCTTATTGGGTCCGGCTACTCCTGCCCCGAAAGTATTACTGTCTCCCAGACACGCAATGCGCAAGGGGACAGGCTGTCCGGTAACGGAAAGAACAAAGTCTACGATATGGGCGGGGTTGTCAAAACCGTGCGGATGGTGGCCGCCGGGACGGCGGATAACTTTTACGGGGCCTCCCAGCCTGGCGTAACGCTTAGCGAAAATATCTGTGTTTTCTTCAATAGGAACCACATCATCTTCCGTCCGGGAAATGAATAACAAAGGAATTCCGGCTTTGGCCATGCTGCGCATATTGTCCACGGGATTACCTTGATAGGACAAAGCCTGCTGTTCATTAAATCCATAGGCGCGCAGGCATTTGTTCCAGTCATCCGGAGAACCTTTGCCCTTGCCTTTGCCCGCCGGCCAGCTTTTGAAATCACAAACGGGAGCATCCACATAAATGCCTGCCACGCATAAAGGATGCTTTTCCGCCCAGTTCAGCGCATAAAGGCCTCCACGGCTCAGTCCTATCAATACCGGTTTTCTGGAAAACTTCCGTTCATCCACCAGGTACTTGTAAAACTGATCCATGGCATCCATGGCTTTGGGAGAACCGTAAAGGTCTTCCATGCTGATAAATACCGCTGCGTAACCGCGTTTCACCAGTTCAAGATCCGCTACAGGCTTATAATCGAAAAATTGAGGGCGCCATATCCACAGCTGCTCTTTTCCGGGGGCAACAGGCTTATCGGGAAAGACGATGAATGCCCTGCGACCGCCTATAGTAAACTCCTCCCGCAAAAAGCCGTTCCAGGTAGAAACCGTTTTAGGGAATTGGAGCTTGGCCTTCTCCCGGTCATACCCCGGAATCTCCGGGCGTGCATGTTTTGTTTTTACCAGCCACGCATTGCGGGTTTCTTCATGTTTTTTCATCGTTTCCGGCGTCGGGCGGTACTCTTTTTTCGCGACTTCCGCGTCAAGACCGATCTCCGGAACCAGCCCGGCGATCACCTCCCGGGCAATCATGTGATGCCCTTCCGGGCCGGGGTGCACGCCGTCACCGGAATACCTGAACCCGGGATTCCCGGCCTTCTCCCTGGCAATGAGTTTCCGAAGTCCGGGACGGATATCGATGACTTTCCAGCCATCTTTTCTTTTAGAAACCAGTCATTCTGCGTACTTGTCCAATACCGCGTCGTACTCAGCCTGTTCAGCGGAATCCCCCCGGAACAATGGGGGAGTAATGAAGACAACCGCCGCTTTTGCCGCGTCGGCAGCCGCTTTAAGGCGGATATTCCCTTCCTGGTACGCTTGAAAACGCGCCTTGTCAAACGCCTGCATAAGGCCGTCATTCATCCCGTAGCATGCCAGAATCAGTTGGGGCCGGAACATCCTGAGAACCCGGTCAAGGCGCTCATGCAGGCACGGACGGGGAAACCTGCCGCCCGCATGACCATACTCGCTCAACCCGGCTACCGTTTCGCTGGGAACGGAAAAGTTGACAATCTCGCAGGCCGCAAACTTTTTATCGGCTTTCAAGGCGTTTTCCACTTCATTGGCCCAACGCCCCGCATAAGCAATACTATCACCCAGAATGGCAATCCGGCCCTTATTCAAAGGCTGGGCATGAAGCCGCATCCCCACTCCCGCACAACACAGCATCATCAACAATAAACATCTTGCTATTAACAGAAAACGCATTTCACAATAATATGGTTGTACTTATTACTACTGAAAACGAAATAAATTTCTTGCAAGATACGGAAAAATACCGATCGGCAGGCACCCGCGCTGTTTCATGAAACAAAAAACCCGGCACTTCACCAACTCCCGTCCAACCCTCTTCCCGACAATCACGGCCCATCCCTTCCTTTACAGCGTCCCCCTCCTTCCCCCAATTTCTCCATTGCCGTCGGAGAACCATAGAAACCGGAAAACCGTTTACGCTTCTTCCCGAAAACGGATGGGGGCGGAAGAAGTCCTTTTCCTGAAGAAATAGGGCAGGATTCGGCTTGCCAAAAAGTCTCTTTTAAGGTTTGGTATGTTCCGAGCCTTTTGGCGCGTTCCCTATCAAGATGCATACAAACCCACCTTCCGATGTTGGCAACGCCGCAACCTTTATTGCGGAAATTTACGGTCAGGATGTCTTCAACATGGAGACCATGCGCAATTACCTGCCCCGCCCCGTTTACAAAAAACTGCTGGCTACCATCCGCAAGGACGAAAAACTGGACCCCGACATCGCCAATGAAGTGGCTCAGGCCATGATGACGTGGGCTCTGGAAAAGGGAGCCAGCCATTACACGCACTGGTTCCAGCCTCTCAATGGAAGCACGGCGGAAAAGCACGACTCCTTTGTGGACGTGGACCCGGAGGGAAATCTGGAACTCAAATTTTCCGGCAAGAGCCTGGTGCAGGGCGAGCCGGACGCCTCCAGCTTCCCTTCCGGCGGTCTCCGCGCCACCTTTGAAGCACGCGGCTACACCGCATGGGACCCCACCAGCCCCGCCTTCATCAAACGGACGGAAAACGGCGCCACGCTTTGCATCCCAACCGCTTTCTGCTCTTACAAGGGACAGGCGCTGGACAAAAAGACGCCTCTCCTGAGATCCATGACTGCCGTCACCCGGCAGGCTAAGCGGCTGTTGTCCTGCTTTGGCGGTCCGGACAACATTCATGTCAGCGCCGACCTGGGGGCGGAACAGGAATACTTCCTGGTGGACAAGCAGCTTTATGCCCTGCGCCCGGACCTGATGATGTGCGGACGCACCCTCTTCGGCAATGTGCCCCCCAAGCACCAGCAGATGGAAGACCACTACTTCGGCTCCATCAAGGACCGCGTGCTGGAATTCATGGTGGACGTGGACGAAGCCCTCTGGAAACTCGGCATCCCGGCCAAAACGCGCCACAATGAAGTCGCTCCCGGCCAGTTTGAGATCGCACCCATTTTTGAAAGCCAGAACCTGGCCGTGGACCATAATATGCTGGTCATGGAGGTGCTCCGGAAAACCGCCAACAAGCATGACATGGTCTGCCTGCTGCATGAAAAGCCCTTCTCCGGCATGAACGGCTCCGGCAAGCACAACAACTGGTCCCTCTCCGCCCCCGGTTACGGCAGCCTGCTCAATCCCGGTTCCAGCCCGCAGGAAAACGCCATCTTCCTCACTCTGCTCTGCGCCACCATCAAGGCCGTGGACGAACATGCGGATCTGCTGCGCGCCTCCGTCGCCAAATCCGGCAATGAACACCGCCTGGGTGCCCATGAAGCCCCCCCGGCCATCATTTCCATCTTCCTGGGAGATCTGCTGGATGAAATCATTGAGCAAATCGAGAAAGGAGGCACTAAAAAAGCGCGCACCCAAAAGACCATCAACATCGGCGTGGACACCCTGCCCATGTTCCCTCTGGACGCCTCCGACCGGAACCGCACCAGCCCCTTTGCCTTCACAGGCAATAAATTCGAATTCCGCGCCGTAGGTTCCTCCCAAACCTGTGCATGGCCCATGACGGTGCTCAACACCATTGTGGCGGAAAGCCTGGATGAAATCTGCACCATCCTGGAACCTGTCAAGGACAAGCCCGAGGAGTTCCACGCCACCCTCAACAAGCTCCTTCAAAACATCATCAAGAAGCATAAGCGCATTCTATTCAGCGGAGACGGCTACGGAGAAGCCTGGGTAGAGGAAGCGGAACGCCGCAATCTCCCCAACATCCCCGGCACCATTGAAGCCCTGGCCGCTCTGGAAACGCCCAAGGCCAAGGCGCTTTTTGAAAAGTACAAAGTGGTCAGCCCCGTAGAACT
>OMFC01001087.1_pt1 | contig 12451 bp, 10 predicted proteins | sample 1645531 | NCBI WGS metagenome assembly OMFC01 (sample SAMEA103958112, study PRJEB25191) | human gut metagenome | biome: human-associated habitat [ENVO:00009003]; feature: intestine environment [ENVO:2100002]; material: feces | place: Germany | collected 2013/2015 | reverse complement strand
CCGAACGGCTATGCGTCAGCAGGATATGTTTCAGTTCATTATCTTCAGGATAATATTTATTAATGATAGCAAGTGCGTCCATTCTCAATTAAATTCTTATTTTTGTGCAATATTACAAAATAATCACCACATATCATGAAAACAAAATACATTTTCCTATGCTGCCTCTTGTTTACTTTCAACGCCGTGACCGCGCAAAAAGTTATTACCGGAGCCGAACAGATGGACCACCTCTTACCTATATTAAAAGGGAAGCGTGTGGCATTGGTTGTAAACCAAACCTCCAAAGTAGGAGAAACCCATCTGTTGGACACCCTGCTTGCAGCGCATATACAAATAAAAAAGGTATTCGCTCCCGAACACGGATTCCGGGGTGACGCCGATGCCGGAGAAACCATCAAGAACGGAAAAGATACCCGTACAGGAGTACCCATCCTGTCCCTTTACGGTAAAAATAAAAAGCCGGCTGCGGCACAGCTACAGGATATAGACCTGATTGTGTTTGACATTCAGGATGTAGGCGCCCGTTTCTATACCTATATCAGCACCATGCAGTATATAATGGAAGCTTGTGCCGAGAACCGGAAACAACTGGTCATCACAGACCGTCCCAATCCTTGCGATTATGTGGACGGTCCTGTGCGACAGAAAAATCAGAAAAGTTTCGTGGGCATGCATCCCATACCTATTTTACACGGTTGCACTGTAGGCGAGTTGGCTCAAATGATCAATGGTGAAGGCTGGTTATCCAATGGCAAAAAATGCGCGTTGACCGTTATCCCCGTAGAAGGTTGGAAACACGGACAACCCTATTCGCTTCCGGTAAAGCCCTCTCCCAACCTGCCCAACGACCAAGCAATTGCCTTATATCCTTCACTCTGCCCGTTTGAAGGTACAGCCATCAGTGTGGGCAGAGGTACTCTTTATCCTTTTCAAGTAATCGGTTCACCGGATATCCGCATCTCCTCCTTTTCTTTCAGACCGGAAGCCTTGGAAGGCTTTGACAAGAATCCGATGTATAAAAACCAATACTGCTATGGCAATAATCTCCGCCATATCACCGCCCCGAAAGGATTCTCTTTAAAATACATCATCACCTATTATCAAGCTTATCAAGACCTTGGGAAAGCGGACAAGTTCTTTACCCGCCCGCAATGGTTCGACCTGCTGATAGGGAACCGTACCGTAAGGGAACAAATCATGAAAGGAGCCAGTGAAGAAGAAATCCGTGCAGGATGGCAGAATGAACTGGAAGCCTACAAAAAGATGAGAGAGAAATACCTGCTTTATGAATAATATTTCCTTCCAAGCTGACGGCTTTCGTCAAAAAAGGAGCCAACAACCCAATCTATTCAGGACACGCAACACCATTCCTCTGCATCCACCAAGTCCCAACCACAAACGGCTTTCCAACCGCCAACACATGGAATCCGTTTCAATCTTCTTTCCGGAAGGTCTGCATACCCTTCTCACCACCCCGATGATATCCGTGTCCTCACATTCCTCATAAAAACGACAAACGCCATCTCCCTGCATCAAATAACGACTGCCTCTTTTTTGAATAATCCGATGCAATACATACCGGTCTGTCTGCCGGAACAGAATGACATCAAAAAGTTTCAACTCCTCCTTATCATACGGCCCCACCACCACTTCATCCTTCCCATTTCTCAGTAAAGGCATCATGGAATTGCCTTTCACCCGGAACTTCACACTCCTGCCACTTTTGATTTCCGACTCCACCCACGCAAAGAAACATTCATTCGCTATCCGCTTCATACCCATCTCCATATAAAGTACGACATACTAATTTCACCGCCTCCGCATCGGGCAAACACTCCAGATGATAAACAGGAATGGATGAAACCATCTTTTCCAACAGACTACAAACCCCACTGTATAATTCCTCCTCGTATGCAAATGCAGGAGGAGCAGACGGATGCAAGTTGATCTGCATATCCACAGTACCGCTTCTGACGGTACCTGGACTCCGCCGGAAGTCGTTGCAGCGGCGCTTGCAGCAGGGCTGGGAGCTATTGCTGTTACCGATCATGACAGCGTGGCCAATGTGGCGGCGACACATGAGCTGGCCGTCGCAGCAGGATTAAAATTTATTCCCGGTGCGGAGATCTGTTCGACGAAAGACGATTTCTGTTTTCATATCCTGGGTTATGGTATCGATGTCACAAACAAACGGCTGCTGGATTTATTGGAGCATAATGAGCGGCTTTTGAACAGCAAGGATGATGAAAGCATAAAAATGTTGATCGAACGAGGCTGGCCGCTGGATTTTGAAGAGTTTTTGCGGTATGATTATGATAGAAGACGCGGAGGCTGGAAAGCCCTGGCTTTCTTGCAGGATAAAGGGCTCTGCGGCGATGTCAATGATTTTTTCAGCAGGATTTTTACCAAAGAACATGATCTTGGTTTTCCGGTTTTTCCTTCGATCAAAGAAGTTGTGGATGCCATCCATGCTGCCGGCGGCGTAGCTTTATGCGCGCATGCAGCCAGCAGTTTTCATGGGCCGGGGCTGGCAGCGACACTGCTGGAATTGGCGAAGGAGGATTTTGATGGGTTTGAATGTTACCATTCGGGACACAGCAAGGAAGATACTGCGGCACTGCTCACTTATTGCCGTCAGCATCAGCTTCTTGTCAGCGGCGGCAGCGACTGCCACGGCAGTTTTGTGCCGTCACGTGCGCTGGGCCGGCCTGTTATCGACAGCAGCGACCTGAATTTACCGGGATTGTTATAAGGGAGGAATGGAATATGACGAAGGCAAAAGTTTATTTTTCGGATATGCGTACCAGATATGGCGGGTTGAGTTTACCGCAGAAGCTGGGTAAGCTGATCGAAGCAGCCGGGATCGAAGATATTGATTTTCAGAATAAATTTGCGGCGATCAAGATCCACTTCGGCGAACCGGGCAATCTTTCTTTTCTGCGCCCAAATTATGCCAAAGTAGTTGTTGATACCGTTGCCGCACAAGGAGGACGTCCGTTTCTGACAGACTGCAACACTTTATATGTAGGTCGTCGTAAGCATGCGCTGGAGCATATTACAGCTGCTTACGAAAATGGTTTCAGTCCTTTTTCAACAGGCTGTCACATTATTATTGCCGACGGCTTGAAGGGTACTGACGAAGCTTATGTAACTGTGCCGGGCGGCGAATTGGTGCAAGAGGCGAAAATAGGCAAAGCATTGATGGATGCGGATATCGTGATTTCCCTGAACCATTTTAAAGGTCACGAAGCTACTGGTTTCGGCGGCGCTATTAAAAATATCGGTATGGGCGGCGGTTCTCGTGCCGGCAAAATGGAAATGCACCATGACGGCAAACCGCATATCAGTGAACGCAAATGTATCGGCTGCGGTGCCTGCGAAAACATCTGTCCCGCCCGCCCGGTCAAGGCGATCCGTGTCAACGGCGTTGCAAAACAACATTTTGTAGAGAAACCAGTCGCGACGAAAATAAAAAAGCGCATATCGATCTGGATAAATGTGTTGGCTGCGGACGTTGTATCGGTGCCTGTCCGATGGACGCGGTGAAGCCGCCCGCTGATGGTTCCAGTATGGAAGCGCTCAATAAAAAGATGGCGGAATATGCCTGGGCTATTTTGCACGGCAGGCCGCATTTTCATATCAGCCTGATCGTTGACGTATCTCCTTACTGTGATTGTCATGCGGAAAATTACGCACCTGTAGTGCCTAATATCGGTATGCTGGCATCTTTTGACCCGGTGGCGCTGGATCAGGCCTGCGCAGATCTGGTCAACGCAGCGCCGGTCATGGCGAACTCACTGCTGGACGATCATTTAAAAGCTGATCCGGAAGGCTGTCAGGAACATGATCATTTCCATAACCTGACACCGGAATCTGAATGGAAGACCTGTCTTGCTCATGCCGAAAAGCTGGGTATGGGAACACGCGCGTATGAACTGGTAACAGTAAAATAAAAGGAGCTGACAGTATGATTGTTACGACCACACCTGCTGTAGAAGGCAGAAAAATCGTTGCTTATAAAGGTATTGTTTTTGGGGAAGTAGTTTCCGGCGTCAATTTTATCAAGGATATGTTTTCCAGCATTACGGATATGATCGGCGGCCGCAGCGGGACCTATGAAAAGGAACTGCAGGAAGCACGTGAAAAAGCGCTGGCGGAAATGTCTGAGCGCGCCGCTAAATTGGGCGCCGATGCCGTAGTCGGTGTCGATGTGGATTATGAAGTGCTGGGGGAAACTAACGGTATGCTGATGGTCAGCGTTTCCGGAACCGCAGTTAAACTGGACTAAGAGCATATAACTAAAACCGTGAAGTGGTACTTGAAAGTTGGATAATTAAATAGAGCTCAGTGCTATCAGGGCCTGTTGTCTGTATTTTACAGACAGCAGGCCCTTTAAGTTTTTTTGTGTGTTTTGATAACAATTGAATCGAAAATTTGTGCAAGACCATAAAAAGTTTGAAATATACCAACGTAAATGTCTTGCGGGGGGGGGTACAGATGTGGTAATATATCATACAGAGATACAAAATAATTAAAAAATATTAAATAAAACGGTTGTTTTGTATCCGGAAATTCAAGACCTATGTCAGAAATTTTTATTTGATCTTAAATGATCAAGAAAAGGGGATGGTGCTGAATTTTAGGGTGTATGGACAGATAGTTACTCATTTTGCCTGTGTTGAAATTTATTGAAGAAGGTGTAGAAAATGTTGGGTAAAACTAAGAAAAATTTGGCACTAAAAATAACACTGGGATTAGTATTAGCTTTGCCGGTAGGAACAGCTTTAGCGGCGGATACAGCGACAATTGTTGATTACGATGCTCTTACTGTGAAGCCAAATGCGGAATTTATATACCACGGCGAGGGCGATAAGAAAGCAGATTTTACTGCTGCAGATATTAAACGCAGTGAAACGCAATGTGTATATGGAATTTTTGTTGGGGATAAAGCCGTTTTGAATGCGGCATCAGAAAATATAAACATATCGGTTACTAATACGGAGGGTGAAGCAAGAGCAGTATATGCGGGGGCTTTCACTGATAAAGACAAGCATGTTATAAATGGTGGGACATTAAACCTTGGTGATAATACAACTAAAAATGTCACGGTGAAGGTTGACGCGAAAAAAAATGCTCTGGGGCTGAATGCAATACGTTCAACGGACAACAGTGAGGTTGAACCGGGCATTATTAATGTCAAAGGTGAAAATGTAAGTATTGAAGCCAATTCGGCGGAAGGATCAGCTGTTGGTATTTGGGCACAAAATAATAAGACTGTAAATGATGGCAATCCGTCCACTGTGAAAATAGATGCTGATAACACCTATATTAACGTAACTTCTGGTAATAAAGTGCCAACCGCAGGGGAATATAATAATATCGGCATTGTTAATTATAGCGGTGCTAAAGTAATTATTAACGGTAATTTAACAGTAGAGTCAGGAACTTTTTTGAGCACTCGCGGCGGTGCAACAACAGAGATCAATAAAGATGGCAAGGGTACAGTTAAAATCAACGGAGATATTAATTTTAACTATGACCAACCGACATCAGGAACATCGGTAGATGCAATTGTTGATTTAAATTTAACAACACAAGACTCTGTCTTTAACGGCAATATCTTTGTTAACGGTAATCCTTATCCGCCAGACGGGAAAAAAGAGGTTGGCGGCATGACCTTAGGACTTGCCAATGGTGCACAATGGAATACTGATGAGAACAGCTTTGTTAATAAACTAAATTTTAACGATGGTATTATTAATGTGAATGGCGGTGAGGGGCAGGAAGTTAAACTTGGTGACATTAATGGCAGTGGAGGCACTGTAAATATGTTAACGAGCTCCGATTTAAAAACCGCCAAATTATCAATTGGTACGATAGAATCTGATGCTGTAAATAAAATCGATCTCAAAGCCAAAGCGGCGGCCGGTCCTAAACTTACAATTAATTACACTGGTATCACCGCCGACGATCTTAACAATGTGACTGATGATTTAGGGGGTTTAGCTAAAAATATTAGTGTTGCGGAAGGTACTAATACTGGTCTTACAGCTACGGCTAATGTAGCAGAAGGTTTGTTAAAGGGTTCAGTAAGCGCTGATCTGGATACTGCCGCCAGCGGCAGTACGGTCAAGGTTGACAGCGTCAAACAAAATAAGGAAAGTTCTACTATGACTTCTATGCGCAATATTGCCAGTGTGGCGATCGTTTCATGGCGGCAGGAGGACAGCACGCTGAGCCAGCGGTTAGGAGAATTGCGTAACAGCGAGGGAGGCCAAGGCATTTGGGCACGTATGAACCGCGGTGAATTTGAATACAGCGGTGCTTATAAAAATCAGTACAATTTTTTCCAGCTGGGTTATGATAAAGCAGCCGGCAGCTGGCATTATGGTGCGGCAATAAGCCATAACGACGGAAAAACTACTTACGATAGCGGTAAAGGTGAAAACAAGAGCACCTCCCTGTCACTTTATGGAACCTGGCTGGGTGACAGAGGACATTATACTGATATTGTTTTAAAACAGGGTCGTTTATCCAACGAATACGATAATTATGCGGCAGCAGGGCATACTCATGGAGATTATGATGCTTGGGGAACTTCTTTGAGCGGTGAATATGGTATGAAGGTAGGCCTCGATAACGGCTGGTATGTAACGCCGCAGGCTCAGCTGACCTTGATGCGTATCGGCGGTGAGGATTATACTACTAATAACGGTATCAAAGTCAACCAGGATACACTGGAGAGCTGCGTTGGACGAGTGGGCTTTGAAATGGGTAAAACTATCAGCGATAAAGGCAGCATTTATGCCAAAGCTTCATTGCTGCATGAATTTGCAGGTAATGCCGATACTTATCTGAACCTGAATAGTATCAGCAACAGCTACAGTCAGGATATTGGCGGCACCTGGTATGAAGCAGGCCTGGGCTTCAACTTCAAAACTACGGACAACAGTTATGTTTATGCTGATGTAGTTAAAACATTTGGCGATGATATTAAAACTCCTTGGCAGTGGAATGTGGGTGCTCGCTGGAGTTTCTAAGCAGTATTGAAATCTGAACAGAAGAGAAATAAAAAAGCACCGCCTGAAAGCGGTGCTTTTTTATTTCTCTGTTTTTCTCATGGGCTTCGCTTTTGGTATTTTGGGCGCGGTCAGTTCAAAGCTGTGGGCGATCATGGCAAATAATTCGCCTTTGGGTACACTGTTTACTTCGACGGTGTTCCAATGTTCTTTGTTCATATGCCAGGCCGGGTAAACGCCTTTGTAAGTACGGCGCAGAAATTCGGATCTGACAGGATCACATTTCAGATTTATGCAGAGCTTGCCTTGAAGATGCATAATACAGGCAAACCATTTACCACCGGATGGATGGCGCATAATAGTGAGATCGTTATCGGCAAAGGGATAATCTTCGACAGCATTAGGATAAGTAAGGCAATGAGCGATCAAGGTTTGTTTTTCCATGGCAGATACCTCGCTTTCGTCAGGCGGCATTAATTTTATCATAATTATATAACAAAAAAGCCGACCTCGCAGTCGGCTTTTTATTTTGTGATATGCTAATTATTTCCCTGTCAGTCTTTTGATGATTTCCTGATAGGCTTCTTCGACGCTGCCCATATCACGGCGGAAACGGTCTTTGTCGAGTTTTTCGTTAGTATCCCAGTCCCATAAGCGGCTGGTATCAGGTGTGATCTCGTCGGCGAGGATCACTTTTCCGTCTGCATCGACGCCAAATTCCATTTTGAAGTCGATCAGGCGTACTTTACGTTCAGCCAGAAAGGCTTTTAAGATTTCGTTGATCTTCAGGGCGCAGGCTTTGATTTCTGCAACCTGTGCATCGGTTGCCAAACCAAAAGCTTCGGCATAATCAGCGTTGATCATCGGATCGCCAAGGTCGTCGTTTTTATAGTAAAATTCTACGATAGGGCGTTTCATAACATAGCCTTCTTCGACGCCCATTTTTTTGGCCAGGCTGCCGGCGGCGATGTTACGGGTAACTACTTCCATGGGGATGATACTGACTTTTTTACACAGCGCTTCACGATCGCTGAGCTTTTTGATCTGATGATGGGGGATGCCGTGCTTGGCAAGCAGGTCAAAGAAAAAGCTTGTGATCGTATTATTCATAATGCCTTTATCTGCGATAGTGCCTTTTTTGAGGCCGTTCATGGCGGTAGCGTCATCTTTATAATAGATGATTACTTCATTGGGGTTCTCGGTTTCAAAAACTTTTTTGGCTTTGCCTTCATACAACATTTTTGCCATTGTCTGTAACCTGCTTTCTTTTAAATAAATTTATTAGTAGAGCCAGCGAATGTAAGGCACTCGTCGCCTGCTAAATCGCAAGTGTTGATATTGTTAGATGGATTTTTTACATTGTTAGTTTAGCTTGTTTGCTTTTCATTGTCAATGATTTTTCGGAACATTTAATATAAAAAATAGTAAAAAAAGGCGTTTTTATGCTAAAAATCCGAACATTTAAATAAAAATATGGAAAAATATTTGCTAAAACTCTTTACAAATCCTGAAAAGTGATTTATAATCACAGCATAAGCAACAGCGAAGTTGCGGGCCAAGGCCTGAGTTCGCCGTTGCTTTTTGTTTTATTCTGTTTAGTTTCAGTGAGGGGGAGAAAATTATGAGCAATGTACCGAAAATGTTTGGCAGCCTGGTATTTAATGAAACGGTTATGAAAGACCGTTTGCCAACGGCTACCTACAAGACTTTCAAAAACGCTGTCTTAAAAGGCGAAGTGCTGGATCTGCCGATTGCCAACATCATCGCCAATGCGATGAAAGACTGGGCGCTGGAACATGGCGCGACCCATTTTACCCATTGGTTCCAGCCGATGACCGGTATTACTGCCGAAAAGCATGAAAGCTTTATCGCTCCGACGGCAGACGGCCGCGTTATTATGGATTTCTCCGGGAAAGAACTGATCCAGGGCGAGCCTGATGCTTCCAGCTTTCCTTCGGGCGGTCTGCGCGCTACTTTTGAAGCCCGCGGCTACACTGCTTGGGACCCTACCTCTTATGCGTTTATCAAGGATGGCTGTTTATGCATCCCGACTGCGTTTTGCTCCTATACCGGCGAAGTATTGGATAAAAAAGCGCCGCTGCTGCGCTCGATGTGCTGTGTCGACCAGGCTGCCAGACGTATACTGGCGCTGTTCGGGCAGGCGACCGAGAAGGTTGTGACTACTGTCGGGCCGGAGCAGGAATATTTCCTCGTCGATAAGGCGATGTGGGAGCAGCGTAAGGATCTGGTATATACGGGGCGCACACTGTTCGGAGCCAAGGTTCCGAAAGGGCAGGAGATGGAAGACCATTATTTTGGCATCATCAAGCCGCGCGTCCTGGCTTTTATGAAGGAGCTGGATGAGGAGCTGTGGAAGCTGGGCGTGCTTGCTAAAACGGAGCATAACGAAGTTGCTCCGGCCCAGCATGAGCTGGCACCTATTTTTACTACTACTAACGTAGCTTCTGATCATAATCAGCTGACAATGGAATTTATGAAGCGCGTTGCCCTGCGTCACGGACTGGTATGCCTGCTGCACGAGAAACCCTTTGAGGGCGTTAATGGCAGCGGTAAGCATAATAACTGGTCTATTGCGACGACTGAAGGCGATAATTTACTGAATCCCGGTAAAGAACCACATAAAAATACCCGTTTCTTACTGTTTCTCGCAGCTATCATCAAAGCTGTTGATGAATATCAGGATCTGCTGCGCGTAAGTGTAGCCAGCGCCGGTAACGATCATCGTCTCGGCGCGAACGAAGCGCCTCCTGCGATAGTATCTGTTTTCCTGGGGACGGAGCTGACCAATATTCTGGAAGCTATCGAAAAAGGGAAGCAGTATAATCCTGACGCGGCGGCGTTATTGAAATTGAGCGGCGATGTTATCCCGGCACTGACCAAGGATAATACGGACAGAAACCGTACGTCTCCGTTCGCTTTTACCGGCAACAAGTTCGAGTTCAGAATGCTGGGCAGCGAGTTTTCTATCGCCGGCCCTAATATCGTTCTCAATACTATCGTTGCCGAAGCTTTGAATCAATTCGCAGACAAATTAGAAAAAGCAGCCGATAAAGATGCTGCCATGAAGAAATTGATCAAAGAAACCATCGTCAAGCATAAACGTATCGTGTTCAACGGTGACGGTTATACGGACGCATGGGTAGAAGAGGCCAAATCGAGGGGGCTTCTTAATCTTAAATCCACACCGGAAGCGCTGCCTTATATGGAAGCGGAAAAAAATATCGAATTGTTTGTTAAACACGGTATTTTTACAGCGGCCGAGGTGCGTTCCCGGGTGGAGATCATGCTGGAAAAATATGCCAAAACGATCAATATCGAAGCCTTGACGATGCTGGATATGCTGTATAAGGATATCCTGCCGGCGGCAGCGGCTTATACTAATGACCTGCTGGGCAATGCTGCGGCCAAAAAGGACTTGGGGATCAAAAACTGCTTTGAAGCTGATCTGGCGGCGAAGATTTCCGAGTTGACCGCTAAAATGTATAACAGCGGTGAAAAGCTGGCCAAAGCCCTGAAAGGTGCTGAAAAATGCGTCGATATGAAAGCTGAGGCCAACTATTATCATGACACGGTTTTAAAAGAAATGGAGCTCCTGCGCAGCTATGCTGATGCTGCCGAAGAGCTGATCGGTGAAGACTATCTGCCGTATCCGACCTATGGCAAGCTGCTTTACGGCGTCAACAATTAAAGGACGCCCAGGGGAAGCTGACAACGCGAAGAAGCGTATCCGCTGAGGATACGCTTCTTTTTTATAAATAGAGCTAAAATGATTGGATGTGGGGGGACTATGATGATGGAAAAATACGCAGCAGCGGATACGATGTGGGTACTGATCGGCGCGTTTATGGTATTTTTTATGCAGCCGGGCTTTGCCATGGTCGAGACCGGTTTTACCAGAGCTAAAAATGCCGGCAATATCGTGATGAAAAATTTTATGGATCTGTGTCTGGGCAGTATCGTTTTTTGGATCATTGGCTTTGGCCTGATGTTTGGCACGGATATTGGCGGTTTGATCGGTGCGCCCGATTTTTTTGTGCAAAACGATTATGGGGCGTCTTATCCGTCCTGGGCCTTTTTTATCTTTCAAACTGTTTTCTGTGCTACGGCGGCGACTATTGTATCAGGTGCTATGGCCGAACGGACGAAGTTTTCTGTTTACTGTATCTACAGTATTTTGATCAGCGCGGTTATTTATCCGGTCTCGGGGCATTGGATCTGGGGCGGCGGCTGGCTTGGCGCCATGGGTTTTCATGATTTTGCCGGTTCTACGGCGGTCCATATGGTCGGTGGTGTAGCCGCGCTTGTCGGTGCCAAGATACTTGGTCCGCGTATTGGAAAATATAATGCTGACGGCAGTGTTAATGCCATACCGGGACACAGCCTGACGCTGGGCGCTTTGGGCGTATTCATTCTCTGGTTCGGCTGGTTTGGCTTTAACGGCGGCTCTACAGTTTGCGCGACCGGTGACGATGTCCTGACATCAATGGGCAGGATCTTTGTTACTACTAATATGGCCGCTGCCTCTGCCGCGACGGCAACGATGTTCCTGACCTGGCTGCGTTACGGCAAGCCTGATGTATCGATGACCTTGAACGGCGCGCTGGCAGGATTGGTCGCTATTACTGCTGGCTGTGACGCAGTCAGTGTTCCGGGAGCTTTTGTGATCGGTATCATTGCCGGACTTGTGATCGTTTTTGCAGTAGAATTTTTTGACCAGATTGCCAGAATCGACGATCCTGTCGGCGCAATTTCGGTACATGGAGTCTGCGGTGCGCTGGGCACGCTGCTGGTTGGTGTTTTTGCAGTAGACGGCGGTCTGCTGTACGGCGGCGGCAGTGAGCTGCTGATCATTCAGGCGATGGGAGTTGCAGCGGTAGCGGTGTATATAGGTATCGTGATGACACTGATTTTTCAAATCCTCGATAAGACTATCGGGCTGCGGGTCAGCACGCGTGAGGAAATCGCCGGGCTGGATATGGAAGAGCATGGTCTGGCCAGCTCTTATGCCGATTTTATGCCGGCAGCAGAAGATTTCCATGGTGCTGTGACTGCTCAGGAAGCAGCAGAGGCTGGTGCTGCCGTTACTCACGTTACTGCCGCTCTGCCGTCAGCAGGCAGACCGAAAATGACGAAGATCGTGATCATTACTTCGCAGCTGCGTTTTGAGATCTTGAAGGAAGCTTTGGATAAACTTGGTATTACCGGTATGACGGTAACGAAGGTTTTGGGTTACGGGCTGCAGAAAGGCAATACCGAATATTACCGCGGTGCGGAAGTAAGCGTGCATCTGCTGCCCAAGGTCAAAGTAGAACTTGTTGTTTCGGCTATTCCTGTGGCTGCGGTGGTGGCCGCTGCGAAAAAAGTGCTTTATACCGGCAAGTATGGCGACGGTAAAATTTTTATCTATG
>OMFC01001080.1_pt1 | contig 12498 bp, 9 predicted proteins | sample 1645531 | NCBI WGS metagenome assembly OMFC01 (sample SAMEA103958112, study PRJEB25191) | human gut metagenome | biome: human-associated habitat [ENVO:00009003]; feature: intestine environment [ENVO:2100002]; material: feces | place: Germany | collected 2013/2015 | reverse complement strand
AGGCCCGCAGGGCCTCCGCCGATAATGGCAAGCTGTACGTGTTTCATCATGCTTCCTCCTTGGTCCGGCCGGTCAGCAGTCGGGATGTGCCGCCGTTTTTCGTCAGCTCCGTCTGGGGTATCCCCAGCTCCCGGGCCAGGATCTCCATGACCCGAGGCGTGCAGAAGCCTCCCTGGCACCGGCCCATACCGGCCCGCACCCGGCGCTTCACCCCATCCAGGGACCGGGCCCCGGGGACCCGGTGGATAGCGTCCACGATCTCCCCCTCGCTGATGCCCTCGCAGCGGCACACGATGTTGCCGTAGGCGGGGTTTTCCGCCGCCAGACGCTGCCGCTCCTCAAAGGGCAGCTCCCGCAGGTGGACGATGTCCCGGCGCACGGGGTCGAAGTTCTGCTTCTGCCGCGCATTCAGATACGCCGCCGCCTGCTCCGCCAGATATGCGCCGATGGCCGGAGCGGAGGACAGCCCCGGGGACTCGATGCCCAGGGCCTCGAAATAGCCGGGGACAGGCTGCCCCACGCGGAAATCGTCGTCCCCCTCCGCCAGATGGGCCCGCAACCCGGCAAAGCTGGTGATCACGTCCCGCAGCGGCAGACCCGGCACGCTCTTGCGGGCCATATCCTGGGCAAAGGCCAGTCCCTCCGCCGTGGTGGCGGTCAGGTCCCGCTGCTCCTGGTCCGCAGCGGTGGGGCCCACCAGCAGGTTGCCATGGACCGTGGGCGTTACCAGCACGCCCTTGCCCATGGGGCCCGGCAGCTGGAACACGGTGCGCTGCACCAGGCCGCCGTCCTTCTTGTCCAGCAGGCAGTATTCACCCCGGCGGGGCACGATGCGGGCGGTATCGCTGCATACCTGGTTATGGAGCACATCGCCCCACACACCGGCGGCGCTGATTACGGCCCGGGTCTCCATGGTCCCCCGGTTGGTTTCCAGGGTATAGCCCGCCTGAGTCCGGCGGATGCGCTCCACCCGGGTGTCGAAGCGGAAGGTCACGCCGTTATGAGCGGCGTTCTCCGCCAGGGCGATGGTCATGCCGAAGGGACAGATGATGGCGCTGGTGGGGGCGTACAGCGCAGCCACGGCCTTCTCCGACAGGGCGGGCTCCAGCTCATGGAGCCTACCGCCCCGGAGGATCTCCAGGCCCTCCACGCCGTTGGCCCGGCCCCGCTGCAGAAGCTCCTCCAGATGGGGCAGGCCCGCCTCCTCAAAGCACACCACCAGGGCCCCGTTCCGGCGATAAGGGAAGTCCAGCTCCCGGGACAGCGCCTCCATCCGGCGGCTGCCCTCCACGTTGAACCGGGCCTTCATAGAGCCGGTGGGGGCGTCGAACCCGGCGTGAACAATGGCGGAATTGGCCTTGCTGGTGCCCACGCACACGTCCTCTCCCTGCTCCACCAGGCAGATTTTCAGCTTCCAGCGGCTCAGCTCCCGGGCCACGGCGCAGGCCGTTGCCCCGTCACAGTCGTAGTCGGCAACGATGATGACGCGGCCCTTCTTTTCCCTGAGGTCGGCTAAAAGGCGGGCTGCTTTTTCGGTGCCCTCAAGCGCTGACGGAGGGAGCATCGCCTTCCAGTCTTCCCGCAGGTCTTCGTTTGAGGTGACCCCGCGGGCCGCGAGAGCCTGCGCAACGGGCCGCAGTACTCCGCCGTGCACCAGTGTTTCAAACGCCTGCTTGTCGTAAGGACGCAGCTGAAAAAGAGTGGTCATGATGAATTAATCCGGTTCGAAAAGCCAGGCTTCGGCAGTAAGCCCGCTGTTTCCCCTGAGGCGCTCCAAAAGGCTTAAGGCGCGTGCGGCGGCCCCGGGAAGTCTCACCGGAACCGACACCGTGTGCGTCATGCCGCAGGCAACAACAAGCGCCTGATCACAGTTTTTGATGCGGGAGGCGGCAGCAAGCGTTTCGATGTGCGTGACAAGCGCCGGAAGTTTTTCACTCCAGGTTTTCCAGTCGCGCGTGAGCCACGGCTCGTAAAGGTCCTCAAGCACGGCAATGCATTCGCCCGGAGGGGCATCCCCGGGCCAGGTCTCTGCGTCTTTGGCTTTTCCGGTGCGGTGGTTGAGAATCCCGGCTTCCTGAGCCCAGCCCAAAACAGCCGGGTCGTCGGTAAGGACGCTGCGGATTTTGGTGGGCGGATAAAAGCGCAGCGCCCGCCGTGACCGCCCCCGTCAATCCAGGTGAAGTTGACTTGGGTACCGTCTGTTGTGATGCGGGCGCCGGCCAAGAGGCTGTTGATGGTTCTCACCGTTTCCTGCGCTTTCGGTAATGCGTCGGGCGCCGCATCAGAGCGCGCGGCCAGGGTGCAATCCCGGTTAATGACTCCTGCGCGCAGCACGGGCCAGGCGGCCGCTTCCACGCCCCAGTCCGTCTTGCGGGTGAGGTAAAACGTCTGATCCCAGCGCTGCAGCACAAAGCCCGCCTGATCAAGAGGCGCTCTGAGTAACTGCGCAAGGCTCTCGGCCGCGTCATTTGTGATGCGGCCGTCCAGGTCCGTAAGTGCCGTGCCGTCATCGTGAGCAAAGTGCATGCGCCAGATTTCGCCCGAAAGTTCCGGCCCCTGATCCATAAGCCAGGCGTAGGGAGCTGAGGCAAACGGCAGGGGCTTTCGCGTAAGCACCCGCCAGAGCCACGCCAGATGCACACTTGCTGCCGCAGGGCCGGCAGTGAGCACCTGCGTGACGGCGTCGCCCGCCGCAGCGCGTGTGATGCGTCCCGCAACGGCAAGCGTTTCGGCTGAGAGAAAGGGGCGCGCCGCTTCAGGCAGCAGCAAGCCCGGAATCAGAAAATAAACCTGGGTCATTAAAGGAAAGCCAAACAAAATCCGGCGTTTTTTGTTTTTCTTGCGCCGGATTGCGTTAAGTCGTTGTCAGGTGGGCTTCAGAGCCGCTCGCCCGAATCCATCACCACACGCATCAGATCGGCAACGGTGCCGGAGGCTGTTTTATCCATAATGGAGGCGCGGTGGGCTTCCACCGTCTTAATGGAGATACCGAGGTCATCGGCAATCTGCTTGTTAAGGCGCCCGGCAACGATGCGCTCCAGAACCTGACGTTCGCGCGGCGTGAGTTTGGCAAGTTTCTGGCGCCCCGCGGCTTCCCGCTCGTTGAGACTGCGTCTGCGGCGTGCTTCACCGAGCATTTTTTCCACGAGCTGCCTCAGAGCCGCATGGTCAAAGGGTTTTTCAATGAAGTCGACGGCACCCTTTTTCAGGGCGTTGACGGCCATCTGCACGTCGCCGTAGGCCGTGAGAATGATGATCGGAAGGTCTGCCTTGCGGGCAATGAGGTGTTCCTGGACTTCCAGTCCGCTCATGCCGCTCATGCGCACATCAAGCAGCAGCACGGCAATGGCCTGCGGATCGTACTTTGCGATAAAGCTTTCGCCGCTGTCGAAAATCTCCACCTTGTAGTTGCCGGCTTCCAGAAGCCAGCGCACGGAATCGCAGACGGCCTCATCGTCGTCGACAACGTAAACAGTGCCCAAAGGCTGCTGCGGCTCGGTGAAGTAATCCGGGAAAGCCATAAATCAAACTCCTGGAACAATAGCAATCGGTCGTGTTTCTTATTGTACCGCACCGAGGGTTTACGCGTAAGGGTTAGTTTTTATTAGAAACGGTTCGCGGGCTGTATCCGGCGACACAAAACGTGACGGTTGCGCTGAATTGTCCTTCGGAAAGAGCGGTCAGTGAGAGGCGTCCTCTGCAGGCCTCCAAAATGCGCCGCACGACAATGAGTCCCGTGCCGCTGCCGCCTTTTTTGCGGTTTGCGGCCGCAGGTCCCTGCGCGGCGGTGAACGCCTCGTCTGCGTCCGCAACGGGGTTGGTGAGCGTGAAAACGAGGGTGTCCCCCGAGACCGTGACGGCTGCGCGGGCTTTACTGCTGCCCGTGTCAGAAGCGGCTTCTGCGGCGTTTTTCAGCAGATTAAAAAGGAGCTCTTCCAAAAGGACCGGGTCGCAGACAACGTTCGTACCGCAAAGGCCTTCGGCCGGACAGGAAAAGGCCGGAAAAAGGGTCTGCACGCGGGTAAGCCCCGCCTTAAACGCCTCTGCAAAAAGGGCACGGCCTGCAGCCGTTGTCTGCGCGCGGGTGAGTGCCCGGAGGGCCTTGGCGGTGCCGAGCGCTTTTTCTGTCTGCGACTTAATTTTGGCGAGTCCTTCTTCGAGCTTTTCGGGGGTAAGGCGCCCGCCGTGAAGGAGTTCCAGGAGAGCCGCCGCGTAATTGTCGGCAGCCGTCACCGGCTGCATGAGCTGATGCGCGAGAAACTGAGCCTCTGGGGTGTCCGTTTCGTTGTGTCCTGTTGCCATGGTTTCCAATCTGCGCCCGCGTTTGCCAAAATTCGCTCTGTTGAGACGGTTAAACACCGCCCCGCAGAGGATTTAAAAGATGAATCAGAACGATCTTAAACGCAAAACCGCCCTTGCGGCGCTTGACTATGTCACTGACGGCGAAGTGCTTGGCGTCGGTACCGGTTCCACGGTGGATTTTTTTATTGATGCTCTCAAAGAAGCCGGGAAAAAGCCGTCCGCCTGTGTGTCAAGTTCCGAGCGCTCCCGCAAAAAACTGGAAGCCCTGGGCTTTAAGGTGATTGACCTCAATACGCTCGAAGACCGCATTTCGGTGTACGTGGACGGGGCCGATGAAATCAACGCGGACTTTGAAATGATCAAGGGGGGCGGCGGCGCGCTCACCCGTGAAAAGATCGTGGCCGCGGCTTCCGACACTTTTGTCTGCATTGCTGACGCAAGTAAAAAAGTCGATGTGCTCGGGCGTTTTCCCTTGCCCGTTGAAGTCATCCCGATGGCTGCCCGCCTTTTAACCCGGGAACTTGCCGCCCTAGGCGGGCGCCCGGTGCTCCGGGACTTTGTGACTGATAACGGCTGCCGGATTCTCGATGTGCACGGGCTCTCGATTAAGGACGCCAAGGCGCTTGAAGACAAGATTAATTCGATGGCGGGCGTCGTGACGGTCGGGCTTTTCGCCCGGAGAGGGGCGGATGTGCTGTTGCTCGGAACGGAAGAGGGCGTGAAGACCTTCAAGGCCCGTTAAGCGCATAGACAAAAAAGCCGGCTAGACGCCTTTGTCGAGTCTTCGCCGGCTTTTGCTTTGGAGGGAAGCGGAATTATTCAGGCTTCTTTTCTTCCACAGGCACATGATTGGGGACGGCTTCCACGCCCTCGCCGAAGAAGTAGCGTTCGCACTGCTCCATCAGATGCTTGCGGATCTTGGGGTCGGCGCAGTTCAGACCGTACTCATTGATCATCATCGTCTGCAGCTTCTTCCAGTCTTCCCAGGCTTCTTTGCTGACTTCAGCCCAGATGCGCTTGCCGAGTTCGCCCGGAACCGGCGGAAAATCGAGCCCTTCGGCGTCTTTGTTGAGTTTGATGCAGTGCACGGTGCGTGCCATGGTCGTTATTCCTTAAAGTTGCTTGATAAAAATCTGTGAGCGCCGGTTCCAGTTGTACATGCGCTGCTTTTCAATCGGAAGGCTCTCGAGGTCCGCAGCCTCAAACCCGTGATTGATAAACCAGTGCGATGTACGCGTGGTGAGCACAAAAAGCCGCGTGAGCCCGAGTTCGCGGGCACGCTGCTCGATGCGGCGCAAAAGCCTGTCGCCGTCGCCGCTGCCCTGATAGGCCGGATGCACGGCAAAGGCGGCCATTTCCCCGATTTTAGCTTCCTGATAGGGATAGAGGGCGGCCGAGCCGTAAATGATGCCGTCGTGTTCCAAAACCGTAAAGTGACTGATTTCGCGCTCAAGCTTTTCGCGTGGGCGCTTTACAAGGATCCCTTCGTTTTCAAAGGGCTCAAGCAGCTTCATGATGCCGCCCACGTCGTCGGCGACCGCCTCACGCATGCTTTCCATATTCTCTTCGGCAATCATCGTGCCCACGCCGTCGTGCGTGAAAAGCTCGGCCAAAATGGCGCCGTCAACCATCCAGGGGACGATGTGCACGCGGCTCACGCCGTTACGGATCGCCTTAAGGGCAAAGTTGAGGTTGTAGATGTCTTCGGCGTCGACGCGTTTGTCGCCGATCAGTTTTTCGGCCTGTGTGGCCGTGAGTTCTGGGGCCATTACCCCGTCAGGACGAACGCCTGCAACCCCGACCTGAAGAATGAGTTTGTCGGCCTTGATGGCAGAAGCGATGGACGTGGCGACGTCTTCGGTCGTGAGGTTAAAACCTTCGCCCGTAGGGGAAAAGCCGAAGGGGCTCACGAGCACGACAAAGCCCCGGTTTAAGACGTCTTCAATACTCTGGGCGTCGACTTTGCGCACAAGACCGGTGTGCCGGAAGTCCACGCCGCCAATAATGCCCATGGGGCGGGCGGTCACAAAGTTGCCGGAGACCACGCGGATGCGGGAGTGCTGCATCGGGGTGTTGGGAAGCCCCTGGGAAAACGCTGCTTCAATGTCAAACCGCGTTTCGCCGCAGGCTTCCTTCACGCATTCCAAAACCGCTTCATCGGTGATGCGCACGCCCTTATGAAATTCACCCGCAAGCCCCCTTAACTGCATCAGCTCTTCAATCTGAGGGCGCGAGCCGTGCACGAGCACGAGCTTGATCCCGAGGCTCGCAATAAGGCTTGCGTCCATCACGAGGCGGTTCAGAAGCTTGGTGTCGGCCACCACTTCGCCCGCAAAGCTGATCACAAAGGTTTTGCCGTGGAAAAGATGCACGTAGGGCGCGGCCGAGCGCAGCCACGCCACCCAGCGTGAGAGGTCGGCGGCGGCTGGTTCTGTGACCGCGGGGACGGCTTTCTGCGTCTCTGCGGCGTGATTTTCTTCTGTCGGCATGGTGTTTCCTTGCTGTGTGAAAAACGGCCGGAAAAGCCAGCAGCTGTCGACCGTAAGCGCATCCTACGCCGAATTCGCATCTGAGTCTGAGTAGAATGGCAGGTAAGCGATGGTTTCTAGTGCTCATCGCGTCCTCCAACGCCCGCCTGTTTACGAGACTTGCGGGCGTTAACTTTTGGCAGTTTTCGGTACTCAACAGACGCCGCAACGGCGGCACTGTGATCCGGCGGAACTCTGCCAACACCGAATCCCGGATATCGCCTTCCTCAAGGGCGAAACGGTTGCGCGGATTCTGCGGAAGTTCGGATTTTGTTTCGTGGTTGGGCCTTCCCCGACTTCGTTAAAATGGCGGCCTTCTGTTATTTCGTCCGTTTTTTCAATTCCTTATGACAGATTCAGCCTCGGCCCGTCCGTTCGGTGATTTGCGCAGCCTTATTGAGGGCCGGAAGGCCACTTTTCTGGCGGCTGCGCCCAAGTTAGCGGCAAAGCCTCAGACCCCGCAGAAACCGGATCAGCTCAAAAAGGCCCGGCAGCCCGAAAAAACGGCCGTGCAGGAAGTGAAGACGGGCCGTGCGGCAGCAAAGCAGCCCACAGAGAAAAAGCAGCCGCAGCGCGCGCCGGTAAACCGCAGAAGTGAGATGCCGGCCCAAGGGCCCCTTCAGAAAGCCCGCCGGGCGGATCATGAAAAAGCCCGAAAACCAGCGGCACCAGCAAAAGCGCGCTTAAGTTTTGAAGAATCCCGCAACCCGATTCCGCCTTTTGAGCTAGCGCCGGGGCTGCCCGTAAGTGAGCAGGGTGATCTGCTTGTGAAGGCCATACGAGATAACCAGGTGATCATCGTCTGCGGTGAAACGGGGTCGGGGAAGACCACGCAGCTTCCGAAAATCTGTCTGATGGCGGGGCGCGGCAAAAAGGGGCTTATCGGTCACACTCAGCCGCGGCGTATTGCCGCAAGTTCCATCGCTAAACGCATTGCTCAGGAACTGAACACCGAGCCCGGTGAGGTGGTGGGCTACAAGGTGCGCTTCACCGACGTCACTTCGCTCGGCGCCACCATCAAGCTGATGACCGACGGCATTCTCCTTGCGGAAACCCAGACCGATCCGCTGCTCAAAAAATACGACACGATCATTATCGACGAAGCGCATGAGCGCTCGATCAATATTGATTTTCTGCTGGGGTACTTAAAGCGCCTTCTCTCAAAGCGTCCTGACCTCAAAGTTATTGTGACGTCCGCAACAATTGACTCCGAGCGCTTTGCCAAGCACTTCGGTAAAGACGCCGAGCATCCGGTCCCTGTCTTTACGATTTCAGGCCGCATGTATCCGGTGGAAATCCGCTGGAGACCTGTGGAAGACCTCGACGAGGAAGACGACCGCACGCTTATGGACGCGGTTGCCGATGCCGTTGATGAACTGGAGACGGCAGGCCGCGGCGACATTCTTGTCTTTTTGCCCGGAGAACGTGAAATCCGGGAAGCCGCGGAAGTGATTGCCAAGCATCACCGCCCCGGGATGATTGACATTCTTCCCCTGTACGCACGGCTTTCGGCGCAGGATCAGGAGCGCGTTTTTCGACCGGGCGGCTTAAGACGCGTGGTGCTTGCCACAAACGTGGCGGAAACCTCCATTACGGTGCCCGGAATCCGCTTTGTGGTGGATACGGGCTTGGCGCGCATCAAGCGCTACTCCTACCGCAACAAAGTGGAGCAGCTTTTGGTTGAGCCCGTGAGTCAGGCTTCGGCCAATCAGCGTGCCGGCCGCTGCGGCCGTGTGGCCGACGGTATCTGTATCCGTCTTTACGGGGAAGAAGATTTTGCCCGGCGCCCGGCCTTTACCGATCCGGAAATCATGCGCTCCAACCTTGCGGCGGTGATTCTGCGGATGAAGTCCTTAAAACTCGGCGAAGTCCGGGACTTTCCCTTTGTGCAGGCGCCGCCCGCGCGCGCGGTGGCCGACGGCTATCAGATTCTCAATGAATTAAACGCAACGGACGACATCGGAAACCTCACCGAGGTCGGTAAGACTCTGGCGCGTCTTCCGGTGGACCCGCGCCTTTCGCGGATGCTCCTTGCCGCGCACGAGAAGGGGTCTTTGGCTGAAGCGCTTGTGATTGTTTCCGGTCTTTCGATTCAGGATCCCAGAGAGCGGCCTGCGGATGCGGCGGACGCCGCCGACAACGCGCACAAGATGTTTAAGGACGAAAAAAGCGACTTTTTGTCCTATCTCAGAATCTGGCGCTGGTACGAAGAGGCACGCGCCAAAAAAGAAAGCAACCGGAAACTTACCGAAGAGCTGCACCGGCGCTTTATTTCTGCGCGAAGGCTTCACGAGTGGCGCGACGTTTTTAAGCAGTTAAGTGAACTTACGAGCGAGATCGGCTGGACCGTGAACACCAAGCCCGCCCGCTACGAAGAGATTCACGAGGCACTGTTAACAGGGCTTTTGAGTAACCTCGGCTGCCGGCAGCTTGACGCCGACTTCCGGGCGCCCCCGTATCTCGGTGCCCGCGGCATTCACTTCTGGGTGTGGCCGGGCTCGGGTCTGGCAAAGAAAGCCGCAAAGTGGCTCATGGCCGCGGAACTCGTTGAAACAAGCCGGCTTTTTGCCCGCTGCGCGGCTGATATTGAGCCGCAGTGGGTGGAAAGGGCCGCGGCGCACCTCATCAAAAAGAGCTGGACGGAACCGCACTGGGAGAAAAAACGCGGTGAAGTGGTGGCGCTTGAAAGGGGGACGCTCTACGGGCTCCCCGTTTACATGCAGCGCCGTGTCTCCTTTGCCCGGCATGATCCGGTGCTCGCGCGAGAACTTTTTATCCGCGAGGGGCTCGTCGGCGGGGACTTTGACAGTAACGCCGCCTTTTTCCGGCACAACATGCAACTTGTGCGGGAAATCCGCGACATTGAAAACAAAAGCCGCCGTCCGGACGTTTTGGTCGACGATGAACTCATTGTGGCTTTTTACGATGAGCGTATCCCCAAGGATGTGACGGATCAGGCGGGCTTTGAAGCGTGGCTCAAAGAGGCGGTAAAAGACAATAAAAAGGTGCTTTACCTCTCACGGGAAGAGCTCATGCGCCACGATGCGCAGGGGGTCACCACGGACTTCTTCCCGAAGAAGGTGACGGTTGCGGGGGTTGAGATGGGGCTTACCTACCACTTTGAACCCGGTGCACCGCGCGACGGCGTCACGATGACGGTGCCGATTTTCGCGCTCAATCAGGTTAATCCCGTGCGCTGCGAGTGGCTGGTGCCGGGTATGCTCAAGGAAAAGGTGCAGAGTCTTTTAAAGAGCCTGCCGCAGCGCTTAAGACGGCACTGCGTGCCGCTGCAGCAGTACGCCGCGGGCTTTTTCGAGCGCACCAAGGGGGTTCAGGTCGGCTCCAAAACCCTCATTGATGCCCTGATCGACGATATTGCCCAAGAGACCGGCGTGCGCTGTCAGCGGGAAGACTTTAAAACCGAGTTTCTCGCCAAGCACCTCATCATGAACTTTAAGGTTGTTGATGAGCACGGCCGTCAGCTCGGTATGGGCCGAAACCTTGCCGAACTCAGAAGTGAGCTCGGAGAGGAGGCTCAAAAGAGTTTTCAGACCGTGGCGCAGGCCGATGAATCGATTGCCGAAGATTTGGCCGACAACATCACGGTCTGGAATTTCGGGGAACTGCCTGAACTTATGGAGATCAGCCGCCGGGGTGAGACTCTGATCGGGCACCCGGCCTTAGTCGACCGGGGAGACGCGTGCTCCCTGGAAGTCTTCGATGATCCGCTGCAGGCAAAGGCCGCGCACCGCGCGGGGTTGCGGCGCCTTTTCATCATTCAGATGAAAGAGCAGGTGAAGTACCTCGAAAAGAACCTCTCGGGACTGCACCGTGTGCAGATGCAGGCCGGTGTCATTGAGGAGGTAAGCGCCGCCTTTGAAAGCTTTGAAGCGCTCCGCGACGACGTGGTGGCAGCGGCCGTTGAGACCTGCGCGATGGCTGAACCCTGGCCCGTGAACGCCGAAGAGTTCGGACACCGCAAGGACGAGGCGCGGACAAAACTCACGCTCATCGGCCAGGAAATTGCCCGCACGCTTGAAGCGGTGACGGCGCAACTTGCGCTCGTGCCCAAAAAACTGCAGGGCGCCAAGGCCTGGCCCGAGGCCGTCAAGGACATCAAAAATCAGTTGCGGGGGCTTTTCCCGAAACACTTTCTCCTGGTGGTGGGGCTTGACAGACTCAGGCATTACGAGCGCTACGTGAAGGCGGTCAACAGCCGTCTGGACAAAATCCGCAATGATCCGGCAAAAGACGCCGAACGCATGGCAGACATCACCCGCCTTTCGGTGCCGTACTTCCGGGAATTGGCCGAGCGGCGCGGACAGCCCGATGAGCGGCTCACGGACTTCCGCTGGCTTCTTGAAGAGCTGAGGGTGTCCTTCTTTGCTCAGGAATTGAGAACCCCGATGCCCGTGAGCGTGAAGCGCCTCACCAAGGTCTGGGAGTCGATCCGTCGACTTTAAAAAATTGTTAATCTGGTTGATTTTGAAGAAATTTTTCCTTAGCATTAATAGGGTTTTTGCCGTTTTCGGGCGCGTTTTTTCGGGGCTCTCCGCGTGTTTTTCCGTCAATTGTTGATTTCAGTCAGTGCTGCTTTTGTGCTGGCAGGCTCGGCCGTTGCCGCGCCCGCCGCCACGGGCGACGCCGTTGCAAGCCTGCGGCCCGCCTCGGTTTATGCGCCTGCCAAGCCCCAGGTGAAAACGCCCAAGCGCCGCACCCGTGTGCGCTTTACGCGCCAGAGACCGTCGGTGGCGATGCTCGCGGGCCTGCGCGATACACCGGATCCGCTGGAACTTTCGAGTTCCGTTGCCTATATGGCCGATCAGGACTCGGGCGAAGTCTTTTTTGAGAAAAATGCCGATGTGCGCCTTCCGATCGCTTCCGTCACCAAACTGATGATGGCTCTGGTGATTGTGGAAAGCGAACTGCCGATGAAAGCGAAACTGCGGGTGACGCGCGCCGATTACGTGAAGTCGCGCGCGGAAAGTAAGCTCAGAAACGGAATGGTTTTAACGCGTGAAGCCACGCTGCAGGCGGCGCTGATGAGCTCCGACAACCGCGCCGCGCACATGCTTGCGCGCACGTATCCCGGGGGTGTTAAAGCCTTTGTGAAGGCAATGAACGAGAAGGCTGCGGAACTCGGCATGACAAGCAGCCGCTTTACCGATCCCACGGGACTTTCCAACGAAAATATTTCCACGGCCCGCGATCTCGGGCTTTTGGCGGCGGCAGCACACGGCTATGCCGTGATCCGTAAGGCATCGACAACGCCCACGGCACTACTAAACGCCGGGATTTCGAAACTTCGCCTTCAGACCACAAACCGTCTGATCGGTGATCCGCGCTGGAATGTGGGACTGCAGAAAACGGGCTTTACGACGGCAGCGGGCCGCTGCATGGTGGTGCAGAGCGAATTTGCCGGGCACCGCCTTGTGATGGTGGTGCTTGACTCCGCCACCAACGGTAAGCGCGCCGACGATATGCTCAGGATGCGCCGCTGGCTTGAGGACGAAACCGAGTATCAGGCGGTCTTTGCCAAGAGCACTCCTTACGAGCTGATGTAAGCCCCGGCAGAGGCAAAACCTTCGGAAAAAAACCGAAGGTTTTTTCGTAGTGCGCTCGGCATGAGCGCGTTCTAACGGGTGAAAGTCCCGAGTGCAGGGGGTAG